>JACLAC010026515.1_pt1 | contig 23675 bp, 17 predicted proteins | sample 8027881 | NCBI WGS metagenome assembly JACLAC01 (sample SAMN15725517, study PRJNA655200) | protist metagenome | isolation source: fluorescence activated cell sorting (FACS) single amplified genomes of... | place: Spain: Blaines Bay Microbial Observatory, Mediterranean Sea | collected 2016-01-19 | reverse complement strand
CCACGCCCGCGGCAGGGGAGACGGCGACGGGACCTCCACGAATTTGTTCGTCGGCAACTTGCCTCGCGACGTCGACGAGGACGTCGTGAAACGCGCATTCGCAAAGTACGGCCCCATTGGGAGCGTCAAGATCATGTGGCCTCGCGAGGACGAGGATGTACGACTCCGCACGCAGCTCAGCGGTTTCGTGGCGTTTATGACGAGGTCGTCCGCGGAGCGCGCGAGGGAAGAGATGGACGGAGCTACGCTGGGGCGCCACGACTTGCGCGTGTCGTGGGGGAAAGCCGTGCCGTTACCCGAGAAGCCCGTCTGGCCGTTAGCGACGCGAGAAGAGATCCGACCCGGAGAAGGCAACTTCTCGGCCGCGCAGAGGCTTCGCGCGTCGATGCGGCCGCCCGCCGCCGACGCCGCGCGGGTCGCGGCGATGCCCAGCGCGGCAGATCTCGTGGTGCGGTACCCCGAGGACGACCGAATCACCGCGCTGATCGACGCGTTGGCGAGGTACGTCGCGGAGGACGGGTACCTGTTCGAGAAGGCGGTGATGGAACGCGAGCGGGAGAACGAAGACTTCTCGTTCCTGTTCGACGTCACGAAACCAGAACGCGCGTATTACCGCTGGCGCGTGTTTTCTTTGTCCCAGGGCGATTCCCTCGCGCGATGGCGCGTCGAGCCGTTCGCCATGGTCGCCGGCGGGCCGCGATGGACCCCGCCCGACCCGGCAAAGCGACCGGACACGTCCCCGGCCCCCGCGACGACCGGCAAAGGCTCGCGAGTATTCGACGAGACGCGTCTCACCGCTTCGGAGGCTGAGGCATTCGGCGGGCTGCTCGATACGCTCACGCTGGAGCGACGCGATATCGAACGGGGGATGATTTTCGCGCTGGACCGCGCGGAGGCGGCGGACGACGTCGCAGAGCTTCTCGTCGACGCGCTCGCGGCGAGCGAAACCGCGGTTGCGGCGAAAACCGCGCGCCTGTTCCTCGTCTCCGACATCCTGCACAACTGCGGCGCGCCCGTTCGAAACGCCTCTGCGTACCGCGGCGCGTTTCAAGCCAGGCTGCCTCGCGCTTTCGAGAGTCTGCGCTTGACGCTGCGGGGCATGACCAGCCGCATCGCGAGGGAGGCGTTCAAAAAACGCGTCGGGTCGGTGCTCGCCGCGTGGTCGGACTGGTACTTGTTTCAGAGCGAGTTCCTCGTAGGATTAGAGGCTTCGTTTCTGCTGGAGACGCCGGAGGTGACCGCGGAGGAACTAGATGTCGTGCGACGAGAGATCGACGCGATGGATGCTGAGGCGCGGGAGCGCGCATGTCGAGCGAAAGGACTGGTCGCCGATGGAGGCGCGGAGGCATGCGCGGCGCGGCTTGTCGCCGTCGAGATGCACTTGCGCGCGAGTTCGGCGCGAGCGCGGTGAAACAGTACGTACGCGAGACTTTTAGTTGACGATGTCTGTCGAGTTGATGCAATCTTGTACGGATCTTACAACCCACTGCTGACCCACTCTTAACTTTTTTTTGGAGACTGTTTGTCTGTTCGAGATTCGGCAAAACCGTTAACTATAATTCCAATAAAACGGCGCGTTGACAAAAAAGTGGGATCAACCTTCTCGGCGCGAAAGCGCTGCGCGACCCCTGGAGGACCGCCGCGAGATATCGAGCTAGGTACACCGCTGTTCCGATACGATGTTCGATGCGCTCAAGTCCAAGTTGTGGGAGAAGGCGGAGGACAAACTCTTCGACGACAAGAAGAAGAAGGGGGAAGACGAGGAATCTCAGAAGCATGTGGAAGTCGTGACCTTGTCCGACGACGAGGTACTCGCCGCGGGTCGCAAGACGCGCATGGGCCTCGTCTTCATTTCCGTCGCCATGCTCGCATTTTGCGCCGGGATGACGGGATACTTCGCGTACTCCCTCACGGATGTCGTCGGCGGCTCCTGCGACGGCTCGCAAGATCGCTACCACAACTATGAGCACTGTTGGAACTTGAAAGAAAACTGGTGCGCTCAGATGCAGTGCGCGGCGGACGGCCAGGCTATGGGCAGCGCCATCGACTCGTCGTCCCTGGACCCGGCGGACCCCGACGTGTGCCCGCAGGGCTGCAGCATTTGTGGCACCGAGGAAGGGCAGACCGAAAAGTGGATCGAGCAGCTCCAACGCTTCGACGCGTGTCGCGAGCGCACTGCGAAGGTCCGGGAGTGCCTCCCGACGATGGATTACGACGGCTCGCTCGCGAACTACCGCGGCTACAAAACCGCGCATCCCTCCTCTCAGCAATCCGCCGCGGAGGCGTTCATCCAGCGCGACGCGTTCCTCGATGCGTGCGACGCACAGGCTGTGTACGCCGATCGCCGCGAGAAGGGCGGTACCGCCGTTGTGGCGTGCATCGCCGTCTGCGCGCTTGTGTGGTTGGCGATGACGGCATACCTCATGCGCACGCCGAATTACGAAAAGCACCCGCGCGAGACGGAGATGCCCGACCTCGCCAAGTGGCAAGATCGCAAGGACTACACGCATCGGTACCACCCGCGATCGGCTTGGCTGTACTACAACACCGCGAACAACCTCTTCGGTTTCGCCATTCAGCTCTACTCCTTCTACACGCCGACGTCGACGAACGTTCTCGTTCCGATTTTCCAGGGCGCGTGGATGACGATCATGGTCGTCGCGAGGGGCATCCTGGTGTTCATGGACTACTACACTCTCAGCGAGGCGGCGAGCGTCTTCTTCGACATCGGCTTCTCCGCCATCGGTTTCGCCGCCATTCTCGACCCCTTTTTCGAGGCGAAAATATCCACCGACTTACCCGAAGCCGACACCTCGATCACTGACTACGCCCTCGCGGTGCGCGTAGCCGCCTTCCTCTGGCCGCTCATCAGCTCCGCGGGCGGCATCAAGGATCTTTACTGCGACAATTACTGGCCTTCGCCCGCAACCTTGAAGGCGATCAAGGAAAAACAGAAGTCGTTCCAGAAGCGCGCGGTCAAGATCTTCATCTTCGTCATCCAGCTCCTCGCCGCGCTCAGCGTCTACGTTATCATGGCGAACCCCAGATGGTGCCACGATTTCCGCACATGCCAGCGCAAGACAACATGCGACCCGCTAGAAGGCGCTCTACTTTCCCGCATGCCCATGGACACCGACGTCATCTCCGGAAACAAAATGCAGAGGGTCGAGATGATCAGCGACGACGGCTCGAAGAAGTGGCGCTGGCAGATCAACACCCAGACTGTTTTATCATTCACCAAATCCGGCGGGAAAGTGTACGCGGACCTCGAGTTCGCGACGCCCAACGGCGACGTGGAAAACAAGGTCACGACGCCGGGGTCCGGCGACCAAGACACCATCGCGGGCGCAACACCCTCGAGCGCGTGCTCGACACGCTTCGAGATCCAGTGTCACGAGTCCAACCCCCGCCACGCGTTCAAGTCGCAGACGGGCGCCTGGGACTGGGTGGCGTACAACTCGTCGATGTACAAGTTCGTGGCGAGGCACGACGGCGGCGAGACGTCCGGCGAGTCGACGTGCTTCGGCACGAACACCGCCTGGTGGACCGATAACGGAATGTTCACCGCCGGTCCAGATCTGAAGATCGGCGACGGCGACGGCGAGGATAAGGTCGGTTTCATCTTCATGGAACAAGAGTGCGACTCGTCCCAAAGCGACATTCCAGCCGGGTGCGACAACGGCGCCCAGAGCGATACTCCGTGCAGAACTGAGAACTGCCTGGTCGAGCCCTCGTACATCGCATCCTACGCTCCGTACGGGCGCGCTTCCGTCGCGGGAACTTGGACCTACACCGGAGGCGACTCGGCTCCCGAAACGTGGGCTACCACGCAGCGCGTATTCGAGCTCGACGTGAGTGAGTTCGCGCTCGGCGAGGCTAGCCAACAGAGTGAAGGGTCCCCTCCCCCCGGCTCTCCGGGCAGTGGGGGCGCCGGCTGCGGACCCGGACAGGGCCAGACTCCCTGCGATGGCGGTGAAGCCGGCGCCGGCGTCGAAGGAGGTGAACCCAACGCCGGCAACAACGGCGCCCAGAACAACAACAATTGCGTCGCGAAGCCCGCCGGCTGCGAGGATGAACGATGCCCGGGTACCTGCGGCGAGCCAGGCGTGAACCAACCTTGCTGCGCCTAGACGACGCTGACGTCGTCGACCCTTGCTCTTGTCTTGTGTTATACCTCTTGTCTTGTGTATATACTTGAAGGTGCGTGTTTTGTGAATACGAGTCGACTTATGATGAATGATTAATACGTCTACAGTATCGACCGCGCTCATTTCTGCGCGCCAGCGCCGTAGCGGGCTCCCGGAACGACGCCGTCTTGCGCAAACGCCTTCTCGTCCTCTTCGGGCAGCCCCGTGCCCGTGACTTCGTTCCCGACGCTCACCCAGTAGTCCCGGAGGTTGTTCTTCCTCGCGAAGATCTCGAGGTATTTCCCACCGGGCACGAGTTCCTCGATGAGCTCGTAGATTTCGGTGGGCTTTTGGCTCTGACCGCGGCGCTCGGCGAAGATGATGTCGCTGCCGACGGCTTTGCCCGCCATGCCCGCCGGCGGGTTCCCGCGGCGGCCCACCAGGCACACCTCCTTGGCGTGCTGAAGGTAGAATCCGTGCGATTTCGCCATGCGGCGGCTGTTCGTGACCTTGACCCAGACGACCTCGTCCACGAACTCGTACCCCCACTTCTTGAACTGCTCCAGGCACCACTGGTACTTGGCGTTGATGACCCACACGAACAGGAACCCATCCTTCTGCAACTTGGGCAGCGGCAGGTCCGCGATGTGCTGATCGGTCAGCTGGCTGTATCCGAGCGACACGCCGCGGGTGGGGTTCGCGGTGGCGAGCTGCCAAGGAGGGTCCATCATAATGACGTCGAAGTCGGTGTGGTTGTAAATTTTGCTCCAGTCATACGTCACGACGTTCGCGTGCACGGGGATGCACTGAGGAGGCACCATCCACTCGCGGGGATCGATGTCGTCCACGTTTCCTTCGACGAGCCCGTCGTCAGCCTCCGCGGACGCATCCGCCCCAGCCTCGTCTTGAGCCTTTTCGCCGCTCTGGACACCCTCACTGGTGGTTCCGACGGCACCCTCATCGTCTTCCTCGACCTCGATTTCGACATCCTCATCGTACTCGAACGTGGTCGGGCCCTTGTCGGCCCCTTTCGCTTCGAGATCCTTGATCGCGTTTCGGTATTTCCCAACCTGCTCCTTCAGGCGCTCGTCGCTGAGCTCGTTCCACTTCGCGATGAGGGTCTCCTCGGAGGCGACGAGCTCATCGTTAACCGCCGCGAGAGCCTCGCCGCCGGACGAAGAACGCTTCTTACCGGCCATCTTTAACGCACGCGCCAGGTCGAAGGCGAGCTTCGGAAACGCTTTGCAGCACACGCCACGGCAGCCCGGATGAGTTTCGGGGTTGGCACCCTGTATGATCTCTCACAGACGCGACGAACGAACGTACGCGCGCACCAGGAGACACGTGCGATCGCTCGACCACGCGGCTTATGTCGTCAGCGTTGAGACCAGAGACCGATGTCGGCGGGTGCGCGACACGGAGTAGTGCTGGCTCGCGTCGCCGCGCTCTCGAGCTCTCCTCTCCGATGCCTCTCTCACCATCTTTTTTCATTTGAAATTCAAAAACTAAAATTTGCTGATGCAACTGGCTTTCCAAGCGAAGAAAATCAAACGCGGCGCATGGAGGCGACCGCAAGGAGCTTCTCGCGACTTTGCTGGCTGGCTCTTTGCCGCTCGAATGCGCTCCTGGATTTTCGCAGGCGGCACAAACTCGAAGCGCCGCGGAGGGCGGAGTCCGCGTCTGTTGGGATGGCGCGATCACGCTCCGGCTCGCCGAGCGCATCGTCGTCCGACAGCGATCGCCGGCGTAAACCGTCGAAGCGCCGCGAGAGGACGACGGGAAGCGACGGCGAAGAGGGGCGCGACCGTGGAGATGCCGAGGCTAGAGGCGGCGGCGACCGTGAGTCGAGCCCTTCCGGTCGCGAGGAAGGGAAGCGGGGCGAGCGCGCCAGGAGCAGGGATACGAGATCGCGCCGTGGTGATATCAGAGACAGGGGCGGGGGCAACGACCGCAGGCATGGGGATGGGCGCGATGGCAGGCGGGACCTTCGAGGGGGGATCGGTGGTGCAGATCGTCCGCCTGAAGAGCGAAAACCGCTCTCCACGGGCAAGGCGGGTGGCGCGTACGTCCCTCCGTTCAAGCTGGCGCAGATGATGGCCGAGCAGGCTGACAAGACAGGCCCGGAGTATCAGCGCATGACCTGGGACGCGCTGAAAAAGTCCATCAACGGTCTCGTCAACAAGGTTAACGCCTCCAACATCAAGCACATCTTGCCCGAGCTTTTCGCTGAGAACATGATTCGCGGACGCGGTCTCTTCGCGCGGTCCGTGATGAAGTCCCAGATGGCTTCGCCTCACTTCTCTTCCGTCTTCGCCGCGCTCGTCGCTGTGGTGAACACCAAGTTTCCCGAGCTCGGCGAGCTGGTTTTGAAGCGAATCATCTTGCAGTTCCGTCGAGCGTTCAAGCGGAACGACAAACCCGTGTGCGTCGCGGCGACGAGGTTTTTAGCGCATCTCATCAACCAGCAGGTGGTACATGAGCTCATCGCGCTGGAACTCCTTACCGTCCTGCTTTCCACACCGACGAACGATAGCGTCGAGGTGGCCATGGAATTCGTGAAGGAGTGCGGGTACACCTTGCACGAGCTCACTCCGCAAGGCTTGCACGGGATCTTCGAGCGCTTCCGCGGGATCTTGCACGAAGGGGAAATCGACAAGCGCGTGCAATTCATGATCGAGAACCTCTTCGCGATCAGAAAGGCGGGATTCGAAGGAAAGAAAGGCGTGCCTTCGGAGCTCGATCTGGTGGAGGAGGAAGACCAGATCGTGCATGAGATTTCGATGGACGACGAACTTCAGGCTGAGCCAACTCTGGATATTTTCAAAGTCGACCCGGAGTACGAGGAGAGCGAGAGGAAGTACGCGGAGATCAAGAAAGAGATCCTGGGCGAGTCCTCGTCGGAGGAAGAGGATGATGATGACAGCGACAGCGAAGACGAAAGCGAAAGCGAAGATGGGGCGCAGGCTGTTGCACAGCAAGCGATGCGACAAAAGATTGAGGATCAGACCGAGACGAACTTGGTCAATCTGCGTCGTACCATTTATCTCACCATCATGTCGTCCCTGGACTTTGAAGAGGCTGGTCACAAGCTGATGAAGATTCATTTGCAGCCCGGACAAGAGGTGGAAATCTGCACGATGCTCACGGAGTGTTGCTCGCAGGAGCGCACGTACCTGCGGTATTACGGCCTGCTTGCGCAGAGGTTCTGTTTCATCGACAAGATGTACGCGCAACTCTTTGACGAGGTGTTCATGAAGCAGTATTCCACCATCCATCGCCTGGAGACAAACAAGCTGCGTAACGTCGCCAAGTTCTTTGCGCATCTTCTGTCGACTGATGCCATTTCGTGGACGTGCATGGCGTACCTTCAGCTCACCGAGGAGGCGACCACCTCGTCGTCGCGCATCTTCATAAAGATCTTGTTCCAGGAACTCTCTGAGTCGCTCGGTCTTCGAAAGTTGAACGAGCGGTTGATGGATGCGAGCATGGCGGAATATTTTCAGGGCATCATGCCGCGGGATACTCCGAAGAATGTCAGATTCGCCATCAACTTCTTCACGTCCATCGGTTTGGGCGGCTTGACAGATGACCTGCGAGAGCACTTGAAGAACATGCCCAAAATGATCGCACAAGCCAAGGCGGCGGCGGAGAGTGACAGCGACAGCGACTCGGACAGCAGTAGTTCGTCGTCGTCGTCATCATCCAGCTCATCGAGCGACAGTGACAGTACTTCATCTTCAAGCAGCAGCTCCAGCTCTTCAGATAGCAGGCCTAAGAAGAAGAAGCGGCGGAAGTAAGTGAGGACTGATTGTTCAACTTTTACGTAGCGCTTTACAACTGCAGTTCATAGTAGTATACCTATGTCGTAGCAAGTAAAAAATCTAAAAACGATCGCGAACTAAAATATTTTATTCCGCCAACAACTCAGAGTGTGGAACACGAACGCTGCCTTTCAGAAAAGGTGCAGCCTTCCCCGTCACACCACTGCTCACACCTCCATCAAGCAACGTCCATGGGTCTGTTTCAGAATTATCCACCGAATCCGTCGATACATTGACTCCTGCCTGCAAGCGAGAAAGTACCGCCGGACGGAGTCTGCTTGGTCCACTGGGGAAAGTGAATCCCAAAGCCGGAGAGGACAGTTTCAGTTTCGAAAACGCGGCGTGCCAGGGCGGTAAGTTACCCCGGATGAGAATGCAAAACACCACGACAAGTGTGTCTATGGAGTCACGCGAGGCCTCCAAGAGCTTGAAGAGCGCAAAACAAAGTGCTTGTCGTGAGGCCTTGTTGCCTAGAACAAAACCGAGCAGCGGCAAAATAAGCTTCAGCTTTTCTGTCACTGACGCCTCTGACAGAACACCATCCTTTTCAGGGTTTTTGGTGAGAGCATCAAGCTGTTCGGTGGAGTGTTTGATTATCAGACCAATGTGAGCCTGCAGAGGGGGTCCACCGAAGGCTAGGAGACTCAACACCAGGTGCTCATCGACGTTAGATTCAGCTTCTTGGATCTTTTGCAGCGCGGCGTTCGCGAGTCTGATTTCCAAGAAAATCACCACCTCTGCGACGAGCACAACCTCCTGTGGAGACCGTCTAGATGATGCGGCCATGATCGCAAGCACGAGCGTTTTGTGAACGTCGTGCAGCGCCTCTTCTTTCGCACCTGCGACAACCTTTTGATGCTTAGTTTGTAAGACGTCTTCGGCGTCGACCAGCATCTGAGCACGCAGAAGCTGAAGCTCAGCGACCTGCTGTGACAGCCGGTGAATATCGAGGCTGATGAAGACATCATGTACACGTTGCTCGAGGGGCTTATCGTGGTTAGAATCACCGCCGTTCATTCCCTTGAGGAGCACAAGCGCGACCTTCTCTGGAATAGCCGCATTATCGAGATTAGCGCAAGCATTCCGGACGAGCGACACAACTGAATGGGCTCGATGAAAAGCACTGCATGAAGGTGGATGCTCGAATACAGCCTGCGACGGAAGGAGAGGGAAAAAATTCAAAAGGTGAGATAGCGTTGAACGCAACAGGAGAGGAATGGGCAAAATTCAACGCGCATTAATCGAATTCGTACCTTCAATGTTTCAGAAGAGGAAAGCCATCCGGCTTCATGTGAACAAGTTCGTTCTATGAGTCCGGCTGCGGAATATACCAGAGCACAAATGATACTACGAGGTGATATTGAAGACTGCAAGGCATGTAAAGCCTTTGAAGTGGCAAAAGGAAGCGCCGAATGCAAACGAGAATCGTTAGACAACAAAGCAACGATCCACAAATTGGACGAACACGAAGCGTCCGAGATCAGAGCGGTCAAGGCATGCTGAAGCATGACGATACCTGCCGCGATAAGTTCGATCACCATCGTAGACAACGCGATGACACCGATAGATGGCGCATCGGCTCTTTCTAGGAGCGACAGAGCGTGTTTTTTGCAGAATGCAAGCACCGACTCGACGCTCCCAGAAGCTGCAGTTACTCCAGGAATCCTGTCTTCGTACGGTGAAACAACTCCTGAGATAACATCGCCCCAGTCCATACGGATAATCGCGCGTTCGTCTAAACGCTCTTCGATATGAGGTGAAACTGCATGACGGTAGTTACTCAGGTGAGATAGAATCGCCTCTCGGCAGATATCATTCTCCGCATTCAAAAGTCCTTCCAGAAATTCAACAAGAGGCGCATCATATTTCGTCATTTGCATCACAGCGATTGAATTAATCAGCTTTTTCGTCGATGCACTTTTCACAGCTCGCCGTGAATACTCCGATGCGAAGTTCCAGATATTAAATGGATTCAGATTAAGCGCATTCACGTCCGAAAGCACTCCATCGCTTAGCACCTTTTCAACTATCTGCGATACTTGATCGTTTAAGGCGTCTTCCGTCGGCAATAACATGTCCATATCCGCGTCAGCCTTCCGCTTGGAGCCAATGTGACAGCCCAATGAGTTTCTTGCGCTTTCTATCAGCGCGTTGCACGTTCCGCGGAGCATTTTCAGCGTCGAGTTACCCTGACAAGCGTGTTCCGTCGGCCTCAGACGAAGGAGCAGTGCGCCGTAAAAGGCACTCAAGGTCTTCGGCTGTTTGGCTTCGACGCTCCCAGTGATAATCAAGTGTGAGGTCAAGCCTTCCAGGGTTATGACGCCGCTCTCTATCATCGTGTTGATGAGCTCCGACCACTCCACAAACTTGCCACGGTTCAGGTCTGCGAAGACATCTGTGGGGCAATGTGTGAAGGTGAATTCGAGCAAGGCGTATATTTCCGTCTGGAGCAAAATTTTATTTTCTGGTTTTTTGTCTCCGCCATTTTCAGAAATCGAGTGCCCGAGCTTTTGGAGCAGTTTCGCCGCGACTATTCGCCGAGGCCCCAACTGCACCGAGTCTGATCCAGGAGGCATAGACCACGTGCAAATGGTACTGATAAGGCCCTGAAGACCGTTTCTTTGGTCTGTCGATGCAGCTTTCAGCACTGGGGATCTCTCAACATACTTGTGCACGTCTTCAAAGTAGTTTCCTTTTGCGAGAATTCGGTCGAGAAGCAAAATAACGTCCAGCCGACGCTCTGAAATTGCGGTGGGCGCCGCCGCGAGCTTCAGTAACCCGATCCGTTCCCTAACGATGTTCATGCAGCTGTCAAGTCGAGAAAAATGTTCATCGGACAAGCTCGGATAGGATTGTCTCACCTCCCACATCTGCATGGGTGTTGGAAGCTCGATTTTTAGGACAAGAAACGCGTCAGGGCACTCGTCCAGCAACTCTCTCAAGATGTCAAACACGACAATTATGGCGCTTTCGTCTAGCCTAATGATGGGTGCTGTTCTTCCAGGGAGAGTCGTGGTCGGATGTGCACTGATTTGCCGCAAAATATTGATGCATGCTGCTGCGAGTCGTCCAGTCAATCGATGCAACCCGATGGCGTAAGGAACGAAGGGCACGAGAATCAGGAGCAGCTCGCCGGTGACAGACGCCACGTGCTCCGCCCCAAAAAGCTCCTTCGCCCTCTCCATCAACTCGATCACGTTGTTCAAAAATAACTCCTGGTCGAGTATTCTGGCAGATACACACCATCGGACAAGAGCAAGAACGTAATCCCATTTGTTTTCGTGCGAAAGCTGTTGTGTCGCGGTGCTCTCGCCGTTCCCGTGCTTCGTGGGTTTTGGAACAAAACCTTTGCGAAGTAACTCGCCAATGTACTGGCAAAGGTCCTTCGTCCACACGCTCGACCGCTCAGCAGCAGACTTGGTGCGGTTCAGATAGATGATCTTAACTAGCCAAATAGCTCGTGGCATGGGAATCTGGTGGCTGATGAGTGCCTCAAAGAGTTTGGACTGTCGCAACCCGTGCGGCACTGATCTAGCCAGCTGCTGGAGTGGCAAACGCTCGAGAGCCTTCATGAAGGCGAACATACCGTCTGCCTTGGTGTGAACGAGCTCCGGAACACCTGCCGAGCTAAGCTTTTCCGGTCCGACTAAAGGAACGCCGTACTCTTCTGCAGGACGCAACCCGCTCTTTCTGTTTCTCAACATCTTTCGCGCACGTGACTCGACCAGGTGCTGAAACTCCACCATGTGCCCACTTTTCCAGCGTACATCCCCCGCAGCGCTCAACCAAGATTCAGCGAACACCGGATGGTCTCCAAGCCGCTCGCACACATCCAGGTGCCCTTCTTGTATTTGTTTCGGATTCATTCTCGACGTCTCGTCCCAAGTCGTCCGCCGTGAGGAGGGCTCCGACCCCTTCTGGGGAGGGTTTCGGCCAGATGCTCTTGACGCCGAACGCACTTCCTAGGTGTCAAAGTCGCCCAAAGTTTGATTATTTCGCTGCCGCACGAACTGCAGCAGAGCGGCGAGTTTCCATTCACGGCGTTTGGTTGTCACACAGACCCAAAACTGACATCGTCCGTCCCCCGAAGGTTCGTTGTCACTTCGCGCTGCACGCGGAGACCATCGGTGATGTATTACGTATAGTTCGTTATCTCGTTGTCGCGACTGTGGTTAAATCTTTGGTCTGGCTCGGGCGTGTGCTTGTGGGACGTATCGGAAGCCCGACCGAATGGCGCAGCTAGTTAAAAGCGGCCCCGTGGCCGTCACCAAAGAAGGTGGCAAGGCCAACCTCGAGAAGACCGTGAAGAGTGGATCATTGGTTGCTCTGTTCGTGTGTGCGATGCTTCTGGTTGTTTTATCCGGAGCGTTCAAGCCTGAGGTGGATATGTCATCGATATCGCCGGCGGAGCGTGAAGCCGTGCGTTCGCGGAACCTGAAGTCGTCCCTGAACGCTGTGTGTGCTTCGTATTTGCTGTACTCAGCTCTGCAGGGTCCGGATACGCACATGGTGAAGCCTCATCCGGCTGTTTGGAAAGTCATGCATGGTCTCTTCGTGTTATACTTGCTTTTCCTGGTGTTCTTGTTGTGTCAAGAGACTACTGACGCGAGAATGGTCCTCAAGTTCCTCGCACCAGACCTCGGTGTCGAACTGCCGGAGCGCGCCTATGGAGAGGATTGCCGAATATACACCCCGGAAGACCCGGATTCCAAGTTTCGGGTGCTTCGCGATACGGTCTTTGACGAGTTTTTCGTAGGGCACATTCTTGGATGGTATGGGAAAGCTATCGCGTTGAGAAACTTGCCGCTGTTGTGGGCATACTCTATATCATTTGAGTTGATGGAGCTCACCTTCCAGCACTGGCTGAAAAACTTTAACGAGTGCTGGTGGGACTCTTGGGTGCTCGACGTCGCGTTGTGTAACTTTGTAGGAATCAGCCTCGGGATGATGACTGTGCGCTTCTTCGAGGGAAGAACATACGACTGGATGGGCACCAAGAATGCGACAGGATTCACCAAAAAGATGCGACAGGGCCTTCAGCTCTTCACACCCGCTACTTGGGACTCGTACATATGGAACCCCACGTCAAGTCCTTTGCGTTTCTTGCAATGCGCATTCGTGGTGATCCTGTGTCTCGTTTTCGAGCTGAACGCCTTCTTTTTAAAGTACGTGCTCTGGATTCCACCACCACACCTGCTGAATCACATACGGCTCGCGCTCTGGTTCGGGATCGCAAATATATCGACGCTTGAGTATTACGTGTTCATCACCTCGAAGGAAGGGATGCACTTAACCAAGATGGGCGCAAACGCGTGGTTAGCCATCGCGGGGGCTTTAATCGAAATTATCGTGGTTTTGAAGCACGGTCGCGGGATGTTCGAAGTGCCTTGGCCGAGGCACGTGCTATGGTTTTGGGGTGTCTTTGCGACAGTTACGGCAGGGTGGTTGGTGCGCTGGCATCTGCGCAGCAAGAGTGCCGTAAAGCCGAAGAAGCAGTAGCTATGATACTTTTTACGTCTATACTATTTTTTAATTAGAAACACACTCGTTCAGAGCTTTGACATGACGGCACTCGCCTTTTCTCCCTTTCTTCGTTTCGCTATGATGATCCCCTTGTGACCCACCACGACGCTCCTTGGAGGTAAATCGTGTAGAATCGCCGCGCTCGCGCCAATTTTCGTATCGTGCCCTATGGTGATGTTTCCGAGCACGGAGGCGTGCGCTCCCACCGTTACCCTCTTTTGCAACTTCGGGTGTCTGTCACCCGCCTGCTTTCCCGTGCCCCCAAGCGTGACTCCATGAAACAGAGAACAATCATCGTCCACCACCGCAGTCTCACCAACCACTATCCCCGTGGCGTGGTCTATCATGATGCCTTTGCCGAACTTGGCACCCGGATGGAGGTCCATGCCAAAGGTCTCGGATATGCTCGACTGCACCATACACGCTAAGACCTTTCTATTGTGCCCCCAGAGCCAGCGTGAGACGCGCTGCGCTTGCAGACCCTGGAAGCCCTTGTAAAACAGAAATGCGTGTACGTAGCTCGGGCAAGCCGGATCACGATATTTTATAGCCTCTAGATCCGCACGCGCAGCTGCGGCGATGGACCCGGCGCCGGGAGACCTGTTCTGCTCTTCCTCTGCTGACGTCGTGATGGCGTCAATAATAAGGTCATTCCACTGCGACGCCAATATCGTAGAGGTAGCGAGCTTGGTGGCAAGCAGGAATGCCAAGGAGCGCTCGAAGGTGGGCTGATTAAGGATCTTAGAATATAGGAAGCCGCCCAACAGAGGCTCTTTGATAGCTAGCTCTTGTGCACCCTGCGCCGATGTTCGTGAGAAGAGTTTCGTACGAAGGTCAGGAACTGAGGGGTTGCGTGAACTCGCGAAGCGCGGTTTTCGCATTTCGGGGACGACGCGTACCTGGCGCAGTGACTCCCACAGGGGGTCATCCGACACCAATGACATGATGTACAGTCACCACTTCACCAGAGGACGTTTGTTAGGCTAGCATTGATGAGTTCTCGCGCTCGTATCGCGGGCGGTGCGCGGGAAAGTGAAGGCGAGCTCCGAAACCCCCTTTTTATCCCGTTATCAGGCAGTCGCGGCGCGGCATCCACGAACTCCGTCTTCCCAAACGCTTGAGAACCGAAACGTTTTTCTTTTCGGGTGCATCACCACTTTCGGCTGCGCAAGCCACCTGCTTTTGGCTCCGTACTACGGATCCTTCAATAATGGAACTTCGTCAAGGAAGGGTATCATTAGTCATACTCGGAAAACCTATGGTGCGTACACCCCGCGACCTACATCCTAAAGGCGTGCACACGCCGAAAAACCAGATCTCGTCGTTCCAAAACGAGGCGTTTCTACCCAGAGCTTTTTAGCTTTTGCCTCCGATTCTGACCCTCCCCTAACAAAGCCCCTCTTGCCGAGGTTAAGAAGACCTTTCACCGCGCCGACGACAAGCACTTGGCATCGCAGTTTCGACGGGAGACTACGCCTATGTGAGTCTGCAGGCGATGTCTCTCGCTCAACACTGTTGCACAAGTTAGCTCCAAATGCTGCTTCAAAATCGGCGCGTCTCGGGCTGGCGGGAAGCAGACGCTTACTTCGTCCGGCGCCCAAGCGCAGACGAGTCGACGACTCGTTCTGGCCGCTGCATATTCACGGTTCACGAATCGAGACGATGACACAGGTGGACACTCGACGTGTGTGTGAGGCTTAGGCCTTGGCTAGTATTTGCTATCTAAGGTTCCTCTCTTCTCGATCCTTCGCCGTATCGCGAAGCGTCTTCTCGGCCACGGACAACAGTGCGTCGATTCCGCGAGCCTCGTTCGCGCACACGGTGACCACGGGCAGGTGGGTTTTGCGGCGTAAAGCCTCTGCCGCTCGCGAAGTGTGTTCGATATCAGTTTTAGTTCCCACGACGATCGCCGGTCGGTTGGAGAGCCCAGGTAAATAGGCTTCAAGCTCCGCTTTGAGCACCTCGAGCGCTTTCCACGGGCGAATCCCAGGCCTGTTTCCTAGTCCCGCGCTAAGGTCGACAACATAGATGAACGCCGCGCACCGCTCGATATGCCGGAGAAAATTATGGCCGAGACCGCGATTCTCGTGCGCACCTTCGATGAGGCCTGGGATATCAGCGACAGTGATGCTCGATATACCACCGTCCGTTGTCACTGCCCCGAGCTGCGGCTGCATCGTCGTGAATGCGTATTCTGCAACCTTGGGTTGCGCGCCACTAATGGCTCGCAGCAGCGTACTCTTTCCTGCGTTTGGGAAGCCGACAAGGCCGATGTCAGCCACAGACTTAAGCTCGAGTACCACGGTCAGCTTCTCGCCTTCGGTACCCAGGTCGCGCGTGCCGGCTAACTTTCCAGTCGGCTTGGACTTGTTTCCCTTTCCCCCGCGTCCGCCTTTCGCAAGTCGGAGCCTTGAGCTGTGCTCATCGAGGTCGACAAGCATATTCCATGTGCCCTTATAGATACCACGTGGTCTATCGCCAATATTCGGAGCTGGCATGGGTTCTGCTTCGTCGTCAACACCATCAACCATGTCGTCGCTGTCGAAGTTAGACACGGGCTCTGAGGTTCCCCATTTCGAGAAGTCGATGTCGCCTGCGTCGATGCACACGTCATCCTTTTCCGCTTCGTCGACGACTTCTTTCCACACGACTGTACCGACAGGGACTTTAATGTTAATCTCGTCCCCACGTTTTCCTTGCGTGCCTTGCGCCGCACCCCTACCTCCATTACCCGCGGCTATCCTGAAAGGCAAATCTCCAAGCCCTTTTACGTGTCGTGAAGCCTCAATCCACACGTCCCCACCGTTGCCCCCGTTACCCCCGTCAGCGCCCCTTCTGCGTTTCGCACCACCATCTTTCATGAAGCTCACTGCCCCGGATCCTCCGTTACCAGCCGTGATGACCACGCGTCGGCGGTCGACGAAGGCTTTGTCTTTCCTCTCGTCATCGGCCGTGTTTTCGACGCCCCAAACATCGGTCGCCGCCTCCGTGAGGGTGGACGTACACGAGGCCAGTCCACGCAAAGTTGTGGGATATCGCACGATCGGAACACACCTCCGAACGACTTCACGGAGGCACGCCATTCACCTGGAACGCGCCCTTCTGCCCGCCGCGGGAGCCCACCAAGTGTTCGGAGGTGTCGGAACCGACTGATAAAAATAAGAGAACCCGCCCATGAGTTCGTGAACTCCAAAACGGGTGCAGTGTTCACGAAATGCTCAGCGACGCACGCGCGCCCGCACGGCACCTCGGACTAAGGAAGAGCGGGTCATGACGCAGATAGATGCGTCGGCACCGCCCAGGAAAGTCCAGCTGGAGGACATCCCGGTTAAGCCGGGCATGACCAAAGAGTGCGTCGCGACGCCAACGTCCTCGTCAACGTCAACGCGGCTCGGCAACGAATCTTTCCGCGTCCACGACTGACCATTCCTTCCCTTCCCCCTCCCCTTCCACAGGGAGCTGGCCGTGGTTTTTGACGTGGCGAATCACCCGACGAATGAGCGGAGCGCGATCGCGCTGGACTTGTACTTCAACGCGTTGGTGTACGCCAACAACCAGGGTTTGTCGTTGGAGAAGACCTCATGTCTCCTCGGCATTTTCAAGGCGACCCACGAGAAGTCCATGGCGGAGCGCATGACGATTGAGAAAAGTTTTGGTTTTTTCAAGTTGTTGGCCTTGCAGAGCAGCGTGCATCGGCCACCGTATAGTCTCGGCATCCTGAATTTCGCGGAGATGAAGGACATGACGGAGTACGCGCTGAGCACGTACTTCCGGTATTACAAGCTGTATCAATACGCGTTCACGGACTTGGTCCGACTGGACATTCGCCCGGCAGCCCCCGTCCTCGAGACGCCGGGCGCGAACGCGTTTGAGTCGTTAGGCGTGGCGTACCCCAAGGAAGAGTGGGCTGAAAAGCAGAAAGAGTTGGCAGAAAAAGCGGCTGAGGCTAAGGCTAGGGCAGAAGAAGAGGCTGCAGCGATCGAGGAGGCGGAGCGTGAAGCGTTACTCAAGGCAGAGTACGAAGCCGCGATTCCGTCGGAGGTCACGACGAAGGTGCAAGAAGCTTTGGCGGCGTCGATGGAAGCAATGAAGGAACAACTGGAAGAGAAATTCGCGGCTCAGGAGGAGGCTCTGCTCGCGAAAATAGCCGCGCTCGAGGCGAAATGATAGCTATCATGCAATATGTAGAGTTGAAAAGATTAGCGAAAACATCTCATTACATTCTGTGGTCTGTACTCAACGCTCGACCGGAGGGTTGGGTTTTGAAGGCGGCGGCAAGCTGCGGAATCCGCTCGAGGTCGCCGCGGGCGGCGCCGGAACCTCAGCCTCGGCCGGGGATGAAGACGTCTCGTCAGGCGCCTTCTCCAACACGGCCTCATGTACCACGGTCTGGCTTTCGGTGGTTTCGCTGCTCGTCGGTGCAGCCTCCACGGGGTGCGCGACAGGCTCAGCCTCCGCTGCCACGGGTTCACTGGCAACTGGCGCGGGCAAGGCGGGCGGCGGATTGACGCGCGCCGCGCGCTCAGGTTCGAGTTTGATTGCCTTCTCCGGTTCCTTTTTCGCCGATGGGTCCTCGTCGGCGGCTTGCATCGCATTCTTCGCGAGCTCGTACCCCGCGAAGTTCATGGCGCCGAGCGGTGCGATCCATAGCATACGCGGGACGCAACCCTTCATCAGCGCCCCGGCGCCTTCCGAGGTGACGATCTTCTTCACTGTGATCCAGATGGCCTCGCCCGCGGGAGACGCCCCAGTCATCGCCCGCGTCTTCAGCACGTCCGCCGGCGTCGTACACGCCGCAGCGATGGCACCCGCCATGCCTCCGAGAGAGATGGTCTCCCACGCAGATAAGTCTTTCCGCTTCATGGTCGCTGCGGCTTTCTTCAGCTTCTCGTACGCAACGAGCCCGATCACGTAAAAGGGAACCTCACGCGAGAGCGTCGCCGCGGTGCCCGCGAAGAGGCCCTTCGGACCGTTCGCCGTCACAGCCTTGAACGCCTCGACCGCGTTGGCGTGCTGTCCCGTCTGCAGACGCTGCTTGAGCACCTCGCACGGGATCCGCACGCTGGTCCCTACGAGTGTCCCGAGACCGGAACCGAACCCCTGAATCTGAATCTCAGTGATGAGCGGCATGAGCGTCAGCGGCGCAAGGAGTTTGCACGCCACCTCATACGTCGCCGTGCGGAACCCGTGGCCGGACGCGGCGCCGACGACGGCGGGGATGATCCCGCGGTACAGGTTCCTCGCGCCAATTTGCGGGATCGTCTTGAGAAACGCTTTCATTCCTGGTCCCGCGCCCACCGTAGCCTGAATGCGCGTCTTAAGCGTGTCCATTGGGTGCATCATGGCGGTGGACGATCCCGATGCCAAAGCTCCGGCGAACGCCGCCTGTATGGCGAGCTTCATCGTCGCCGACCTCGCCGCCTCAGGCGGGTTGATCTGAACCATCGTCGACGCCTCGAACCATAGGACAGATGGGTCCTTCGCCGTCGCCACGTCTTGCGGGAGCAGCATGAGGAAGTTGCGGAACTGTCCGTACGAGACGTACCCTTCGCCGTTCATGCCGAGGTGGTTCAGCATCGCCGTCGCGTTTTCGTCAGTCGCAGGCAAGCCCAAACGTCTGAGGGACTGCTTGACATCCGATTCTTTCATCATCCCGCTACGGCTGAGTCCAAGGCTGTTGAACGCGCGAAGCATCGTGGATTCGCGCTCGTTCATGACACTCTCGAAGTCCTCCCAACCGATGGTGCGCGAAAAGAACGTCGGCTTCGCTTTTTCCATGAAAGCCTTCGCGTACCAGTCTGGCAGATTTCTCTTGCGCATCGCCACCTTCAGGTCATCCAGCTTGAGGCGACCGTGGCCGTCCCGGTCGATGTCGTCGAAGAATCGCCGACCTAGTGGAGGTTTGAGAGGAATCACGCGGGAGGTCGAGGGTCAGTCGGTCTGGCGATGGAGGAGGAGGCGAAGGGGCACACTGTGCATTCGAGAAGGCGTTTGAAGGGTTGCCGAGCTGACTGGTCGTTGGAGGTGACTCGTCCGTTAGGGTTGCCCAAATCGACGCATACGCACCTTCTTCCTCGGTGTATCGGAAGAAATCCTCGACCGCGCTCAGCCTCCGGCGGTCGGGTTGGAACGAAGGGTTGGTCAACTCGTCGAACTTCTTCTTCATCGCCGACGCCGCCTCGCTCTTCTCGAGCGCGCCCCACGTCTCGGGGAACTTGCTCTTCAATTTGTCCACCATCTCGTCGGTGTCGATTTTGGCGAGAAACAACGAACGCCTCGGCCTCGGTCTGGCGGATACGGTAAACGCGCCAGCCTCCGGGGCGGGCACCTCATCACCAGCTTGACGCCGGCGACGGGGGCGGACCAGCATCCTGGCTCCGCGGCCACCGCTGCTCCGCGACGCGACTACTGAGGCAGTTAAAGATCAAAGTATCTTCTCACGCGTTTTCTCCGCGTCCGTGCACTTTTCTACAGTGTCGTCGACTGCACACGCGGGTTCTGTTTTTTAGCCGACTTTTTGCGCTCGATCGGACGACGAGCGCGCACACCAACGCTGCATACGGTATCTACGGGGGCATCATGTCCGCCGCTGCCACCTCCGTCTCCGTGCGCGTCAGCGTTTACGCCTGCGCGGGACGCCGCTGCGATGCCCGCTCGAGGCACGCCGCCACGGCTTCCCGCGCCACCGTGGCGCCGAAAAGCGTCTCGGCGCACGCGAGCCGCCGCCGTCGCGACGCGCTCGTCGCCGCCGCCGCGAAAGGCCCCGGCGGCGCCGCCGAAGACGTCGCCAACATGGACGCGCTTATCGATAACCTCATCGCCGCCGACGAGGAGGGCCTCGTCAAGCTCGTCGCGGAGAACGTCCTGAGCTTCGACCAGTCCCTCTGGATAAGGATCGCGTCCCGCAGCGACGCGGCTGAGAAGCAGGAGGAGAAGGACGCGTTCATGGAGCTCGCTGGGAAGTGCATGAAGCTCATCGAGGCGATGGTCGAGAAGACCGAGAGCGGCATCCAGGAGTCCAGCAAGGCGCTCGAGAGCATCGTCGCCGTCGCGGCAGACCCCGAAACCGGTGAGTTTGCCGTGCCGCTCTCGAGCGAGAGCGTCGCGCGAATGCGCGTCGCCATCAACGACGCCGCCGTGGACGAGCAGATGCTCAACACTGTGTACGCGTGGATCAGGAAATCCGACGAGGACAAGCTCGACGGAATGGTGCACATTCTGCAGCACCTGCTGCAGTGCTACGCCGCGCGCGAGCTCGACACTGGAACCACGCCGCTGGATATCGTCATCGGTGCGCCCGCGTCGGACTGGCCGGCGAAGTTCGAGGCGGTGATTGAGGGCGGGTTCGGAGAGGAAGCGTTCACGCAGGACCTGCAGAAGCGCATGGAGGGCGTGGTTCTGAACCTCCCCAACGGCTCGTACGCGCAGCGCGTGCAGGCGGAGTACCTCAAGGAGGTTGAGGACCGGGGGAAGGGCATCTACGCCGAGAAGAGCGGCGCGAGCGCGGAGTGAGAGCGCGCTCCCGCAGGCGGCGTACGCCGCCGAACGGTTGTGTGAAAAACGCTTTTTTTACGCTTTTTTATCCCTCGTCGGAACCCCCGTTTGTATCGCTCCTATCTATTTCAACGACCCACTAGAGCTAGCTCATGCTACACGCCGTATACCCCTCGAATCCATGTCATCACCTGTTGCGCGTTCGACCCGTCTAACGCGCTCGCCCGCATCGTCGTCAGCGCGTCCCCCAGCGCGGTTTCTGCGCGCGCCGCGTCAAACGCCGCCGTCTCCGCGTCGCGCAGCGCGCACGGCGCGTCGGTTTTGTTCCAAAGCAAAAGCACGCGCTTGTCGCGCATCCCGGGAAGGCCGCACAGGTGGTGGAACGCAGTCGCGGACGCGGCGAGCTGATACGCGTCGGAGACGTCCACGACGTACAGCAGAGCCGCCGCGCCTTTCAGGTATGTCGGCCACAACGGCATCATGGCGCCGCCGACTTCTTTGATTTGAACGGTCTTGGTCTTGTCCAAGGGCAAGTTGCTGATGTCCACGCCGATGGAGGGGACGACGTCTGCGTCGATGGGGACGTGACGCTCCCCCGTTCTCTGAAGCGACACGAGCCTACGCGAGAGGAGCGTTTTGCCGGAGCCTTGCGCGCCTGCGTGCGACGGAGACGGGACGGACTGTCAGCGAAGTCGGACATCGGGAAGCGACAACGAGGACGTCAGATTTAAACGCACCGAGGATGACGACGGGAGACGTGAGCTCCGGCATGACCCGTGAGCGAGCCGACGCTCAGCTCGAGCCGGCCGCGCTAACGCTGACGGATGGAGCAAGTTCCGAGACGCGTCGGCGACCAGTGCGCATCGGAAGATGCCCGGTGGCGTCACCTGCACGCGTCTTGCGTGCAGAGACCTTACGTACGAGAAACGAAAATCCTCGTCGGAGACTCCGAGAGATCGGACGAAAACCCAGACTTCCCTGGGCTCCCGCAGTCAGACCTCGGGCTCGCGGCGGTGCTTCGACTCCGCAATGTCGGCCGCGGATGCGAACGCGCGGCTGGCGCTCGCGGTGTCCACCATCGCATTCGGCTACTTCCTGAAACGCGTCGGACTGGTGGACGTGGACGTCGGCAAAGCAATGTTGAAGGTACTTTTCAACGCGACGCTTCCGGCGATGCTCCTGATGACGTTCGCGTCCTTGACGTTCGATGCCACGTCCGTCGCCGTGTCCTTGTGCGCGATGGCGCAGGCCGCCGTGCTGCTCGTGGCACACCTCGCGTTCAAGGGCACGGGCCGGGATCCGAAGGACACCGCGCTCCTCGCGGGGTCGTGCGTCGGCGTGAACCTCGGCACGTTCGCGTATCCACTGGTCGAGGCGGTGTGGGGCACCGCCGGCGTGACCCGGCTCGTCCTGTTCGACGCCGTCAACCAATGGTCGCTGCTCATCGTCGCTCCGTTGATATACGCGTCCGTCATCGCCGGTGCGTCTTTCTCCCTCGTGCAGGCGCTCGGCAACGTCAAGAAACAACTCCTGAGCCCGTGTCTGTTGGCGATGTTCGCCGCCGTCGCGCTTCGCGTCCTCGGCCTCGGGCTCCCCGGGCCGGCGGTCTCCTTTCTGTCCTCGCTCGCCGTCGCCAACAAACCGCTCGCGCTCCTGGCGCTCGGCGTGCTCTTCGAGCCGGCGCTTCGGGGCGGGCAGATCCGAGACGTCGCGTCGCTGCTCGCGCTGCGGTACGGTGCGGGTCTCCTCCTCGGCGCAGCGCTCGTCGCGAAGTTCGCGTCGGCGGGCCCGGCGGTGCTCGGGGTGGTCCTCGCCGCGCTCATCTCGCCGGTGCCGCTGCTCACGGTGACCTACGCGGTGGAGTACGAGTGCGACGTGGGGCTCGGCGCGGCCGCTGTGAACGCCGCGAACTTCTGCTCGTTCGCGCTGTTGCTGGCGGTCGCGAACGCCGACCTCTCGAGCTCTGCGACGGCGAGGGCGTTCGCGGCGGCGGGCGCCGCGCTCGCCGCGCTCGGCGCCTTCGGGGCTCGGCGCGGCGGCGCCGCCGCCGGGAAACGCGGAGGCGCGCCGGAAGACACGGAAACCGCGGTCGAGGCGATGGACGTGACCACGGAGAGCAGAGAGCGCGAGGGCGATGGTGGTAACGTGTTAAGGGCGGTCGCACGTTCGTCGAGCGTTTCCCGGGTTTCCCGGACGCGACCGGTCCGAGGGGCTGGGTTCGGCTGGCCGGCGGCGCCGAAGAAGTGTGTTTCGCCTCGCGTCGCGGCGGCGCCTCCCCGCGCGTCGGTGGGGCTTCCCGGACGGAGCGGGACGCACGAGGGGCGCCGTGCGGGAGGGTTCCACGAGCCATCGAGGCGTTTCTCGGCGATCGCGGGCTCGCGCGCGAGAGCGGTGGTGGGGGCGCGATTCGGATGAGCGCGTCAGGCGGCGGTCCGCTTCGCTCGCGGGTCCAAAAATGTATATTCCAGAAAAGCCATCAGCCAACTCAAAACCTCGACATCTTCCATTTCACGCGCGTCATGCCTCGCTCGCCCTCGCCGCGACGGCAGAGATCCCGTTCGCCACCGCCTCGGCGGCGTTCGCGGTCTCGGCGGCATGGGGGACCTCGCGCTCCGGCGACGGAGACGGACTCGGCGTGTTGGCCCACATGAATTGCGTCTTGGCCAGCTTCTCGCGTTTCAAGCGGCGGAAGTCCGCGTAGTTCACTGCG
>JACLAC010010673.1_pt1 | contig 23680 bp, 12 predicted proteins | sample 8027881 | NCBI WGS metagenome assembly JACLAC01 (sample SAMN15725517, study PRJNA655200) | protist metagenome | isolation source: fluorescence activated cell sorting (FACS) single amplified genomes of... | place: Spain: Blaines Bay Microbial Observatory, Mediterranean Sea | collected 2016-01-19 | reverse complement strand
TTAATTTATCTTCATCATCCCTGTTGTTGTAGCCTGCTAGTGATGCTTTTGCCTCTTCTTCTAGTTAGCTTATTAGTGATAATACCGTGCTAGTTGTCCAACGCTATTATTTTTTTTTTAGTTATTACTCTCTATCTATAGTTAGTTGTGGAGTATCCTCCAATTATTTCTTCTGCTGTTTATGTTGCTCTCCTCCTCATTCATATATATTTACTACTGCTCTGTATTATGTGTACATCTATTTAAGAGCAGCTCGCATGTCCATCTGGACAATGTACACCATTTAATGCACGCACGCGGGGCATGTAATTGTTGTTCCACAAACATAAATAGCGAGACGAGGATGACAGAGGGATCATCACATTATCGCATACTGACGTCGAAGCATGACCCTCAATTGACGCATCTAGAAAACGATAACGAGAGAAAGTACGCATTGGATGATTTTAGTGCTTTAGAAACAATAGAAGCTTCTAGTGGGAATAATGAAAGTCAAGAACTTTTCGATATTGTGGATCAAATATTGACAGAAAGAAATGAATTAAAGGATATGGACGAGCAGATTATAGAACTGAAGCATCGCCTTTTAGAAAAAAGAAAGCAGGCACTGAAAAGTGATGATCAAGTTGAAGAATTAAAGCAGAAAATTAGTGACGTTAAGAAGGTAGAGGGACCGTCATACAAGACTAACACTCAATCTGAGAAAACATTGGAGAGATTGCGGAAATCTTTATCAAAGCATAATCGCAGTGAATTACTAAGAAAGGGAATTTTCGAATGTCTTGAAGGCAAAAGCAAGCCATCAAGGTATGCCCCTCCATCCACATTTAAAGCTGATGATTTAAGTACATTTGCCGATATGAATACAGCTGAGCTTCTAAATGCATGCAATGCAATTCGTCTGTACTTATCACTTGATAGTGGGGCCAATGATGTTTTGAAATGCATGAAAGAAATCGAAGAACAGAAAGCAAAATTAAAGACCACTACAACAATGAACGAGGATTTGGCAAAGCGCAAAGGTTTAACGGACGACAATGAAGACTTAGACCGAAAAATTGCAATAGCAGCAGCTCGCTTGAAGGAGATGGAGGATAGTGCATACCAAGATAAGGAAAAACGGATTCGTGAAATGGCAACTGCCGAAACAGAAGATGAATTGACCCATGGAATGAATCCGTTGAATCCTGTGGCTGTTATTAATTTTCTCTTTGGTTCTAACGAGGTGAATGCTACCGATGATGCTGGTGGTAAAGTTCTGACAAAAAAAGAGCGGCAAATGAAAAAAGCGATGGAAAGTTTATATGCAAATGAGGTTGCGAATGCTGTTGATTCAGGAGCAAATCGTTCAAATTCATTTGTTTCAGATAGGCGGAAAAGTCATAGACATAGATCGCTTATTATTCGCGATGAAGACACCTCAAAAGGTGTCGACAGTTGACATGGCTTCGCTGCGACGTGTGATTATCTTATTTTTTAGAAAAAAAACAATTGATATGCTATGTTGAAAGAAAATTTTATTCTCTATCACAAACATTTACATGATAAAATCAGAAAGACCGCGAAATCGTGTATCATTTGAATTGATAGACGTCGAAGGACGCTGAATGAGTTTTAAGACTCGGCGGACATGTCTAGGACATGTGTCCGTTTTCACTATATGTAGATTTTAAAGGTTATCAGCAAGATTTTCACAAATGATTTATTGAATGTAGCGAAAATGTAATACAACATCAATTTTTCTAATCTATTCAAGGAGCTCGTGTCGTCTGAACCAGTATTGCAGGCGATTATTTATCTCAAGTGGGGGGTAAATTTACTGCTGTCACAGGGTCATGTGAAATAAGTCTAATATGATAAAAGTAAATAGCGCTAAGAGAATGACTTTTTAATAAAATGATTTTCGTAATTGATTAAATTAAAAATGATCTTTTAAAGGTTACGTTACTAAGTGACCAGCTACACTATCGAAAGAACCCAAAGTAAAATACTACACATATATTGCTTTTTACTGTCGATAAAAAGATTCACCGGCTTTCTTAGAGCAATATGTGATTATCAGCATTGTATATCTATAATTACCGAGATCAAAACAATGATGGGCATACTGTTGGACAAATTTCCACTGCATTGAATTCAAGTAGCAGCGATTGTATTACGAAAATAAAATACAATGCCATCATAGCCCACCCAAGATTCACAGTCAGTTTCCAAGAAGACCAATGAACAAGTGTAATCACCAACGACACCATTATGAACAAGGTCAAAATTAAGATTGTGATATTAGAAGAATATATTGGCACGGTATTATCTTCTTTGCCGAACTGCACAATTGCAGTATAAAGAAACCATGGAAGCGGCAAGCCCATAAGAATGTCGAAGACATTACTGCCTAATGAACTGGAGACAGCCATATCCCCCTTACCACGCTTTGCTACCGCAATACTTGACATAGCATCCGGAATACTTGTGCCCCCTGCAAGCAGGGTTAATCCCATGATAGTTGGAGGTATACCAATTACTGTACCGAGAAGCTCAGCCCACCAAACCATAAAGAACGATAAGCCGGCAATCCAGATTATGCACATTATAAATGTGACTGGCCATGATTTTTCCCATCCTTTTCTCCCAGGATGCGGTACTGTGAAGCACATTGCAAAACTCAGCGGAAATGCAAATAGTGCTACAGCCATATCGGTAGCACTCTCTGGCTTTTCAGAACCTGGTAGCGGCCATGGCCATGGTGGATCGTCATCTTCTTCATCCTCGTCATCATCACCGCCATCATCTTCGGCCTTTTCTTGAGACTTTTCCTGATCCTTTGATTGATCGTCCTTTGTTTCTTCCGCATCTTTACCCTGCTCGACATCGGGAGCAGCAGCTTCTTCAGCGTTTTCTTCTTCAGACTTTGGTTTATCGGGTGAATCTGTTGGCGCAACTTGTACATCTTTAGTAGTTCCAGTGACAGCAGCCTCGCTTGACTTCGTTTTTTCTACTAGCTTTATTAAACGAATAAAACGCACGCACCGTGCAATTTTAAGGAATCGGAAAACTTTCATTCCACGGAGTCCTTTTACACCTCTCATAGCTCCTGCGCCGGTAGTATTCGCTGAGCCTTGTGCAGCCTGTATTGCCCATTCAACAAATACCAATATTACCAGGACGCCATCAAAGGCGTTCAAGGTGCCTCTCCAATACCCAAATACCCCTAAAGAAAGCATTTTGCATACCATTTCAAGTATGAAAAGAACCGAGCAGATTAAATTAATCACGTAATACGTAGTATCAATATCACAACTATGCGGAAGCGTGTCAAGGAACACAATAATGACATTAATGATTATGACCAAGTAAATAAGTATCTCGAAAGCAAGACTTTGAGTAACCTTGGTGCAAAGTTTAACCGTTCCTTGCTGTTCTTTGTATCGCTTGTCGTCGGCCATTACATGCTTCTTCGTCCACTCTCTTAGAGGTACATTAAAAGCCATTACTGTAACGTAAAGAGCATAACAACCAAGTAATATTACTGCTTCATACCACTCAATTATTTGGTCAATAGCACAGGCAGTCAAAGCCAGGATTGAGAAGCAATAGTAAACCGAGTCGCGGCACAAAGGCCACCACGTCAGTGGTAAATCTGGGCAGACAAATGCACAGCATGCGATAACGAATAAGACGTTAAAAACAGCCGAGCCTACAATTGTGCCAAAACCAACATCACTCTTAGCAACAAAAACACCCATAATTGACGTGAAGAGCTCAGGCGCACTGCCACCAGCTGCCATAAACGTCGCTCCGGCAACGTCATCGTTCATTTTTAAAGCCTCGCATAGAGCTTCCAGAGAGGATTCAAAGAAATCGTCACAAATTATGGCAATTCCCAGAAACATCCAACAAATTCCAATAATATGCAGAATTATTGCGCCTTGTTTTCGCTGTTCCTCGGTAAACAAGTCCTTGGGATAGTTTCCACCTGAACTTTCGATATTCAAATTAGTATCCACTGTTGTATTGGGGTCCGAGTCCGAAACAGACACCTCACATGAGCTCTCAGCCAAGCGACGACTACCATAATGGTGGTTTGCACTGATATCACTTGTGGGATTATCATAGCCACGACCACCGATCCAATTGTACGCAAAAGCTGCTGCAACCATAAGTACAAAAGCAAGCGACTGAATCGGTATATTTTTTCTTCGACGATTTGTCTTCGAAAGTTTTCTGGATATAGAATCCGTAAAAGTCAGTAATAACCGCCCCATGCTAAATGAATTTTCGATGCAACGGTATTTCGCCAATCTACAGCGGGAATGCTAAATCGAAGCGTCTTTTCTCGTATTAGTACTTTGTCAATGTCAATGGGCTGTATTACACAAGTGTAGATGACTGTTGAAGGAGCCGAAACGAGCAGCGTCTTATCAGTGTTGAAAGGTTAAGAAGGTAATAATAGCGAAGAGAGTGTAACACACGGCAAAAAAGAACACAATAATTAATACTGTATTTATTTAATTATGTGTAGACCACTGTATGTAATAATAATAAAAAACAGGCCTTAATATCATGTAGAAAAAAGTCTGCTGCAACAACGTTCTTCCGTCCAACAGCAATGATATCGAATTATACAGTCTAATGAATAGGAAAAGGAAATGGTTGCCAAGTTACAAATTACTATAGGCTGTATGTAGTAAGCAAAAAAAAAAAAGTTCAACAGACAAAAAAAATAAAGCTGTTGTTGTAGCACACCATTTAAAACTGCACAATATTGGAACCAAGCGCAAGTTTATTTTATTTATTATGATTCCGCTTCTGAGAGACAGCTGGCTTGTGGCCGCTGAATAAAACGCTTGCAGGGCAGAGCACGAGCTATCAGCTGCAACCACATGACATTCGCCAATATATTTGTCATATAATAGCAGTTGAACTACTCGCCCCCCCAAAAAGAAAAATACATTCACCACTTGTAATTCGACCTTGTTACTGGAGTAAAAATATTACTACAGTACTGCAAGTGCAGTGCTCTCTGATCAAAGGAATTCCAGTTTTTACGTCAAGCCTGGCCAGTTAAAGTACATGTGCTTCCGATTACAGAGTACAGTACTTACTTTTTTGCTTATGAGTAACGAAGATGGAAACATGGCGCACGCTCTCTCTCCCTATTATTGTCTTTTTTATTTGAATTCTATGAGCCATCAGACGACTAATGTTTAATGAACCTAGCAATGGATCTAACTTTATGCATGCACCGTAGCAAAATCACGTCGATAAAAAATGAATAATAGACTAGTCACCATATAAATATAAATATAATTTAGACTCATTTGTATTTGTGTCTTAATCTGTGGACTTTTCCTCACTACACAGTACTAATTACCATAATAGCATAAAATTTTATCCTCTATCACTAGTGCTCTAAATACTTTTTGTATACTGTATAAGTGTTCTTATATATGTTTTGTATATGATATACTGTATGTGATATAACAATAATCATACTAGAAGAATGATTCAGGAGGAAGGTGGAATCCTCTGTATTAATTTTTGACTAAGAAGTGGGCAGCGAGAGAATCAACCGGCACACGAATGTCACAAGTTAAAGTTTTCTAGCAGACTATCTTATGAAAGTTGCAACTGTAATTATCAGCTTTCTGACGGCCATTGGCTGTTCCAATCTATAGCGGCATAGACCTTTGAGAGGAAAAAATGAGTTCCGGGGTCGATATTTCAGCTGTAGTCAGTCGCTTAAAACGGCAAATAAATAAAAAGCAGCTCAAGTTTGCCAGTCTCACCCAAGAGTTTAACACTGTGCAAGAAAAGTATATTGAGAAGGATATTGTTTACAATACGACATTAGAAGAAATAGACAAAATCAAAGATAGATTAGACTCAGCGATTCTTGAACTGAGGGAGCTAGCTCACACTCTTTCCGCTTCTGGTAAACAAAGAAATAGACTCAGAATGCGTCTTAAACATCCGACCAAGGACCTTACGAAAGTGTTAGAACAAATTATGGTCGATGAAGTCGATAATGTGTTGACGGAAATGGACGTCCACACTCAAGATTTGATAGTAAAAAGGCACAACGCAGCTATTGATGCAAATCAAGAGAATAAATTCGAAGAGGCGGAATTTATACATACCACCATGAAACTTACTGTTCAAAACACTGTTGCAATAGAGAGAGACACAGTATTTGGTCATCTGCACCATAACAATGTAAATCGTACAAAGGAATTTTACATCACAGAAGGCTACACCTACGGAGAGCTGGCAGACGATGCTAGAAGATATTGGGGGGAAGCGGAAGAAATGGAAAACGGGTCTACCCGTAGATATGCTATAGCAGACGAGGGCGGTGCATTCTTTGTTCGGGACGCTGAAGTTTTGCCTGACGTGCAACTAATTGAAAATTTACAATTTAAAAGATTCTTCCTGTTCGAAATTGAGCATATAAACATCCATGAACTGCAGGCATTCGATGTGGATTTTAAGGAAATTCATTGGACCGAGCTAGAAAAAGAACTCAGTAAAATTACAGCTCATCGACAGGCGCTTGTCGACGCGAAAAAAGAATTATTCACGCCAGACGAGGTATTAAGTGATCGAAAAGCTTTAGCACAGGACCTATTGACATTTTTCGCTTTCACAATACTCTTTTTTTTCGCACTATTATCCCGGCGAAGCGCTCTAGATCAATATGGCCAAAGTTGGAGTTTGGAATACGAGTTAAATGTGAGGGGCAGCTTTGCTGACATCAAATCAATATCAGATTGGTGGGATTGGACATATAGGGCTGGAGTAATCTTTAACGAGAAGGGTCGAGAGCCTGGTACAATAGGAAATTATAATCACATCGTTGGCGGAATACGCATACGGCAAGTTCGAGTAGAAAAAAATTGTAAAGCAGAGCTACACACACAAATAAAAGATAAAAGTGTTCGTGGTGATGCAGATGCCAAAATTCAATTTTACGCAGGACCTTATGATCGAACATTTTGCTACAGTGTCGAACATTACGGCCCTTTGAAGCAGCTAGGCGTTGACGACTCCAAGTGGACTAGAAAAATTGTCAATGTTATATACCCCATGGATGATAGTTCAAATTTTCCAAACAGCATCAGCGATACTCAATTTAGATTGTACGATGCCTTTCACTATAAAGTCGACCCATCCTTTTATCCGAATTCGATCTTGAAGTCGTATAAAGACAAGACATATTTCGACACCACAAAGTTTTCTGGTGAAAATGGCGACTATGGAGGTGGAGGCTTTGCAATTGAATTACCAAGGAATAACATGACAAAATACATGGAGATCTTAACAAAACTGCGTAACTTAGATTGGGTCGATAAGCAAACTAGAGCTTTATTGATGACACTCAACGTTTATAACGCAAACACAAATGTTTACACAGCGGTCGAGCTAATTCTTGAGACAGACGAAGCCGGCTTAGCGCACCCTATCGCCCGTTTTCGATCATTTTACCTAGACTATTATACATCAACGGCCGAAAAATTCCACCTACTTTTTGACGTATTTCTCATAGCGTGCATGGTCTACTTCATTAATGTACAGCGGCAATATTACAATTTGACATATTACAAAGTTATGGTAAAGCTAACAGGACCTTTGACATTTTATAGGTACAAGCGTTGTGGTGTATGTCGGGTATGGTTCTTTAGTTTCAAGACAATCCAGGATGTATCAATATATGCAATTTATCTTGCTTCACAACTTATTCGATTAAGACTTTACAACTCAAGCAAAAGAAATTTCGACTTTTCTCTAGATTTTTATCGCGAGCTAAAAGAAGAACAATACTACTACCAGACATCCTTTGTGCTAGATGGAGTTTGTTTCGTCCTTTTGTGCATAAAGTTTTTCAGGTACGTTAAACTAGATTCCCGTTTAAATGTCCTGGTCGTCATGTTCATGTCCGGTTTTTGGATTTTGCTTGGCTATATAGTTGTATTTATGACAATTATGTTTGCATTTGCTATTTTTTCAAATCATTTATTTGGAAAACAAATTACAGAATATAGCGAACCATTACTTGCTCTTAGAACATGCTTTTTTGTCTTGTTCGGGAAAATAGATTACATGAAGGTGAAAGAGGTTGATGATGTTATGGCACCAATATTCTTTTTATCTTTTGAAATCATAATGTACTACGTGATGGTAAATATATTTGTTTCACTACTAAACCATCTGTACAACACCACGCTGAAGATCCACAAAAGTTATAACGAAGAACATGGGCAAAATGATGGGCGTTTATCTAATATTCAGTTGTGGAGAGGTATCCTTTTCCCGGGATATGGTGATTCGAGCTTTATGAAAATGGCAAAGTCTGGGCGTGGTTAGAAATTGAGTTTACTATCATACAACGTATTTTTTCGTATACCAGTAAACCTCTCACATTTCTTATTCCTTTTAAAACAACAGTATATAGTAAAACTTAAAAAGTATTTTACTTTTAAAAGCTACATGCATACACATAAACTTCATGGCGTTGGTTTGACTTTTACATTTTTCGGGTTTAATGGTTTTTACGAGTACTTCCTTCATGATTCCAGAATGGGGTTTGGGAAAAAAAAATCACATATTGATTTTCCATCGTCCATGAGTAGTTGTCCAAACGAGTAAAAGTCAGTGGTGGGTACTGAGCGATTTGCACAGCAGTGATGTTTCCCACTTGCACAAATCGCCAACTCAATTCATGATTTGAAAATTGAGGCGTTGATTTGTACTCATAGTTCCTTGAAAATTCGCCTATAATTGTTGGGATCTGACTACCGCTAGCTTCCATCCTTTCTCGCATCTCGGCTTTGAAGTGCATGATCCACTTACAGCAGCACAGATCTTCAATGTTTGGAACTTTTCTTCTGCCATATTGCATCGAATAAAAATAAGAGGAAAACCATTTATGATGAAATAAAAACTTTTTCTGTACGTTTGAACGAATTATAGCGTCGACGAACTCCTTCTTTTCTAAAAATCTTGCACGGTAACGTATCCGTCTATCCTGTAATACTTGCTTCAACTCCTTAGTTTTACAGCCTTTCCACGCTTCTCTCGTGAGCCCTGCGTCATGATATACCCGCAACGGTTTACCTCGCAATCCATATTTGCCGCCATTCTGATTCCAAAGCGTGTCACAACGAGTTTTCCACAGTAAATCATCTCTCCCAATCCTTCTGAAGGTTGTATTTATTGAGGTCGCATGAAGCAGAGTTTGACTGTCCAAGTATATCAATACATTATGCAAAAACAAGTCAGTTGGCAAATCTAAAGGCAGTGGGCAACCTTTGTCGGTTCTGGTTGAATTGAGGGATATGGAAGCCATCTAAATGATTCAGCCAGCAAGAGAAGTATTCTATAGTTGCGATTTTAGATGTTTATATAATGGTGTGCATCTGCGTGTTGTATCTAATGATGAGCACAGAGATGAGCATACATGCGCATGCAGAATAATATCGCCAATAATAATAAATATAATATTATTATTAATATAGTAAATTATATAGTAGTAGCCTAGTAGTATTATTAGTCTATTATATTTTTTTTAAAATAAAATAATTTCAATAATAAATAAATATAAAAAAAAAAAAAGAAAGAAGAAAGAAGAATAGCCGCTAGTTGAGCAACAACATCATCTAGCCACTCTATCATAAAGTAGTGGTGTATTATTTAATTATTATTTATGATATTTTTTGATAAATAATAATGAATTACAGATATTAAAATACTCATCATAGGAATAAAATTAGGTAGTATAGAGGGCAAGTAGTTTGTCATAGAGCAACATGCCATCAAAATTGTCTTTCTTCTTGTTAGCACTAGTTATCCACTGTTCGGGTTTGGGATATATCATATCCAAAAAAATGTCACACAAGCTTAGCTCTAGATAAGCTAAACCTGAATCTTTTTGTTTCATCGTGACACTCCCTTGCTAGCATGTAGCAGTAGTGTATCTTCAGCAGCCAGGACATATCCATAATATACTTGGCAGAATCCACAAGTAAGGAAGTGTTTGTCCATACCTCCTAGCTATCTATGGCTGTGGTGGATTTTTCAAACAACTAACGATTTCGTAGCCCAGTTCTATGTATACAATATTATTAGGGTACACAATATGTAAATGACAGTGTGTGTTATTATCACCATGATGGATAATAAAAAATATAATTGATGGATCAGCTATGATGATGGAGCATCATTAATTACTATTACTGCTGCACACCACAAAAATGGTTAGTAGGCTCATGTACAGCAACGTGCACGTCACTAGCGTGAAGCTGCACAAACTATCTCTACTACCAGGGCCAGGAGATGGACACCGCGTATATAAAGCTTAAGGAGGGTAGCTCGATGAAAACCGATGGAACAAGACAAGCATCCTTGTCTGTCATTGGGGATGCCCCAAAACGACCCGAAGATCCTCATCAGGGTGTCGGGGAGCATAAAAAAGACTGCAATGATTATTGCCGACCAACCCTGCTGGGACATGAGTATCATTGGTCGGAATTGTTGATACTTCTTCTTCTAGCTACTGTTGTCATTTTGGCTATCATCAATTCTTTTATCGAAGGACAAACGAAGTCTCTAAACCCTGAGCATTATTGGATCGCAGTTCTTGTTGCATGCAGTTTAGGAAGCATTTTTCTGTGGAATATTGGATGGGTCGAGTCTGATGCTTCGTACTCAAGAGCAATTCAGTGGGCTTGCCAAGATATTGAGAAGGAAAATTCACTTATGGCAGAGAAGATGAAAAGTTTGCTTGTCAACGTAAAACAGCAAGCTGATCTGGCCACCAAAGCTTCAAGGCAAACAGTTGCGATGGGAAAGAAAGTTGGTGTGATTTCAGACAATGGCAAAGTAATGATGGAAAACGTTAAAAGATTCGAAAGCGTGATGGATTCGCCAGCCTTTACGAGCTATCAATTGCGTTTTTCGCGCACAAATAAAATTGAAAAAGAAGTTAACACAATAAATAAGCGCGACAACAGTTACAACGACGTCATTCGCATATTTCAAACGTCTGCCAGGGGAGGAGAGGCTTCTTCTATCAATTTGAAGGATAAGAAAATGCTCAAGAGACTGGAGAAGGCATTTAAGAACTACAATTTGAATTGCAAACAAATGGGATCCTTACCGCTGGATTCTGCAGAGTTTAAAAAAATGGATATCGACAATGACGGAAAAATTGCTTTATGGGAATTTTGTACCTCAATCTATCACAATATTTTGCGTCGCACCTTAGGCAGCGAAATCCACAAAGTAGAAGAAATGCAAGGTGAATGCGAAAAAATGAGACAGCGTATATCGCAAATAAACGAAACAATTCGAAAGCATGAGGAGGGAAACCAGGCTCCGCTGGAAGAGCTTGATGATTTTGAAATCAACACCGAGTGCTTGGCGTTTGCAAAACGTGAGGAGAAGTGAGATCTGTTACCAAAACAAGGAGTTATAGCTTGATGACGTTTGCTTCGCCAATCAATGGTGTAAGACATCAGTATCAGTTCCTATTCCAGAAGCTCTCCTCTTTTTTTTTAAAGTAGCGCCCAAGTGAAAGTTGTTTTATTCTCCATAGGTATCTATTCCTATATAAAGTTGTAGTAAATGGAGTCCCTCCCAAAAAAACTAAAAAATAATAATAATACCGTACAAAAAATTTATTATTATTCCATGTTCATTCTGTGCATAAGATAGAAGAGCGGTGTGAGGAAAAATGTTGATATAGTAGAGTCCTGCCCTATGTTTATTTACTTTTCAACTTCCTATAATATATGGACTATCATCAAATTTTTTTTGTCGTTCTCTTGTGTTATTGTGTGATAATAATTAATAAATAATAAAGCTATTAAAAATAAAATAAAATAATAATACTCTATAATAATAAATAATTATCATTGCGAAGAAGAAAGAAAGAAGAAGGACAACTAACTAGGAGGAGTTAGCAGCAACAATAACAAGCTCGTCGAGTGTTGTTTTTTTTCTCTCTTCTTCTTCTTCTTTCTTTTTCTTCCTTTTTTTTTTATTCTTATTCTTCTTTTTTTTTTTTTTTTTTTTTTTATTTTTGTATTATAATATTATAATTATTGGTTTGTTTATGTTTGTTTTGTCGTACTGCTGCCGCTGGGTGTGATCATCTTCTTCCTGTTGTTTCTTCTAGACTTTACATGTTCCAATCTGGGAACAAGAGGGAAAACCAAATACACAACTATTACATACTTCCCGTTGGCGCTGACAAAGTTTATGAAGCTATTACACATGACTTTTTCTTGGGTAGCCTTCGCGGCTCTATATGCGCTTTTGCATGCCCCTTTGGTTGTCAGTCCTGGAATAGACGACGTATCAATTGACGATATGACGACACCAGACGAAATTTCTCCTGAGGAACTTGAACAACATTTGAAGGAAGCAAAAAATGGTGGCCCTGCTAGTGTTCAGACAAATATAAACATGTATCTTGCTTTGGAGTCTAAAACTTACAATGATCAGAAAATACCTGGTGAAATTATAATGAAGAATGGAAAAGAGCTGCCAAAGTATGCTGCGAATCGCGGCAGGACCAACGCGACAGCTGCTGACGTAAAACGTTTGCAAATACCAGTCACGGAAAACACCGCAAAAGTCTTCATTCGATCAAGGGACAAGACGATGCTTCAAAATTTAGGAGCTTTTCAGGCGTCATGTATCGAGAAGAAAATATGTAGAGCATACGCTGCAGGGGTTGGCCCTCCAAAGAAGGTTCCTAATCTTGCAGATACCTGGCAGATAGGTTTACATATATCTTACATGTGCAGGAAACCAGGGGTGTCAAGGGTGTCGTTTGAAGTTGAGAAGCGTGTGGCTGTAGGCTTAGGTAAAACAACATTTGCATTTTCCTGGGAAAAGAAGTGTGCAAATGGACCTGCGTATGGTTTCAATGTTTACTTGAGAGACGGCATTGGCGAAAGCAAGGGCGAAGTTGTCCGAGACGGGAGTGTATCTCCAGAATTCAATAAATTTAGCAAAGATGGATTTACTGTAGGATTTAGCGAATCTTCGACATGGTTTTTGATTAAGGGCCCCGAGGAAGCGATAGATTCAAAATTTGCCTTGAATTTCAACGTATCAAATGTAAGAATTAAAGCAATCAAGCCAAGCAGGAACTCAAGCCCAAAGAAAGGTAACGAGGATACACTTGCTGTTATGTTAGGTGGTGAAGCTAGCATCGGAGGCACATTATCGCCCGGCGATTCTGTACCCTTGATTTTACGCTACGATTGTCTTGATTCAGGTACATCGTTGATATCCGTTATCTTTAAGATACAAGGCTCCAAAAAATCGGTACCAACGATTGTTAGTTTTGATTTCAAGAAAGTTTGTCACGTTGGACCATTGCCGGGTTTCGACATAGCAGTCAGTGGCATTGATCTTGGGTCTGATTTTTTTGCTGTGAAAGATGGGAAGCCAGTGCAAGCATTTACACCAGCCGATCATACAGCACGTATCACTCCGAAAGAGACAGCCTTAAACTTAGAAATTATGATGACAAAACCATTGGTTCAGGTGGCATTTGAGCGACCTATTGTGACGGTAACCCAGCGAAAGATAGGTTTTGTACCACACAAGAGTACCCAAAGAAAATCCGATAGCAATCCATTTGCAAGTGCAATGGATAAAATTATCGGCCCGCACTCAATTTTTGGTGGTCGGGGATCGATCTTTGATCGCTTAGCTTCACCTTTTAGACGCATTGGGGTTCATGAACCCACTAGAAGCAAAACGTCTGGGGGTGCACCTGGTATTGGCGATTTCTTTAACGATATCCTTGGTGGTTCACATAGAAATGATCGACTTCAAAACGCGATAGAGGACGACGTTTTTCCACCAGCACTTTTTGAACCCAATGATGGTTTTCCTGATGATGATGGTATGCCCGTAGATCCAACCGATAATGGTTTTTTTGAAGGTGGTGGTGTAAGGAGACTGCTCTCAACAGAAAGAAAACTATGGCGCCCAAAACGACACGATGATATAACAAAGAACTTTGATGAAAAGGACAGGATTTTAGAGGTTTCAACCACTGGAGGTGCTGCAGCTGGAGGAATTGTGATGTCAAATCAAAGCCAGATGTTAACTATCATTCATGATTGTGTACGTAGTGGCATTGCTCAGATAAATGTGAAAATTCCTTTGAAACGTCCACGAACGTCAATGTCTATTAAGAAAGCTAGAAGCGATGACACTCGAGCATTTTTAAAGCGTGTAATGGATAAGCTGAAGGAGTTGAAGACATTAAATATAATTCAGTTTTCGTATACTAAAGAGTGCAAGCAAGGCCCAGTTCCTGGCTTCGATGTTACCTTCGGACAGGTTATGACAACGGGAGTGCGTGATTTTTACCCTATAAAAAGTGGCGTTGTCACACCTTCATACCGCTCATCACGCTCTGAAATGCGAGTCAGGGAGGGAGAAAAAATGACACGAATATATTTTAGCGAAAAGTTTCCGTCCACACGCTTGAAGATATCCCTACCCGTCCTTAGATCACACAATCAGTTTCCTGACAAGGACAATAATCCCATTCTACGACCAGTATTGAAAGTCATGGGTGCAGTTGGTAGTATTGTAGAAGATCAACTTGTGGGACAGGACAAGCCATTCTACGTCTTTGGACCTCGAATAGGGTCTGTCCGGACGAGCCGGTCACGTAGGTGGTCACACCCGAAAATCATTGAAGTTGACTATAATTGCCAGCGTAGTGGTCTTGCAAAAGTATCGATGTCATTTAGTGTAATTTCTGAGAGATATAATAAAAAGAAGAAAGCATATGACAGTAACCATGCTATTAAGCGTCACTTAACGTTTGGATGGGTGAAAGAGTGCCATCTACCAGCAATAAAGGGATTGACTGTAATATCAACTGGTGGAAAGAAAAATGGCAAGAAACACGAAAACGTCATCTTGCATGGTGTTGCGACAAAAGAGTATGCTCCCAAAACATCTTGTAGTCTAGTTGGATCCAGACAGAATAAACAATACTTCTATATATCTAGCGCAGAAAATAGAACAATGCCTTTCTTGCAGCCAATTGTTACAACGAATAATGATGTAGTGGATGTTCAGGCGACAATTAATGACGGTTTCCAACTCGACCATTTTGTTGTGACCAAGCGTGCAAAGCCTGCACAGCTAGCAGTTAGCTTTCAATGTAAAAAATCCGGGAGCGCCCTGGTTACTATATCGTTACCTTTTCGTCCAAATGAACAAGATGCATCGGATGACTCCCCAGTTGACGGCCCTGTAGATTTATCTTTTGCAATAACAAAAAAATGTCGCAGTGCAACGGAGGAGGCCAAAAAATCAGCCCGAAGGCGCATGGCATTTTTTTTGGTCTCAAGTGGTTTCATAGCTTGCCTTGTATTATTATTCACAGTGTGTTTTCAAAGGTCTCGTATACAGAATTTAATGATACGAATTCGTCAGAAAAATAAATACAAAAAAGTAAAAGTTGAAGATGACTTTGATGAAAGTCTAGAAGAAGATAGTACCCCGACAGTTGGGAGCCCGGCTAGCATAAAACAGCGAAAAGCAGAGGAAGGGCGCCAAAGTGGTGTCGAAATGATATAATTTTTATTTGGCTCTATGATACTTAATTGTAACTGTAATTTAATTCGTATAAATTTATTCTTAACTGTAATTTAAAATAATTTTATGGTTACTAAGATTCACAGCCGATCTATCCAATGAACCTAAAGGGTACTATGATATCTTTTCACAAAAGGTAGTCCTAGTCCTATTACTCATCTAGAGGCTGAATTACTCTAAATCACACACCAAATATGTATATATAAATACCTTTTGTATGCATTTTAACTTTCTGGTTTTGCACATGTAACTTTACCTGTAACGGAGTTTCTATAAATATGGCTTCCCTTCAACAGTTGTGAACTTTTCATACTCATCCTATGTTAGCCTTACACATTTTAGCTTTCTGGTATTTCCCATGAAACTTCACCTGTAACGGAGTTTCTATAATATGGCTTCCCTTCATCAGTTGTGAACTTTTCATACTCAGATATGTCATTATTCTCATCATCGCTGTCATCAACGACAATTGAACCGGGTGGCAATTCCCAAGTTGTCTCTTTAGTCGTTGAAGATACATAGTATGGTTTGCCTTCGTCAGTCGTATATCTATAAAATCTAGCTGTGATACCACCTTGTGTCAAGGACCGGGCTTGCTGCAACCTAGCAATTCTTGCACTCCTAAGTTGACGTCTTTCTTGTGTGTCATCAATCAACGACTTTACGATCCGAGCGCACGTCTATGTGAACGTACACTACCTACCTACCATGTTCGATTTTTGTGTCCGACTGTGACTAGGAGCAATCACTGTTGAGCATCATTGTGGCCCTATCCAACTGATAGTCGTCTCCAGATGACAAGAAAGATGATATGGGGAATCAATCAATCCTTCAGCAGCCTCGCGCTCTGCCACAATGAATCCTACGTAAGAGACATCTTGTTAGTCTACGTTATTACGTGTACTTCCTACTCTACGCCTCACCCTGCCTTACAGCGCCTAGGACATACATACTCGACGATTCTTCTTTTCTTCTTCTAAAAACTTTCATTTTGTTTTTTCTTATGCTGCGTAAATCTAGTAAAGCTGTGTAGTAGTAGTTGTGTGCTGGTTTTTGGTTTTTAAGAGAATTATTAGTGTCAATGAAACAATAGTGCTGCTACGCTATAGCTAGTGTCGTGTAGTGTAGGAAGTAGGAAATATATATATTTTTTATTATATAATCATTTATTATTATCAGTTTACTGAGTATTTATTAATATTTTTTTTGTGATTGATGATAATACTAATAACAACGGCCTGACGACAAACACTGCATGTATGTAGTATATTATAAAAAAACAATAAATATAATAATAATAACTTTAATACTACACAACAATGTAATAACTTCTTCTTCTCCAGCCACCATGATGCGTGTAACGATTTATGATTCATTCTACCACCACCACCATCATTTGTGTAGCAAGCAAGATGACACATGCCCAAGCACTAAAGCCTTTCTAAATTCGAAATTAGGATACTAGGAAGCGAAATATCATTTGACAGAAAGTGAACAATGTCCCATTTGTACATTGCAGGGGACGCAAGTAGTATGGCATTCGCCCTGGGCGAGAGATTGATCGATATATTGAACAGTCGCTTGATGGACTTCAAATTCACGAAACTAGGTACGTTCTTTGCCCATGTATATTTATACAATTATTTTCTTCCTCGCTGGGCTTGAGAACAAAACTAACTTCTACCATTTGATCCCTTAGTCTGCCCATCGGATAATTGGCCTAGCTTATCGACTGAGCTGCAACGAAAATATGGCTTTAAAACAAAGGATTTTAAGTGTATAGTGTGGACTGTATCCGGAAGAATTATTGGTAACCAGGATGATTTTGTAAAATATTGTAAAGAGATATATAATGTTGAATGCGATATAGATGAAGTAACATTATTTGATGTAGCAGACGAAAATAAAGTGCGTATGATTTCGTGTACAACTCTGAATGTTTTGAAACTAGCTAACATAGGATTTTACCCAGGCCACATGTGACAACATGTTCGAAAAAGATCTTGCAGTCGAGGTTGATGAGGAGTTTGCACACATTGTTGTCAATAGCTGGGAAAAATCTGAGTTCTAGATTTTTTCCTCAAGCTTGTGCGTCATTATAAACTTTAAGATTTTATGAACTGATCATTTGTGACGGAATGGCTATAATGCTATTCATTGTATTAAATGTATCCATTTTCAAACGTATTTATTGTAAACAAGCCCAAGGTTTTTGCCCTTGCTACGAGTAAAATATTGATATATCTATATATCGTTCGAAAACAAATATCCTGGGATTTATGGTAGGGGGCTTTAGAAAAAGCTAGCTTCCCTTCACCCCCTCGAGACGCGTTTACTTAGCTCGCGAAGCAATGGGTAAGTATGTGAAGTGAAAGGGAAGGGAGCTTTCAGTGTTTCCGTACGCACAAAGCCAAAAGAAGTCGATTTTTTTCACCTAAAGCCTATAGTATTGTACGTACTACACACGTATCATTCGAATAGGAGTACAGTAATCCCCTTTTGAGTCTTGCACTTAGAAAAATCAATGTGCGCACGGAGACTACTAGACCATGTAGGGGGGTACTTGTGCAGTCCCTTGTTGCTATTTCGATATTTAGTAATGTGAACCTCTCGGAAGAATGCAAGAGCAGATAGGTGCGTTGGCTCGTAGTGTAAAACGAACTTTAAGTACCCTGGCCAAGGCGCAGAGATGTCGTTTTATATGATTTACAACATAGTGGACTTCCGTGCCATTGGCTGTACTAGTCCTGTAGTGAAGACGCCTGAACATTTCCTATCCAAAACGCGACCTTCCACTACGAGGCACGCAGCATGGTCGAAGGTGTATATATTTGATTTACAACATAGTGGACTTTCGTGCCATCGGCTGTACTAGTCCTGTAGTGAAGACGCCTGAACATTTCCTATCCAAAACGCGACCTTCCACTACGAGGCACACAGCATCGTCGAAGGTTCCTGGCCAACCAAGCGGTGGTGGTGGAGACATTCAGACTAAAGACTAAAACTAACACCAGTAGATAATTCGACACGAGCACAGCACGGAGCATCAGGATTAGCAGGCACACAGTATTGATTGCCTTTCCTTCTTCCGGATGTTGGCATTTACTATCATCACTATGAGAAAAATTGTTGATGCACAAGTCGAATCTGCTACTCCCTGCACGCGCACACCATTGCCCTGACACGAGAGATACTAACAGCAAGATACAGACACGTTCATATCTAAAGCAACAAAAACAGAAAAGCAGACGAAACATATACAACCATGCCAGTACAAGATTTGTTATATCCAAGCAAAGCCTCAGAGGCACAAAAGCACAAGTTGAAAAGATTAGTGCAAGGACCAAATAGTTATTTCATGGACGTAAAGTGTCCTGGATGTTACAATATCCAAACTGTTTTCTCCCACGTACATGCCCCAGTTTTTTGCTCTAGCTGCTCCATCCAAATTGCTCAGCCAACAGGTGGAAAATCTAGATTGACAGAAGGCTGCTCCTTCCGTAAAAAATTTGATTAAGCTATTCCTTTGACAGTTCAACGCTAATTAACGCTGCTGGTTCAAAACACTGAATCTATACCTCAGTCGTGTCCTGCCTGTGTGTTGGTGTCTACGTGAACCTGCACGATAGGAGATTGTAAATGTGGGTGTTATGGCCGTGACTAAGTATGTAGAGGAAGATTGTTTGCATGCCAATGCATGGAAATCTCGTACTGCAAGAGAGTGCAGAAATAGATCAGTCACATTGAACATTAAGAACACACCCCATACCAGGGTCGAATATAAGGTTAATATCGAGGATATGCTTAGCTTGAAGATAGCGAAAACATGTCATGTTTGCAATGAGCTTGCAGTAATAATTATCGTAAACGATACATAAGTTTTAGCATATTATATTACAAATACACTTTAATTATGTGTTAATAGAAATATATATACACTTTTTTCAGTTTATCCAAGAGGCGAACAGCGGCCAGATTTAAAGTAGATCAAGGGGATCCAATTTCACGCCATTACCCCAGTATCAAGAGTACACATTTTTATTAATCCGAAGTATATAATATATTATTATGTACGCGTAGAGTATTATTTATGTCAAATCAAAACATTGCAATACATATATGCAAAATGATTTTAAAGCTACTAGAATTCACGGCTGATCTATAGGATGGACCTTACATGTACTGAACCAAATTTTCAATCATACGTATGATAGGACATATAATATGAACAAGATAACTTCTCATGTATGTATCATCTTACAAGAATAAGAAATGGAGCCACGACACGTAAACGCCTACTTCACTCACTCGTCAGCCTCGTCAGCTTCGAACGAAACCAGCACTTTTCCATCCTCAACAAAATCGCCTTCGTTGAATCCTACCGATGCGATTGTACCATCCATTTGAGCGCGAATGATATGCTCCATTTTCATGGCTGTCAAAATCATTAAAGGCGCTCCCTTCTCAACCACGTCACCAGGCGATACCATTACCTTGGTCACAGACCCTGGCATGGGTGTTATAATCGAACCTTTTCCTTTCGCGCCTTCATCATCACCTAAATCTAAAGCTGGTACTTGCAACGGGTACGAATGCTTCATGCCTTTCTCTTGATCACAGAACACATTATACGTGTTGTTAGCTGCGTCTCTGGCTACTGTGGCAGTAAATCGCTGTGTGCCAATGTAGGCAACTAATTCCGTTTGCTCCCCTACAGCGTAGCCAGTCACCTCGTACTTTGTGCCATTGATATCCGCTTCAAACGAGATGGTATTTTCGCCATCTGTCGAGTGCCCTGGCAAGTAAGCAACTTGAACTTCTAAATCTTCGTCAGCCTGGTTACCACCTTTAAAGTGCAGCGTACGAGTCCGGCCTACGGTTCCAGCAAACCTCGCTCCAACATTGTTTAAAGCGGTCCATGGCGATCCGTCATGCGACAGACCTATAGATTCTTCTACTAATCGCCCCAGCACGCCTAAGAGTACAATGTGATCTGGAGTAGGAGCCGACTTGGGTAGAAGGGCCTCATAGTTTTTTTCTATAAAGTTGGTATCCAAGTCACCGCTAACGAACGCTTCGTGAGAAGCAATTTTGCGGCAAAACTCGATGTTTGTTGGAAGTCCTACAATACGATAATCACGCAGAGCACCGTCCAAAACCCGTAGTGCTTCTTCACGGTCATTCCCTTTTACAATTAACTTAGCGATCATTGGATCATAGAAAATAGAAACATCGTCACCCTCGCGCACGCCAGAATCGATTCGTATATCGGCATTCTTAAAAGCAATGTGTTCTGGCAAAGACATAAAACTCACATTACCGCTGGCGGGCAAAAAGTTGTTGTCTGGGTTTTCGGCATAGATTCTCGCCTCAATTGCATGGCCTGTGCATTGCACATCTTCCTGCTTTAATGGAAGCTCTTCCCCAGCCGCAATTCGTAGCTGCCAATTAACAAGATCCACCCCTGTGACCATTTCAGTTACAGGATGCTCTACCTGCAACCTTGTATTCATTTCCATAAAGTAAAAGCTTTCTCCATCATCATCCAGCATAAACTCTACTGTCCCCGCACCCTCATAGCCAACGGCTTTCGCAGCATTGACTGCCGCCGTTCCCATTCTTGCGCGTAGCTCCTCAGTCATGCCAGGCGCCGGTGCCTCCTCCAGGACTTTTTGATGTCGGCGCTGAACACTACAGTCGCGCTCGTATAGGTGTATACAGTTACCGTGTTCATCCGCAAAAATTTGTAACTCGACATGTCGTGGTTTGACCAAAAAGCGCTCAATCAAGACACGATCATCGCCGAATGATTTTAAGGCCTCACGCTTACATCCATCTAAGCCCTCATCAAAACCAGACTCATCCATTACCATACGCATACCTTTGCCGCCACCACCAAGAACTGCTTTAATCATGATGGGATAGCCGACATCTTTCGCAGCTTGACGTAGAGTTTCAATATCCTGAGCGTCCCCGTGGTATCCAGGTGTTACAGGAACGTCAGCAGCTATCATTATGTCCTTTGACGCACTTTTGCTGCCCATGTCAATAATAGCTTTGGCTGGCGGTCCGATGAACTTGATGCCATTTTCTGCACATGCGTTACTAAATTCTGCATTCTCACTCAAAAATCCATATCCTGGATGAACCGCTTGTGCACCTGATGCTTTTGCTACTTCAAGAATTTTATCTGCCATGAGATAACTCTCGCTTGCAGGGTTAGGTCCAACATAATAACTTTCGTCAGCCAATGCCACGTGTTTCGAGTCCTTATCGATATCACTATACACAGCAACTGTCCTCACTCCCATTTTTCTTGCTGTTTCAATCACGCGGCAGGCTATTTCACCACGATTTGCTATCAATATTTTGGAGAACATTTTTACATCCTGCGTTGAGAATAGTCTTTTGCTACTGCAACTTGAAGATTGTCCGAGTTGTAACAGGGTATGCAAAGTTTTCTTATTGGTCTTCGTAAACATGAGATCTGTTTAATTTAGTGTTGATCGTGTCTGCGTCTCTTTATATCGTTCAATGGCGAAAGGGGTCTCGAATATTCTCGTAACCGTTGTACTCCAGAGTGGTGTTGCCTGGAGGCTTGTCCGCCGTTTGCGTTATGGGCGTGATCATCAATTGTTTCGTTTCATCGTCGCCACCACCACAACAACAACAACGCCTTTCTTATTATTATTATTACTAATAAAATAAAATACTACGTTTTATTATCCTCACCACATATAACAATGTATGAATATTCTTTCTATTGTCGTCTGTTGTTTGCTTCTATGTAGTAATTGGAAATTATTCCTTGGCTTTTTTTTTGTTTATTTATTTGCTGCGCTATTCATTCGATCTTTTTTTCTTCTACAATTAATTTATCATCAGCATCATCTCAAGCTTCTTCATTCCATTGCTGTTTCATTACAGTACATAGATAGCTACACCGGACGAGTACACAAACGAATAATGGCTATTGCACATTGTGTGATGTATTGGAACCTGATACCTATTGTCATGTACATGTTTAATAATATTTGAACCAGTACGCACATCAATAGGGCTTCAACTTCATTTTGTTGCTCGCTGCATGGTGGTAGCAGCTTCCTACTACTAGAGCAATAATCCGTAATGTATGGACCACGATCGTGATTTGTTTTGCTCTAAAGTTTAAAACTGAACTCAAAATCCCATTGGCTGCTACCAAATTATTATATTTTAACAAGTACCCTCCCCCCTTTCCTAACATGGATTGAACAAAACACATTATTATGGGAAGACTTCATTTCTCCTTCGTTGTTGGTGGCCCAGCAGAGTCTTTTTCTACTCCCTTCGCTCCTCGCATTGATATACTCAGAGACTACTCCACCAAGGCAGAGGTATTCGATCAACTACTCTACTGCGAGTAGAGCAGTGTCTCAAATACTCAATAGTATTTGAAGCCACTCTACTCTAGTAGGGTGGCAAAAATACCTCTGCCTTGGTGGAGTACTCAGAGACCACCACGCTGCGCTTGAGCTTATATTCCTTATAGTATCAAAGCTACACTAACTACTGTACTTCTCTACGCAGCTGCAATGCGATCTAATGTTCAAGTACGAAATTTCACTACTGTTTCTTGATACATATTTCTCTACTGTGCACACCATGGGAGGATTGCGAAAGAAACTTGATATGATGGGTCATTATCACTCTTTTTCGAACATCCAAGGTAATCAACCATTTAAATCATACCAAAAAGGATGTTAATGGTATTAATGATTTGACCCCCACTTTTACTTCCCGGCTATTTGTGGTGTCAATATTGTAATATTATTACTGTAATAAAAAAATAAAAAATCTTTTTTTGCTGGAGTGGCGGCTAGCTAGCCTGCTATTGTGTTTTTATTGTCAACAACAACATTATAAACTTTCTATCATAATCACTCTCTTTCCTTTTCTTCCTCATTGTTGTGTTAGTTTTTGTTGTTATATATTATACCGGAGGATGATGAAGAAGGAGCACGTATCATCATTTTTTAATTATTAACTCCCTCTCCTCTTTTTT
>JACLAC010000528.1_pt1 | contig 23688 bp, 30 predicted proteins | sample 8027881 | NCBI WGS metagenome assembly JACLAC01 (sample SAMN15725517, study PRJNA655200) | protist metagenome | isolation source: fluorescence activated cell sorting (FACS) single amplified genomes of... | place: Spain: Blaines Bay Microbial Observatory, Mediterranean Sea | collected 2016-01-19 | reverse complement strand
TCAGATTTGTATTCATTCCAGAGTTCAACTTTCGGCTTGAATGAGTTCCAGTTATCAAAAGTGCCAAAGTCGACATAGATTAGTCCCTCAATCAGATCAACTTTAGTCATTACTCTGCAGCCACAATTCTCACAAAAATACTTGTAGACAGAGTTGCCGCTACCTCCCTTCAGTTGGAATAATTTCATATCTCCTTCAAACTTAACTTCTGATTCGTAAAAAACGGCTACTGTTCCCATGCTTGCACCTGTCAGTTTTTTGCAAGCAAGACAGTGACAGTTGAAAACCAGCATTGGATCATATTCAGTTGAGTGAGTAATACTCCTACAGTAGCAGCTTCCAGTATGTTTAATCATTACGCCTCTACTTGATTCATTATTTCAAAAAGCATCACCGGACTAATTCCTAGCAAGTGGGAGATTGTGATGGATGATAAGAGCGATTAAGTCAAGACACAGAAGCTAACGAAAAAATATATATCATATCAAAAAAAATCCCTCCTTCTCCAGCCAATACACAGCTTGATTCACAATCAAGCAAGCCCAGACAAACCACCCATAGCAGCGATTCTGGAGCCTCTCAGAGGCACTCCAGCAGCAAGATTTAATAGCCCGTAATCCCAGACAGTAAGCAGGCAATCCACCTGATTTGGAGTTACCCCTCCGGCTGTGCTATAATACTTAAAAGCTTGATGAAATCGGCAGGTATTCCAGACCCCTCCACGGGGTCAGGAACCTGCCTTTTTCTTTTGTACATCCCTTCAAGGAACTAAATGACAGCAGCTACTCTAGCCTCTCCACAGCAGAGATCAGAGAAGATCATGAGCCACAATGAAGCACTTGGAATGATGGAGGGCTTAGCGATTGGAGATGCACTAGGAGCTTATCTAGAATTCTCTGACCGTAGAGAGCCAGATGAATATATCACCAGATATCAAGCAGGAGGCCCACACAAGCTAAAGGCGGGCTACTGGACAGATGACACCAGCATGTCTATAGCGATTGCAGATGCTCTGCAGCTAGCTAAAGGAGAGTTTGACGCACACATCGTGATGCAGAATTTCTGTGACTGGTTTACTGGAGGTGCCTTTAGCAGTACAGGAGCTTGCTTCGACATTGGCATGACCTGTCAGGCTGCTCTGCAAAAGTCTGTAAAGGATAAAAGTAAGCATTTAGTGATGGAGCATTTGACTTCAGATCAAAGGGGCAGCAGTGCAATTACTCTTTCTCGCTGATCGAGGCATTATCAGACTCATCACTACCAGTAAAATTACAGAGCATTTTGGGCTGTTCTGGGCCACCTCCTCCCGCATCATCGCACACTTGGAAACCTTGCTTCTTCAATGCTGCGAACTCATTGCTATGCTGCCCCATCCCCACTCCACTCTGCCAATAGCTTCTTCTCCTGCTGGTGTAGCAATTCGAGCTTCTGGTTAATCTTCTCCAACAGTTTTCGATTGGACTTCTGGCCTTCCAGATGAGCCATCTTCAGGCGTAGTTGGAAAAGTTCCTTGCGTCTGTAGTCTTCAACAATCTGCTGCTGATCATCCAACCTGAGCCAGCCTTCCACATTGACCAACAACCTGCCTTGACGATGAGCATTCAGAGCTTCTAATTCTTCACTGGCTTTCTTTTGGTTGTGGCAACTCACATAAAGTTTCTTCAACTCCAGTGGCAACTGCCAGAAGCGCCCATATTGTTGACGCAACCAACCAAACTGCCTGAGGCTGTTGAGATACTGCTCTGTAGCATGGATGAACTTCTTTGCTTGCAAATCCTCCTCTGAAGGCATCACACCATCCAGCAAAATTCTGAAGAGCAAGGTCTGGTCATAACCACCAATGGTGCTGACCTCTGCCAAGTCCAGAAAGCTGTTTCTAAGTTGACTGCGAAGTTCAACAAACCTTGATTGCAGATTCTGGAATTCCTCCCACCACTGTTCATCATCATCTACCTCCCAGACAAGCAAGGCTGCTCTCTCATAATCCTTGGCACTGTCCACATTGACAGTGTTGATGGTTTTGAATGGGTAGCTCTGCAAGGACTCAAAGCAATCCCAAATCATCGCTGGGTCATGCCTTGGAACCAAGCGCAGACAGAGTTGCTGGTATGGTGTCAACTCTCCAGCACGTTGAGCTTCCTTGCTGCCAATGCCTTCCAGTAGCCACTGCTGAGAGATTCCAAACTCCAACTCAATGGCCTTGGCCAGTGTTGCTGAGACCTCTGTGCCTCTCAGGAACAAGCTACTCAATCCTGAGGGCGCCATGCCTACCTTCTCCGCAAACTCAGTGCGAGTAGTCTCTAAATCCTCGACCACCTCCAACAGTCTCCTGGTGGAAGCTGGAAGGTTGTCTACTGATTTCGCTCTTCTCCCCATATCGCCTCCGTAAGTGTTTTTTTTGACAAATTTTGAAAAAGTAGTGTGCCATAAAAAACGCATAGAGTAAATTTATTTTTTGCTATGCGTAAAAAATAACATTCTACAGAAAGGAATTATGATTAACAGAACCTACCACCCATTGATGACCAATGTGGAGGCTGCAGAAACGCTGAGGGTTTCCAAGTCCACTATCAACAACTGGTTATTCAAAGGAAAATTGCAGCGAGTAAAAATTGGGGGCCGCAGCTTCCTCAAGCGTGATGAAGTCGAAGGAATGCTCATCGATGCACTGCACACCACCAACTGAGGAGAGGGCAATGCCAAATCATTGTGGAAGAGCCATCTATGGCATGGAGGAAGTCAAGATGGCTCTCAGCAACGCAGGAGCTTTCCTACATCAGTTGCCTGAGGAGATAGGCAGAATCATTGACCTGGAGGAGCAATTGGAGATTGGAGAATTCACCAGTCGCTATGGGTTACTGGTGATTTCCATCAAGGCAATGGTGAGCCACCTATCAGAAGCTGAAGAGTTTGTGATGGAGGGCTTGATAGAGGAGCAAAAGCAGGAGCAGAAAAGCAAAAAGCCCAACCTCCACTGATACTGGGGATTGGGCTTCACTCACTTCACTTAGAGCAGTACAGACACAAAGAACCATGATTCTAACGAATCTGGGTTTGTGCTGCAAGTGGTGGAGTAACCACTAGCAGAGAAAAGAGATGACAACCACAGAATCAAGGCGCTTGGAATCCTTAATTGAAAAAGTCTTCAGACTCAATGAGCAAGCCAACCAGAAGCGCCAGCGAGAGCAACCTTACAAACGTCTGCGAGAGCTGGAGCAACTACTCCGCAAGCGAGAAGTTGAGGTTGTATGAGTGCGGAAGTAGCTACACAAGCAGAAGAGGCCTTACCTCTGGTAATGGTGGGCAAAGGCGTCGACTGGACAAAGACACATCAGCAGCAAGTCTGTCTCTCTGTGATCTATACACAGACAAGACAACCAAAACCAGAGCACAAGCAGACGATTCAACGTCTGAGGGAGTTGGTACGTCAACGTGATCAGAGCGAGGACGCAGAGCAAAAGAAGAAGCTGGGCGAGCAAGTAGACAAGATCAAGAAAGGTCTGCCAGCCTTCACAGCTTCAGGAACCTTCCCCAGTGGACAACGCCACAAGGACAAGCTGATCCAACACAGTGGGCGCTTGCAGATCGATGTGGACAAGTTGCCAGCAGACAGGCTGCAGCTCGTCAAGGAGCAGTTGGCAACAGATCCCCACATGGAAGCTACCTTCCTGAGTCCCAGTGGAACTGGTGTCAAGGCAGTCATGAGAATTCCTGTCTGTGCCAATGATGAGGAGCACAAACAGGCATTCCTGGCTGCTGAGAACTACCTCAGCCAACAATACCAACTGAAGATTGATGACAGCACCAAGGATGTCAGCAGATTGCTGTTTGCCTCGTATGATCAGGATCTGGTGCGGCAAAGCAATTCAGTGGAACTGGATGTTGCCAGGTGGTTGCCTGAGCAGAAGCAACGTACTGCTACCCAGCAAGCTACTACTGCCGAGCATGGACAAGCCTATGCTCAAAAAGTTCTGGAAGGTGCTTGTCAGCAGATTCGTGCAGCAGCTTTGGGTGAACGTCATAACACCAGAATCAAGCAAGCCTACCTGGTGGGGGGATATGTAGCAGGTGGATACCTTGAAAGTTCTTTTGCTCTGGATCAACTGCTACAAGCTGCAAAAGACAACACAGAGGATCTCACAAAAGCCACCAAGGACATTGAGAATGCTTTCAGAGATGGGCAACTAGAAAAGCTGCATCCACCACCACTGAAAGATCAGCCTACGATCCGCAAGGCCAAGGAGCAGCCAACCTATCAGACAAAGATTGTCAATGGTGAGGTGGTTCCTGTTGTCAACAAGGAAGAAATCTTCTGGCAAGCTCCCATCCCACTGAGCCAACACACCTTACCCACCATCAATCTGGATCTCCTGCCAAGCTGGTTGGGAAATTTCACAAAAAGCCTTTCTCAATTCACAGAAACTCCACCAGAGCTTCCTTTGGCTATGGTGCTGGCAGCTTGTTCCACTGCAGCAGCCAGACGTTTCAAGATCAGCATCAAGAGCAACTACTCGGAACCCATCAATCTCTGGCTGATCTGTGCTCTGGCTCCTGGCAATCGCAAATCCTCTGTGCAGAAAGAAGCCAGCCAACCTTTGCTGGATTGGGAACAAGCCAAGGCTGAAGAATTAAAATCAGTGATTCAACAGGCTCAATCTGAGCGCAAGACGCAGGAAGCGAGAATCAAGGAGCTGCGCAATAGAGCTGCCAAGGCCAGCAGAAGTGATGGGGATTCCACCTATGATGATCTCTGCAATGAACTCAATGAACTAGAGCAGAATCTGGACGAAATCCCAGTAGCTCCCCAACTCTGGACAAGTGACGCTACACCAGAAAAGTTGGCAGGACTACTGGAATACCATGAGGAGAGGATGGCTTGGTTGTCTTCTGAAGGTGGAGTCTTCGATCTGCTACAAGGTCGCTACAGTGGTGGGATTCTCAATCTGGACTTGGTGCTCAAGAGTCACAGTGGAGATTCAGAAAAAGTGGATCGTAGCAGCAGACCTACCATCTACCTAAGGAATCCATTGCTGACGATGGGATTATCCCCACAACCAGATGTTCTCAATGGACTGATCCACAAGCCTGGATTTCGAGGACGTGGATTGCTTGGGCGCTTTCTGTACCTGCTACCAGAAAGTCCTTTGGGGTATCGCACTCTTGCTGATGTGGAGCTGCCTGATTGGATTCGTAACGAATACCATCAGAAGATCAAAGCCTTGCTGGATCTGCCACTGAAATCGACAGAAGCAGGAGATGTGGAGCATACGCTACATCTAAGCCAAGAGGCCTATGCAGAGTGGAAACACTTTTCAAAATATATGGAAACTCAAATGCGCCCAGATCAACCACTGGAGCACCTCACAGACTGGGCTGGCAAGTGTCCTGGTGCATTGGCTCGACTCGCTGCTGTGCTGCATGTGGCGGAACATGCTGGAAGCCTTCAACCAGCTCTGGAAGTGCCGCTTGGGACAGTCGATAAGGCAGCAAAGCTGATGATTTCCTTTATTGAACACAGCAAGGTTGCCTTCGATCTGATGGGGGCAGATGAAACGTTGCAATCTGCCAGAAAAGTTTGGGGCTGGATCAAACGCAATCAGCAAGAGCAGTTTACTCAACGTGATTGCTTCAATGCCCTACGAGCTGCCTTTCCAAAAATGGACTTGCTGAAGAGCGCACTACAGATTCTGGAAGAAAGAAACTATGTGCAGATTCTGGAAGCAGAGAAGAATGGAGTAGGACGCAAACCCTCACCTTTGGTCTTGGTCAATCCTGATGCACTGAAGGAGGACTTATGAGCTGGCGTGAATTGGTGAATTGGGATCCAGAGTCCTATACGCAAATTGAGCACAATACGCAGAATGAAGAATCAAAGCCTAAAAAAAGCAATTCTGCGTATATTGCGAATTCTGCGTATAGAAAAACAAATCAAAAAGACACTACTCCCCAATCTGAAGCACCAAGCAATTCTGCGTATATTGCGAATTTTGCGTATAGCATCTCAAACCAAAATCCAACCATTCTGGAAGAACACCTCAGTGATTTGACAGAGGAAGAAGAAGCTCTGATTGATTCACTCCTCTCTTGGGTCAGCACTTGTCTACCAGGAGAAGAATGGACAATCCCTCAAGACTGGTTGGCTGACTTGGGAGATTCTGACGAGCTGCGAGTAGCTGCTGAGGAAGAAGTGCGCAAACGCAATCCAACCTTGAGAATCTGGAAATCAGGCAAAGACAAGCTGATCTGCAAGGTGTGGACTGGTGATGAACCCCCACCCTACAGAAGGCCACCATCGAAGAATCGTTTGCGTAGCAGCAACACCAAAAGAATCCAAACCATGTGGAGCAAAGAGCATGGATGGTGCGCCTGGGATTCTGAATCTGAAGATTATCTCCCAGATCCCACATTGAATTGAAGAAATTGAAAGCGCAGTTGCGCAATCAAGAACGCCAGTGTTGTGCTGGCACTTACTACCCAATCCTAATCTAGGAGACTTATGTTTGAAAATTCACTAGCAAAGGTGCTGGAAAACCCAACCGATCATGATTTGCCAAACTACAGCCCAGAAGCGCAGAGGCGCATGAATTCTCTCTCTGTTGCTGGCAAGCGCAATGTTATCCATCCACTGGTTCCAAGAGAAATGAAAACTCGTGGTGGAGAAGCTCTGTTGCCTGAAAAGCTGCAAGATTTCTTTGCCCTCAGACTTGCTGATTCCAATGCTCTGCAACGCCTTGGAATGTTAGTCGATCAGGACCTTGAAGGAACCGTGGCTTTTGCAGTTCAAAGTGGTGTTCCAACAGCAGCATTCCGCAACAATTCCAACAGAACTCAAAGCTTTCAAGCCCATCAAATGGCAACCAAAACCTATGAAGTCTGTGCTGTTTCAATCTCATTAAAGTTTCCTTACCACATCTTCAGAAACCATAAGGAGCGCCTTAGTCGCTACCTTGAGGAAATGCTTCTTTCTGAGGATGGCAGAGTCCTTGAGGCTGCTTGTCTAACAGGAACTGGAAGTTCTGGACAACCACAAGGAATCATCGTCAATGCTGAAGCCACAGGCAGTGCAGCAAGCATTGTCAACTTCCCGACTGGTGGTATGGATGTGCCTAGTCTTCAGAGTATGCTCGAGGATCTGGCAGGAAAGAAAGCTGGAATCCAAACTGATTCCTGTGGCTGGCTGGTAGGTGAGGCAATCTACAAAAGCTTGCAAGGCCTTAGCGATCCATCAGGCAAGTTGCCTCTGGTTTCAACAGTGGTGCGGAACAATAAAATCACCAAAACCATGATGGGACTGCCTCTGGAAGTCAGCAGCAATATGCCAGCAACCAAGGTGCTACTGGCGAACTTCAAACAGGCTTGCCGTCTACTTTTCTGGAGTCCTGGAGTGGACATCATCGTCAATCCCTACACGGGAACAGGTCAGGTCGAGTGCGTTGCTCAAATGTACACCAATCTGGCGCTACCAAGGCCTGAGCTTGTTGTGCTAGGGCGCTAATTACTTTCAGGTGGTTCCATCGTGGAACCACCTGTCTACTAACCATTGAAGGTATCTAATGAGACTGCACACCTACCTCTGGCAACTCGCTCTCTACAGTGAAGTCAGAAACCACATTACCCATGCCTTGCTGATAGGTTGCCCAATCTTGGAGCAAAGCCCACAGCATCTGAGAATCCTTCACCCTATTGCTGGACTGACGTTGTTGGAGTTGCAGGAAGGCGAACCAGCCAGATCATCATCACCACTTTTCAAAGCCCCAAGGCTCAATCACACAACCAAAGGCTTTCCTCTAAAGATCATGCATGGAGCCTTCTCGCTTCCACCAGTGGGCGTAGTGCACGAAATGCGTTTGACACCACTACTGGCGCAAGTGCCGAGCTTCTTTGATCAGTATGAAGTTGGGTATGCAGGACAAAGCAAGGTGGTCGAATTCAAGTGCAAGGAAAAGGTCAGCAAGATGCCTCTGAACATCTACAGAATGGGCTTGGCCTTGGGTGTAAGCAGAACCTGGAGGGATACTCTGTTGGAGCAATTACTTGGCTCAAGAGAAGAGCCAGAACCTTTTCTTCTGACTACAGAAGAGCCAATAGCAAAGCCATCGATTAAGTCACGCTTACTGTCTAATCTGGTGGCTTAATATGTTGGGTGGTCTAGGGAAGCGCCATTGGAGCAACTGGAGCAACGCTTCCCTAGAGAGGAGAACAATACGCGCCAGCCATGGCAGGTTTTGGCAGCGTAAAGTCTTACATCTGTGCTGCGGAGTTTCGCAGTGCGGCACAGATGCAGGCACTAGTCAGCTTGGGGTGATTGCAGATAACCTTATCGCTTTGGCCTTTAGATTACTTCAGCAGATGAAAAATTCTGATTCAAATGATTTTAAAATTAATAAATAAAAACAGAGGTATCTAGAACAATAAGTCTAAAGAACAGACAAAAGGTACTTTAAATCAATTCCTGTGCGGGTAATTACGACCACAAACTATAACTGAGTTTCAAACTGGCCTAGGTTCGTGCGTAAGGTACTTTGGGGCAATTCCCCAGCGGGTATTTCTGACCACGAACTCAATCTTTATCCTGGCAAAAAGTTTTTCATTTTCTTTCAGATACAACCAATTGAGACACACCTCATGATTTGAAAGCGGAGCCATCAAATCTTCCAAGCGATAAAGGCTCTTGAACTACTTCCAGCCTGAAGCTGATTCGAGGACTGATGGTTAGTGGTGTCTCCCATCACTATAAGGCAGAGTGTTGGTTGAACGACTTCTGCGCACTCTGTCTTCACCGCACCACTTTCATTTTCAGATGGAGCAAATGCGACTACCAAAAAACTACAAAACACCAAAGCAAATGGCAGAGGAGCTGGACGTCAGCGAGAAGACAATCTATCGAATGTGCCAATCAGGCCAATTGCCTAGCTATCGCATTGGAGGCAGGTGGAGAATCTATGAAGAAGCAGAGCTGCTGGTGGAAGATTCAGACATGGTACTACAGCAATTCAAGCAAGGCATGAAGAAGGCTGGCTGGTAGAAATCAGACTTAACAAATATTAGGTTTTGTTAGGAAAACATAAGGATTTGTTTGCCACCAACTTCTCTACTTATTTTGGAAGTTTGCTGGCCTTGGCTATGAAAGAATCCAGCTCAAATCCTGCACTGATTCCTTCCTGATTCCTTTACCAAAGCACTGCTCATTCTGGGTATCACTTTTTCTACGATTTCCAACAAGCCACCTTTGCCCTCTGGGTCGACCAGTACAACTGGTTAACCTGGGTTGACTTAGGTTGACCTGAAGTAAACCTGCACAACTCCTCCACAAACATACTCCAGCCTTGTAGTGGCATGGTCTAGGTCAACTTGGGTCGACCAGTACAACTGGTTAACCTGGGTTAACCTGAGAGCAACCTCAAAAATCCTTGAAGCCAAGCAACCACCTATTCTGGAACAACCAGTGCAACCAGTTAAACTGGTTGACTTGGACTTGAATGGATTCAGAAACTGCTACTCCAGGAAGGAGACAACATGGACACCATCACCCTCAGCAAAGCCAAGAGCGAACTGCACATTGGCAGAGATCGCCTAGTCAAGCTCTTGAAGGATTGTCAGATTGAAGTGATTCAGGTGAATGCTCAACGCAAGGAGATCACCTTGGAGCAACTGGAACATCTGCGCAGCATCATTGCTTCTGGAACAGAAGCGACTCCCTATCAAAACCCAACTCAGGTCAACTCAGGTGAACCAGTACAACTGGTTGACTTGCCCCCAGATTCAGTAATTGGCAAAGAAAGCCATCAGCAACAAATCAGACTGGCAGTTGTAGAATCTCAGTTGGAGATGTTGAAGGAGCAATTGAGTAAAGCAGAGAAGCAATTGGAGAGAACAGAAACGCTATTGCAGGAGGAGCGAACAGGTAGGGATCAGCTACAGCAGATGCTGGCAATTGAGCAGACAGAGAGAAGAAAAGTAACTCAGCAACTTTTGGAATCTCCCAAAGCCTCACCAGTGGAAGAAACCATCTATTCTGATGTAGAACCAAGTCAGTACAATCAGCCTCGTGGTGGCTGGTTCAGTAGAATTTTTGCCCAGACGTAATATCGACTGAGAGTATAAAGATTGAGGTCTCTCAGTTGTTCGGTGGCGATATCTCCTTAAACAAGTTCGCTGACTTCATTGGCCGAATAAAGCGATAAAGCCAAAAACAGAAAATGCGGCTCAAGCTGCTGAGAGGCTCGAACACAAATAGGACAAATACTTGCTTGTCTTAAATCAGAAGTCTTTTTTTACGGAGTAGGCTGGAATTGGCTGGGAAGCCAAGGAAAGCTGAATCAGGAGAGGAAGCAGCAGAGCAACGAGAACCGAAACTTTGGCGGTCAAAGTTCTTGAAGCTCTGCAGATCCATTGTCTTGGGAGACAATGGTAATCATGAAATAATTACACCAACTTCGCAAGAGTTGGGTTCAAATTTCCCAAAATCCAATCAGCGACTGGTTTTTCATGAGGCTTCTTCTTCTTCATACCAACTGAAGAAGAGGCAGGATGCCAAGCAAATCTCAATCTCCCACCCAAAAGCATCAACTCTGGGCAAATCGTTACCGTAGGCTCAAGAGTTGGGTGCAATCTTTACCTCCTTTGCTAATTTTAAGAGCTGAGAAGTTTATCAGTGTCTTTTTCAAGAGGAAGTCTCTCTCTCTGCGATTGAGTGACAGCTACTTGATAAAGCTCTGGGGCAATATCAGCAGAGCCACGGTTCAACGTACCCTACAGAAATTGGAACAGTTGGGATTGCTCAGGCGTTTGACTGGGCCACCCAAAAAACAAGCAGATGGCTCTTGGACACAACAGAGGAAGCTGGTGCTACTGCTCCCCAAAAGCCTTTCCTATTTAGTGTCTCATTCTGCAAGGCAACCAGAGCTAGAGGTTTATCCTCTAGCAAAGAATTCAACGCAAAGCGTGAAACAAAGAGATTTTGTGGACTATCTCTGTGAACAGCAGAAAGTCACCAAAGGCGCCTGGGCCTTTTGGCTTAGGAAGAATGAGGCAGCACCACAGACTTTTGGCTATTTGCTAGGCTCAATCCATCAGAGAATCCAGAACAGACCTGACATTTTGGAGAGCATTCTCTTTGATGGCATCGAGCAAAAGCTCAGAGGCAAGCAACTGGTGGGGTTCACCATCGCAGAAATCAAGGTGAGGACAGCAGCATAAGGAGCGAGTATGACAAAGGCAGAAGAATTCGACAAGGCCTGGAGGCTTGGTTCCAAAGGTGATTTTTCACTTGTTGATAAGATTTACCACCCAAAATATCGCGCAATACAAAAAAATATAAACGTGGAAGTCGACCTAGAGGCGGATAAAATTGTTATCCAGACTATCAGTGATTTCTTGACCACAGGTCCATACAAAGTGATTTTTGAAGACGACAATTTCTTGTGTATTGAAAGATGTTTTAAGTCCATGCTTACAGGTGAACCTGCATTCAATGTGGGAATAACAGCAGTCAAATATTTAGATGGAAAAATCATTACACAGGAAACTGTTGGTGAAAGAGATTTACCAGACCCCAGCGAAGGCCAAGACTGGAAGTGGGAAGATTACGAGTAACTTGTGAGAACTGAGTAAGAGGAATAGACTATCCCTAAAAAGTTGATCTGATTTTTACTAATTATGTATGAATCACCAATTTGAAATTGCGGGAATTGATGCTGATTGGGCGTTAATCAAACAAGGTAAAATATGAGAATTCTTTCTTTGGTTATTTTCAGTGCATTGTTTTTATCTGGATGTCCTGGGAAAGCGACACCACCTCAAACAACTAGAGAAGAGCCTCCAAAATATTATAAAAAATCAAAAGGTTATTACAAAAAATCTCAGAGTTACTGAAAGATTGATTTGGAAGATAGCGACCAGTGAGGTTTAGGACTGGAAGTGGGGAGACTATGAGTAATTAGGTGGGGGGCTATCGGGTTTAACAAATCAAGGTGAGACGTGTAATTGTAATGAGAGGAAAGCGGGATCCAAGCGAACTCGATCCCACTTGCTGGTAATTCGTAGTGCTGAGAGCAAAGTAAACTCTGATGAGTTTACTCAAATGTTTGTTTGCCTTTAAACGATACGATAAAACCTTCGTGCAAAGGAGCCTGAAAAGCAGAAGTTCCAGAACCGCTGAGTCCTTCATATTTACCAGTTCCATTTCCCGTGGTCCACGTACCTTCCAATCCCGCTGCGTGATAAGTAAATGTAAGATAGTCACCTTCGATATCAGCTGCAGTACAGAATCCGACAGTATGATATGGAGCCGGATCTGCCGCTTTCATCAATCCAACTTCTTGGCAAGTGCCTGACAAATCTTTTGGAAAGTCTTCTCTGGTCTTGGAAAAAGTGAAGACAACAGTATTACGTGCTTCGATTTGCATCAAACCCGGACCAATCTCTGTAATTTTCTGCTCTACAGTACGCGCGTAATTTTTTCCTTCTACTTCGTAAGTCATTGGTAAATGACCTGCGCCATTTGCTGAGAAGGCTCCTATTCCAAACAAAGTTGTCAGCAAACTGGTCTTCAAAACAGAATTTAAATATCCTAGTTTCATATAGCTCCTTTGGGTTCATTTCAATAAAGAGACTAACTTCTACTTGGAAGGTAGATATGTTAATAAATCTCAGTATTAGCATTTGAAAGTCAAGACTGGAACTGGGAAGACTACGAATGATTGGATTGGGGAGTCCTAGACCTCTTTCAAGTTGCTGATGGTTTCATCCTAGCGTTGAAGAATTTCTGCAGTGGTGGGAATTCGCATCACGGAGCCATTGCTCAGGGTGATGCGATTTTAAGACTGTGCAGTTTATTATTGCTTTACATACGCAACAGTATTCACTGTTGTTGGGTAAGAAGTAGATGAAGTGCTTCCATAATATAAATTATTGCCGTCAAGCTTGTAGACATTATACATCGTAGTGTTTTTCTCAGGGACAGTATATGTTCCAGATGTTTTCCCATTGATGTTGTACGTTACGTCAGTTGCCCAAGCAATTCCGAAATTATTCGAGTCATTAAATCCTTGCGTAGTCAAATCATTTAAAGAAGTGAGTTCTACCGAACCTTGTACATAGCTAAATTTATATCCTGTACTGCCGTCAACGAGTTCAACACTATCACCAATTGTTATAACGTATGATTCGGAGTATTTATATGATTCAGTTGTACATGCTGAATCTGAATAAAATGTTCCGACGAATGAACCGCTTGTTCCTGAGACTTTGGATATATACTTCTCATAAGTTCCATCCTTAAGTAAACAGTCAGAAACCCAAGTACCTTGTAAATCAGCGATTGGACCCGTCAGAACTGTTCCTCCTGAAGAGCCACCACTGTCTGACGGTGCACAACCAGACAGAGCAAGCAAAGCAGCAGATACTACTGCCAATAGTGATAACTTTTGATTCTTCATGGAGACCTCAATTGTGTGATGGGCAAACTGAGCTTGCACTCTATTTCTTAAAACAAACCACTTCTATCTTAACACTGACATTTGAAAGTCAAGGCACAGATGCAAATGAATAAATATATATAAATTCAAATATCCTTCATTTTCGGCCTCTGATACAGTTTGGTTGTTCGTTAAGTAGCATTATCGAACCCATAAAAATGTTGCCTGCAGTGGTTGATATAGGAGTCAAGCATTAGCAAGGGTTGCGAAAGATTCAACGGGAAATGGCTACTTTTTCATGCCGGTACCATTTACTTCAATGTATATTTTTGCCGAAAGTATACATTCGTCAAATCCAGCAACCTCAGTGACTATCTGATCTGCAGGGGATCCAACTGATCAGCACTCAAAACAGACCCTGATTGTTACCAGATTTACTATATGATAAATATTATTTTTATTATAAATGCTTTACAAGACTACAGAGGCTATGGAAGGAAGGTTAAATCTTGAGAGCATCGGATTAGAATTCCGATGCATCAGTTGGTGAAAATCAAAGGGTAAGGCACAGACTTAGTGGAAGAAGGGATTCAATGGTTTGGATCCCGTAGCGGGAATATTTTATTTAACGAAGTACCTCTAGCTAAATCGTTCTGGTCTAAAGTAGCCAACAGATGTTGCTTTGAAGTACTTGAAAGGAACTCCAAGTGATTGAATTTTCTCTACACATTGATCAGAGATTTTTCCGTAAACTTCTATCGAAAACTCATTAGCAATTTCTCCATGCTTTTCAACATAATCTTGAACAGGGGGGTTGTCAGCGTGGGCAATGAAATCATCACTAGATCGATAAATTTCTGTCCAAACAAATTTGTGATCATCATCTGGATCGGCATCAAAGCTGTGAAACAACATTCCTGGTTCGGATTTTTCAACTGCTACATCTGCAGCAGCAGCTATTTTTAAGTAGTCTTCTACACAGCCCTTTTTCACAGTTATACGAGCTAAAAGCACAAAGGGATTTTGACTGATATTTGTTGTCATCTTGACTCACTTTGAAAAGGTCAGGGATTAACTACAGATCAAAATCAACCTCTAATTAATAGTCAGAGAATAAACAAGTTTAGGTTTTTGAGCCTGAACTCTGAGACCGTCGGATTATGAATCCGATAGATTGATCAGGGTTAATGCAGATTTTTACTGGGATAGAGTGCAGTCAAGACCAGCTGATCACGGGAATAATCGCAAAAAAGTCGTAATCCTTTTTTAAATCACAACATTGACAGTCGTTCCCAGTGGCTCTCCGAATTGCCTCAATAGCTTTTACAGAAATTATACATTGAGACCAGTATTACCAATAAATTTGATCAACACTTGATTATTACATATCTGTTAGTTAGTAGATTTTAAATTCCACTCTCCCTCACTTCAGCAGGAGTCGGCATGGCAATGATGGTTTGGATCACAGTAAAGGTAAAAGATGGCAATCTTGATCAGGTAATTGAATTAGCTGATGAGCCTCATGGCAATGCTTTTACAGCTTCGCAAAAAAGTTGTGAACGCTTGGAACAATCTATTTCACACGAGAATCCTAATCATATCCTGCTAACTGAATTGTGGAGTTCTAAAGAAGAATGGGATGTCTACTTTGCAATGGCTAAAACAGTAAGAGATGAAAACGGTTGGAATGCTCGTTTCCTCCCTTTGCTGGAGGAAGACGGCGTTCATATTACATTTTCTGAGATAGACAAATCTCTGTAATTGAAGTCAGCCCACTCGGTCCTACAAAACCCCACTGACTGTACCCAATACATGCCTATTGATTAAGATTCATACCCAAAAGTATCGATAAAATAGCAATTCAAGTTGTCCCGGCAGTGGACACAGAACTTCCCCTAAAATCATAGAAGGATTATGAGTTCAAAATGAAAAAAATCAGAACTTATCTATCTCTGTTTATATTCTTAGCACTGCTCCTGCCTTATCAAGCAGGAGCCCAAAAAACACTTGTGCTTCATCACTTTGTTCCAGATACCCATTCTCCGCACAAGAACATGTTGGTGCCATGGGCCAAAGAAGTAGAACGATTATCTGAAGGTAAGATCAAAATTGTCATTTCCCCAAAGATGGGATTGGGCGGTAGGCCAAAAGACCTCATTAAGCAAGCCAGTGAGGGAAAAGTGGATCTAATCTGGACCGTTAATGGCTACAGTGGAACGGCATTTATTCGCTCTGAGGTTTTTGAGCTTCCGTTTGTACATACCAATGATCCGGTAGCTACGAATCTGGCAATGCGAGAAATGTTTGAAAGTGATCTCAAGCAGGATTATGAGGATCAGGGAGTGGAAGTGATGTTTCTGCATGTTACACAAGGGCATGCTCTGCTGACGAAGGGATATGCGCCACTGTCTCCAAAGGATCTCAGGCGCAAGCGGATTCGTGTTCCTGTGAGAACAATGGAGTGGGCTGTAGAAGAGTTGCAGGGTTCAGCTATCAAGGTGCCTGTGCCGAGAATTCCTCAAGTCCTTCAGCGTAATATTGCCGACACGCTGATGATTCCAATGGATGTAGTAAAAGAGCTTGGACTAGAAAGACATATCTCACATTTTACACAAGGGCCAAACAGGGAAAGATTTGCTAACACGGTCTTCCAAGTGTCGATGAATAAAGCACGATGGGATAGTTTGGATGAGGAGGTTCAGCAAGCTTTCAGGAAGGCTAGTGGGATAGATTTTCTTAAGAAGGTTGGTCAGCAATGGTCGAATGATGATCTAGATGGAGCCCAACGATTAGCAGAGTTCAAAAGGAGTCGTGTGGTTCTAACCGAAGCACAACTTCAAGATTTTAAGAAAGCCCTCAAACCAGTCGAAGATCGCTGGCTGAAGCAAGTCAGTTTCCTTGGTCTTGATGGGAAGAAGCTAATCAGTAAAGCTCGTCAGACGATTAAAAAACATTCCAATTGAAACGTAGGAAGAGAACATGTGGACTTTCATCAAACTCCTTGCGATCCTTTTTTTAATAATAATGTGATTAACTGGATATAATATTTGCAGAGGTCAATTCACAGTTGGAGGTAATTGCGAAGGAGAAATTAATCGTGATGCGGCACCAGTACCATCAACTCCAACAGCGTCCACTCTAAGCTACACACTATCTAGTAGTTCAATCAGTGTAGCTGAGAATAGAGGAACGAGAAACTATACAATCGTCCTTAGCACAGAACCAACTGCCGAAATTACAGCAGTATATGTAGATTTGGCCTGCTCAATGCCCAGATAGGTGCTGGTAGCTGCTACCCTTCTATATCTAAGTGGTTACCCCAAAGCTTCCACGTTTTTTAATCCTCACTCAAGCTCCAGCAACCAGAGAAAATACCTGTGACAACGGTTCTCTGCTGTCAAATCCTGCCTCCCTGAAGAAGCCACTGATTGGAACAGCATCTGCAGCAAGTGGTTTAATCAGTTTGATCAAGGAAAGATCACGGTTCAACCGTGGTTTAACCATGATTCAACCATTGGAGGATGAATGCTTACATTGAACGAGACTCGTACACAGTTGCGAGTTGGGCGCAGAAGGCTCATGAACTTACTGGATGAGCTCCAAATTGAGCCTATCCAAATTCACGCAAGACGGCAGGAAATTTCTGAGGAACAGTTTGATCAACTGCAACGGCACCTGCAGGGTGATGTTGTTTCAGCTTCCGTACAAAGCAGTTCAACCACTTCGACCAGTGATTCAACCAGCAGTTCAACCACTTCGACCAGTGATTCAACCAGCAGTTCAACCAGTGATCAAACTGCTGGAACAACAGGTAGAATATTTGAAGGAAGAGATCAACGGGCATAAGCAGGAAAAAATGGAGTTGCTGCAGTCCTCTGAGAAAATTCAGCAACTGCTCAGTATGTCACTTGCTGAATCATCTAAATTACGGCAGGAAATAGATCGGATGCGTTTGCTTGAAAATCACTCAGAAGTAGAGGCTAAAAGATCCAAAAGCTCAGAGGATCACGCTAATGATGTCGATTCAGCAGCAGATGATGTTGAGGATTCGGTAGATATCATTACTCCAGCGCCTGCTGCTCCTACAGCGCAGCCGATGGAGTACGCTTCCAAAAGTGGTAGTAGTTGGGGCCTTGGCATCGGCCTTGGTGCTGTGGCAGCAGCCATCATCTTCTATGTGCTGACCAGCGATCAGGGAGCCAAGCTCTTCCCCAACATCCAGCAAAAGCTAGTGGGTGCATTGCACCTGACGGATACAACGTCGATTGTGCCTTACCAGTTTGATGGGGATGGAACTCTTCGCTAGGATTCTTTGAGGAAAAGTTGCATGTTCTGTTATTTACCTCTCTCTCGATAAGATACTGAATTCTAATGAAAATAGGAGAATTTAACACTTAAAGAATCTCAGCCATTTTTGAAAGGCGGCCATGGCTATACTGGACGAACTGAATTGGATATACTTTCCAAAAACTCAGAGAATGCCAAAGATCTTGGATGGCGTTATTGATGTCTTTAAAGAAAATTTTGATGAAATTAGAACTGATCAGAAGAAAATTAAGAGTAATGATGTTTTAAAAATATTGATTGGTTCTCTCAAAGATAGGAATTTTCGGGTCGAGGGTAGTAAGAGTAAAATTAAGATGCCTGTCCTCCATGGCGAAAAGAATATTCCTTCAAAGTACTTTGAGGTAGATGCTTTTCATGAAGAAGAGCGTGTAGTTCTGGAAGTGGAAGCAGGAATGGCATTGCAGAATATGAGATTTCTGAAGGATATTTTTGAGGCAAGTGTAATGAGTGATGTTGATTATCTGGCCGTTAGTGTCTGCAATGTTTATGAGTATAAAAGTAAAGGGAAACCAGTATCTACATACCCCTATGAAAAGATTAGTATTTGGCTGGAGACACTTTTTAGCTCAGATCGCATCAAATTAGATTTGAGGGGAATTTTATTAATTGGCTATTGATTTTGAATCAGTGAGGAGTGTTTCTAAAAAACTCTTCTCATTAGAGCAATCACTTAGGAAAAACCTGACACTGAACCATGAGCTACAACGAAACACTGGAACGACAGTACCTCCACAGCATTCCCCAACAGGGCAAGGTTGAATGGATTGGGATTCGCCCCCAGCGTAAGGCTGAGGTCCATCCCGTCAGCGAAGTCCAAGCTAATCCAGATACAGGACTGGAAGGTGATCATTTTAAGAAGTCCTCCACTGGCAAACGACAAGTCACGCTGATTCAGCAGGAACATATAGACGTGGTGACCAGAATACTGGGTAAGACTGACATTGTTCCAGAGTTACTACGGCGCAACATCGTTGTGTCGGGTGTCAACCTGCTGGCCCTGAAGCACCAGCAATTTCAAGTTGGAGCAGTACTGCTAGAAACCACAGGCATCTGTGCGCCTTGCAGCCGAATGGAAGAGAATCTTGGGGCTGGCGGCTACAACAGCATGCGTGGTCATGGTGGGATCACAGCTAAGATTGTCCAAGGGGGACAGATCAAGCTTGGTGATATTGTGCGGTTAGCCCTGATTTCTTAGGAATTAAACGAAACAGCATGAGTCTTCAGAGGATTCAATATGAGCACAGCCAAGTCATTTGACAGCGATGGACTCTATGATAACTGCAGTTCTGATCCAAAAGAAGTGACGTGCTTTTGTGGCAAAGTTGCATTCACCATTTTCAATGGAAGAGTGAGGAAGGCCCGTGAGTGTGCTTGTATTGAATGTTACCAACATTTGACATGGGCAAATTCGAAGGGTGGACCTGAGGTTCCATCAATTATACCACTCAGCTATTGGGATAATGATGTCAAAATGGATCAGGGTGAGAATAATCTGATAGTAGTCATGCTTCGAGAGAGTGGTAAATCGAAAAGATTAGTAGCAAAGTGTTGCTATTCTACTCTAATGGTTGATCACATCGGATATAAGCAGCTACGTTTTTTATTGTTTGAAAATGCCTGCAAAATTCCTTGGGATAATGAAACTGACCCCCCATCGGTCACCAGACCTCCCATAGATAGAATTTATATGAAGGATTGGGATGATTACAGAGGGGAATTGCCAGAATTTAAAGGTGATCCATCGAGAATTCGCCAAGAAGGTTTCCGCCTATTTAGCGATGAAGCCAACCGGCAAAGTATCAACAATCCAATTGGAGAAACTTTGCAGAATATCTTTCAGAGAGTTCCTTGGTACACTCTCGATATAAATGAAGGCGTGATCCCTAAAAACAAAGGCGACTGGCCGGAGTTAAAACCAATTGAACCCAGATAGAGAGGCCCAATTATCATCTAAACATCAATCATCTGGAGGCACTATGCCGATAACAATTGATGAGGTTGTAGAGAAAGGTAAGCAGCGCAAACAACTACTGACGCTGGCAGAGAAGCAGGAGATTTCTGATCAGGCTCGAGGAATTGGGCAGCAGGGTCAGTGGGAAGAACTGGTTCAGGAACTCCATGCAGATCCCGAACTACAGGAAGTGTTTGGAGATGATCAACTGATGGCGGGACAGTCAGAAGCAGCAGGCTTTGACATTATTCAAGAGTTAATTCGGGAGACAGCAGAGGCAGCAACACTAGAAGGTAAGAGATTAAATTAACCTTGAGGAGTGTTGCAGTCCCTCACACATGAGGCTCATGGTGCCCGTGGGCCAAGGCAGGATCAACGTTGTGGGTGTCTTTGCGCTTTTTGTAATTAGGCAGTTCATTTCTTTTTCTGCCCAACACTCTAGAGTAAGCAAACATCGTGATGATCGATGCACCAGTCATAGCTGTGACGGACAGAAATAAAAGAGCTAATAAGTCAAAACCGTTCATTGTTCACCGAGTATTTGCAGTTAAAATTGCAGGGTTGGGACCCTGAAACCAAAGGGAACTTTAATGGTAACAGAACAAAAGGAAGATTTGTTGCTTGTCTTAAACTAGAGGTCTTTTTTACTGAGAAGCTGGAACTGACAAGAGGTCAGGGAGGCTGAATCGGAAGAGGAAGCAGCAGAGCAACAAGAACGGAAGTTTGGCGACCAAAGTTTTTGAAGCCCTGCATATCCATTGTCTTTGAAGTGACAATGGAAAGTATGGAATATCTGGGCCAATATCTCAAGATATAGATGAAATTCCCTAGGTTTTTCATCGTTTTTTAACCGCAAAGCCCAGAATTCATGCGGCTTCCTCCTCAAACCCAACGAGGAGGGCAGGATGCCACAACACCAACAATCCCCACGCAAACAATCAAAAGCCCAACTCTGGGCAAAACGCTCCACTCATCTACGCACTTACCTAGATAATCTTTCCCTGAAGAAGACACAGCACATTGACGCACAGTCATTGATTCGAGTTTTCTTCACAAGAAAATCTCTCCGGTTGAAGCTAAGTGACACCTACTTGGTAAAACTATGGTCCATGTCGCTGAGAAATGTTCAGTATCGCTTGAAGCAATTTGAGGATCTGGGCTTGATTAAAAGACTGACCAAACCACCTCGAAAGCGTGCTGAAGGATGGCGGCAGGAACGTAGCTTGTTACTGATTCTGCCAAAGCAGAAAAGCAAAACCTACTTAGTTAGCAAAAATTTCCAGCAATTCAACTTGCAGGCATCGCCTGCTGTTGATAACTCAACCATTCCGGTCAAAACATTGCCGAATATGAAATTTGTTGATTACTTGGCGCTACAATCCAAGGTCAGTAAAGGTGCTTTTGCTTTCTGGATGAGAAGATGGGGAGCAAAATCAAGATCGATGGGCTACTTGCTAGACAACATTCACAGCAGAATTGAGAGAAGACCAGATGTATTGGAGAGTGTGTTGTGGGATGCGGAAGGCCAGAAGCTATCTGGGCCAGCGCTGGTTGGATTTGTGGTGGGTGAGGTTAAATCACGAATTCCAGCATAAGGAGTCGAGATGACTAGAACTGAAGCATTTGAAATGGCTTGGAAACTTGCGGCAAAAGAAAAAGATTTTTCATTAGTAGATGAAATTTATCATCCTGATTACAAGGCAGTTGGTAGTATCACAGGTATTGAAGTGAATCTTGCCGCAGACAAAGAAGCGTATTTAGCACTGATTGAACACCTCATACTTACGCCTGCAAAGACTGTTGATGAAGGTGAAGATTTTTTACGTATTGAAAGATATACCAAGTACAGAGAAGCAGATATTTTTATGTCAGGAACAACCACTATAACGTACAAAGATGGAAAAATTATTACTCAAGAAAGTGTTGGGGAAGAACTAGACCATGACCCCAGCGAAGGGCAGAACTGGAACTGGGAAGACTATGAGTAATCAGCAAGCAGTAGGTGGGCTACGCCATCGCAGAAATTAAATCCAGAACACTAGAATTAGGAAAGATAGTGACTAGAGCAGAAGCATTCGACAAAGCGTGGAGACAAGGTTTTAGAGGAAATTTCTCGCTAGTAGATAAAATTTATCATCCTGATTATTCTTCGTTTGACTACAGGGCCGGATTAGAAGTGAATCTTGAAATGGATAAAGTCGTCATGTCAACGCTAAGTGAGAAAGTGACGAAAGGTCCAACTCGAACAATTTTTGAAGACGATAATTTCCTCTGCATAGAGCAAAAGTTCAAATCAATGCAGACCGATGAGCCAGCATTCAGTGCGACAATCACAACTATAACTTATTTGAATGGCTTAATTATCACTCAGGAAAGTGTTGTTGAAAATATCTCTGACCCTAGTGAGGGCAAAGACTGGAACTGGGAAGATTACGAGTGAGTGGCAGCAGTTGGGGGACTACGCTTTCAATTAAACCACGGATAACAGCATGAGGAGTATATATGACTAAAGCAGAACAGTTTGACAGAGCTTGGAAACTTGCATTTCATCAAGATACCTCATTAGTGGATAAGATCTATCACCCCGATTACAAAGCAATCGATCACAGATGGGGTATTGAAGTAACTATTGACTCAGACAAGGTTATTGAATTCACGGTTGCAAAACTCATTACTTGGGGACCGTTCAAAACGATTTATGAAGATAATCACTTTTTATGTATTCATAGATACAGAAGAATTCTGAGTGAGGATGGTGAGGGGTCCGATTACAATTCAATTATCAGTGCTGTCTCTTACAAAGAGGGTAAAATCATAACCCAAGAAAGTGTAAGAGAGAATATCGAAACAGACCCAAGCGAAGGTCAGGATTGGAACTGGGAAGATTATGAATAGCATTTCATCTACTAGAGATTTTAAGCCGTTGAGTTATTTTATTGAAACAATCTACCGAATCCAAATAGGGTGAGAGAATGACAAAAGCAAAGCAATTTGAGACAGCATGGAGGCAATTGTGTAGGGGAGATTTCACCTTATTGGATGCGATAACAGACCCAAGTTTTCAGGCAAAATCCCAAGGAATAATTGTAGATCTTGAAGCTTACAAAGGCATCATCAAGGCACTCACTGAGTCAATAATAATAGGGCCATTTAGAGTGATTTATGAAGCTGATGAATTTCTTTGTGTACATCGATACAGCAAATTTCGAAATGCAGAGATTTTTGATGCCTCTATCACTGCTGTTTCGTACAAAGATCAAAAAATCATTTCTCAAGAAAGTCGTAGAGAAGAACTAGACTACGACCCCAGCGAAGGCCAAGACTGGAACTGGGAAGACTATGAGTGATCAGGTTGGGTGGACTACACCCATCGCAGAAATTAAATCACGGACACCAGCATAAGGAGGACTAGCTATGGCAAACGCACTCAAAGGTAAATCAACAGTATTTTTAATTTTCATTGCACCAAACGAAGACGCAGCAGAGGCCATGAGAGGTTTTTTTGAGAACCACTACGAATTCATGCGAGAGAAAAGTCACAGGGAGGGACCCTTGAAACTTCTTCAGTATTCAGTTTCTGAGAGTCCAGAATGGAAAAACGATGGAACTTTTATTGCGAGTCCTGCTCCATTTTTTGAAGGAAAATTTCCTGAAAAAACTGGGAGAACAATCTTTGTCTTGTCTGAGATTTATGAAAATGAAAATGGTCTTCACCATCATTTTATCGAATCCAAGGACTTTGCTTCAGAATTTGACAGTATGATTACAACATTCAATCTTGAGTATATGTGTTTAAATCAAATGAAAGTTATTCAGAGTCTTTGGGATTAATCGATATGGAGAATCTCCAACCTCTTTCACGCTTCTGATGGGATTACTCTGGCGTTGAATAATTTGTGCAGGGGAGGAGGAGTCGCATCAAGGAGTCTTTGCTTGTGACTATTCGGATTTTTAGGAACTTGGTGAGAACTG
>JACLAC010001957.1_pt1 | contig 23694 bp, 25 predicted proteins | sample 8027881 | NCBI WGS metagenome assembly JACLAC01 (sample SAMN15725517, study PRJNA655200) | protist metagenome | isolation source: fluorescence activated cell sorting (FACS) single amplified genomes of... | place: Spain: Blaines Bay Microbial Observatory, Mediterranean Sea | collected 2016-01-19 | reverse complement strand
TCTCTCAATCAGAAAGTTTCAATCATGATCAATCTTGCAAACACCGATTTACAAATCTCACCTCTCTGTCTTGGGGGAAACGTCTTTGGCTGGACCGCTGATGTCGTTGATTCAGAAGCAGTGCTCAGTCACTTTGTTGGTAATGGAGGAAACTTCATTGATACAGCAGATATGTATTCACAATGGGGCGAAGGAAACGTGGGCGGGGAATCCGAGAGGATTATTGGCAACTGGCTCAAGCGAAGAGGAGACCGTAACTCCATAGTGCTTGCTACCAAGGTCGCCAAAATGGATAAACGCCGTGGGCTGTCTGCGCAGAATATCCGTGCAGCTTGTGAGGAGTCCCTGCAGCGACTCAAAACGGATTACATTGACTTGTACTATGCCCATGAGGATGACCCGAAGACATCAATTGAAGAGACCTTGGAGGCTTTTAATGCATTGGTTCAGGAGGGTAAGGTGCGCTATATAGCGGCCTCAAACTTTACTGCTCTACGCCTGCAGGAATCAATAGAAACTTCCAAAAAAGAAGGGATGACTTGCTACGTAGCTGCCCAGGATCACTACAACCTGCTGGAGAGAGACTACGAAACCTCACTCAAGCCCACTATGTTGCAAAATTCACTCAGTCAATTACCTTACTTTGGCTTGGCTCGTGGCTTTTTGACGGGAAAGTATCGGCTTGGGAAAAAAGTCAATTCTGTACGCTCCAGAGGAGTGGCCGGGTACCAGAGAACTCGTGGTTGGAAGCTATTGGAAAAACTGGATGCACTCGCTCAGCAACATCAAACTACGGTTTCAGCAGTGGCCTTGGCCTGGTTACGTGCTCAGTCTACCGTCGCCGCTCCGATTGCTTCAGCTCGTAACCTTGAGCAACTCAAGGAAATTATGCTAGTGGTGGAGCTCTCTACTGAAGAATTGGAGGCGCTGAGCAATTCTTGAGTAGTTTGTAAATTTCATATCTACAAGTTTGCAAGCCCTGCTTCACCGATAGAGCTCATATATATTTATGTGGGATTTTCCAAGGCTTTTAGCTGAGCTTACATATAAACAGAATCAAGGAAGCGACCGAACCTGAAAATGATGTTCCGAAGCACAAGACTCTCCACTGTGTTAGTAACTTCTGCAGGAACTACAGCCCACTGTCTTGTTAACTTAATTCAGGATTGAGATAAACCGAGTCTTCCAAGGTTAAGAAATAACCCGTTATTGGACGATAGGAGCTTGCTTAGGCATAGTCCGAAATTTTTTCAACGACTTCCGCAACAAGGTAAGGTAGCTCCTTGCCTAAATGGATTGGGTGCGGATGGCGATTTTCTCAAGGCTGGGGGTGCCCATTCCCAGAATTAGTTACCAAGCAATACATGATCTGCGTAGATCTGCTGAATCTGTAGCAGATCATAAACAACGAGGGGTCGGATTTTCAAGGAGTGTCAGTTTAAAATCAACGCTTAACTCAGTTACCTCCCCAAGAATCACGCAAGGTGACGATACGATTGAAGACTAAGGAATCTGTTTTGGAGTCTCGAGAATCTAGACAGAAGTAGCCAAGCCGTTCGAATTGATAGGCCGTTCCTGCGTCAGTTTTTTTTAAATTTGGTTCTAGCCAGGCTTGCGCGAGAATTTCCATCGAGTTCTGATTGAGGTCAAGCAGGAAGTTCTTATCTGGGTTATCACTGCCAGGAGTTGGTTCGGAGAAGAGCCGATCATAAAGTCGTACCTCGGCTGGGATGGCATGTGCTGCAGAGACCCAATGAATGATTCCCTTGACCTTACGTCCCTCAGGTTTGCGACCTCGGGCGGTGTTGGGGTCGTAGATGCAATGAAGCTCTTTAATCTTACCAGAGGCATCCCTGACGACTTCGTCGCAGCGAATTACGTAGGCGTTACGTAGTCGTACTTCTCCACCTGGAACCAACCGATAGAATCCTTCCGGTGGATCTTCGTTGAAATCATCCTCTTCAATAAAAATTTCACGGCTCATAGGAATGGATCGTCGTCCACGATCAGGAAATTGTTGATGAACGGGGGCATCCAACTCTTCAACCTGATCCTCGGGCCAGTTGAGAATAATTACCTTCACCGGACGCAAGACCGCTAAAGCTCTTGGGGCCTTGGAGTCCAGGTCTTCGCGGATGCAGTCTTCCAAGACACTCATGTAAATGTTGCTTTCTGCTTTGGAAACGCCAATGCGTTCAGCAAACAGTCGAAGACTTTCTGGAGTGTATCCCCGTCTTCGCAAGCCTGAAATGGTCGGCAGGCGTGGGTCATCCCACCCAGAGACATGTCCTTCTTCAACAAGCTGAATCAAGCGTCTTTTACTGAGCACGGTGTATTGTAAATTTAGGCGGCTGAACTCGATCTGGCGTGGGTGACAGGGTACGTCAAGCTGGTCCAATACCCAGTCATAAAGAGGTCGATGATCTTCAAACTCGAGAGTGCAGAGGGAATGGGTAATGCCTTCGAGCGCATCAGAGAGGCAATGCGTATAATCATACATCGGGTATAGGCACCAGTCATTGCCCGTCCGCTGATGAGTCACCTTACGGATCCGATAAATCACAGGGTCACGCAGATTGATGTTCGGAGAAGCCATATCGATCTTAGCTCGTAGAACATGAGTTCCATCATCAAATTCTCCTGATTTCATCCGCCTAAATAAGTCTAAATTCTCTGCAATGGAGCGATCGCGAAAGGGGCTCGCTGTACCCGGTTCAGTAAGAGTTCCACGCTGTTCCCGAATACTGTCCTGCGATTGGCTATCAACATAGGCCTTACCCTTCTGGATTAAATCTTCAGCGAAGTCATATAATCGTTGGAAGTAATCGGAGGCATGGGTCAGCAGATCTTTCCAGTCAAAGCCTAGCCAGAGTACGTCTTCGAGGATCGCTTGCACGTACTCCTCGTCCTCATTGATGGGGTTCGTGTCATCAAAACGCATGAAGCAGTGCCCGGGGAATTCCTTGACCAGGCCAAAATTTAGAAAAATCGACTTGGCGTGTCCAATATGGAGATAGCCATTTGGTTCGGGAGGAAATCGAGTGACGATCTCTTGATGTTTGCCGGATTGGAGATCTTCCTGAACAATATTGCGGATGAAGTGAGTGGAGCGTAGGGGTTCGGGCGATGGCATTCTAAACGTTGGCTACGTGGTTGGAAAAAATGGAAAGTTAACAAATTTCCTGAGAACTGCCAAGATGTGCAAGTGGCATGATTACTGAGCGTTCTCAAAAAATAAAAATATTACTAATCGATCACGTTAGATTAAATGTGATTGGTTATCACAGATGCTCATTCTGGACATGTCTTTATCCAAGGCATGTATTCCTAATACAGCCCGATGTACTGATCAATTCTTCCTAGTTGGCGATTCTAAATAAAATTGGATTCACGATTTCAAACCTCAAAAAGCATGGAACTCATGGAACCGATTAGACCAAATGAGACTGAAAAGGAAAATAATGAAGTTGGAAACAATCAACCTCTGATCAGCAGTGCGGTTGTGATCGGGATTGTGCTGGCTTTGGTTGTAATTATTGAGATGGGTGGACTGCAACTCTGGGAGTGGATTCAAAGTCTCGAGGAAGTGGCGCAGTAGCAAGTGGAAGGAAAAGACAAGACTGAGACTTGCAAGGTAGATAAATAGGAACGATCCGTTAGAAAGTGAAGGTCTGATGAGGCGAGAGTGAGGTGGTGTTTCCACTGGTCCCCCTTGGTGGACGTATTTCGCAACCAATTCGCTAGTCCCCCACAATCACTGACTGATACTTTCTTGATTGCGCAAAGTCAGTAAGGCTTATCTTTTTTTAGATGGAAACAATTTTAGTCAATGAAATTGGTTGCGAAACGTTGCTTTCGCAACCAATTTCAACCTATTCTTAAAGCCTGAGCAGACAACATGGGTACAGTTGAACCAGTACAAAAACAAGCGATGTCCATGCTCGCTGGTTGGCAAGGTGTCGATGAGGTCTGCATTACTCTCAACATTCAACGGACAACGCTTTGGCGCTGGCGTAAACAGCCTGAGTTTATCGCTAGCTGGAATTAGATGGTTAAGCAGGGTAAAGAAAAGCAAATCCAAGAGTTGTTAGAATTACAGCACTAAGCCATCAATATTCTTGTGGATTGTTTGTCCAATCAGAATCAACTACTGCGATTCAAAGCCGCAGTTACCATTGTTGAGAAGGTAGGTGCTATGCTGGAGGGGCTTGTATACGCTGAGGGAACTCTGCACAAGCAGCTGCAAGTGGAGAAGTTTCGGAAACTCAGCAACCCGAAATAAGCTCTGGATCGCGAGCTGTCATTGTCTCAATGTTAGATTCAAGCTATATCAATGCTCTGGATAGGTAGGCACGATCAGATCGCTAAAGCCAATTACTGGTGTCGAAAGAATCTTGTACTTTATTACATTAAAAAGTCGAAATGATAAACATCTGTGATTAGACTCAACCTTATCACAGATGTTTCAGTGAACTTAGTAACTATTTTACCAGTTTGAATAAGGCATGCTCTGGTCCAATTCTCAGATTATCAATTATAAATCTCATGTTTCTTTCAATATCAGATCCAACAGGACGATTCATCGTCTCCTCAATTGTATCTCCTCCTAACTTAAAAATTCCTGAGGGAATTTCTCTGAAGAGATCTTCACTGTACGAGCATTTTATTCCTTGATCAGAACAGATTTTTGTATTTTCAATAAATTTGTCCCTACAGTTTTCACGGTGAAAATGGTTTTTGAATTTTAGAAACCAAGCTTGAACATACTTTGCTTGAAAGGTCTCTGTAAAGTTTTCGTGTACGTATTGTTCTCCACCTGCTACTGCGTAAGTATCAAATTCATTTGCAGCATCTTCATTTTTAGGACCACTGCCGTCATCCCAATCCAAGTCATTAATATTATTGGTTTTCATAAATACACCAAGATGGTCAGTTTCTTTGCCGACTCGTGAAAAAATTTTACTGTCGTCTGGTATAAATTTTTTCAGAAGTGGTAATGCCTTTCTTTTACCACCTGCCTTAAAGAACCAATAAATACCTATTTCATATTCCTCTCTTTTTTTATGGGTTTTCTGCAGAATTCATTCTTGCCTAGATCCATTTTCTAAACACAAAAATTAATTGAACATGCATTGTGTGTTGTATTAGATCAAACTTAGGAATAGTGCTTATGACAAAATATCTTTTCTGTAAAATAAGAAAAGTGCAAATAAAACCTACTGGAATATAGGTAGATGTCAATAATTTTGTTTAACAAATAGTAAATTACTGTGTAAATCGATTTTGCTATCACACTCAGCCCACCTCTTCCGTGACTCTCAGAGCAAGTCAATAACCCATACTTCTCTCTGTACTTTTGCTTCCCGATGTTCTTGCCTGACATCACAGCATAGATCAATTGATCCCCTCTCCAGAGAAAATAGACTCATGCATACAGCTAAAGCAGGTACCGTAGGATTCAGCCTGTTCCGAAACCATGTTGGAGTTGAGAAGTGCCGAACTATTTGATGATCTCCAGTGTTCTTAATTCGGCTCACTAACCTCCTACTGTAGACTAGCTTGCTTCTACCCATCAACACCCTCCAATCTTTTCTTTTGTGTGTAATTACAAGCCAGTGATATAAAAAATAATTAATTATAATAGATATTTTATTTCTACATGCACGCAGGACAGATGAACTTTGCAACTATGTAATGAAATATGTAACTACACGCAAACTATCAATTTACATAAAGATTCCTGATGAACAAGAATCGTCAATCTACCTTCATTAGAACCCAAAGGTTGGATAAATGATTGAAGTCGTAGCTGCTGTAATAGTCTTTGAAAATCGCCTACTCGCTTTTCAAAGAGGAGCCTCGAAGTACAGTTATGTCGCTAATAAATTTGAATTTCCGGGAGGGAAGATTAAGGCTAATGAAACACAAACTGACAGTCTGATCCGAGAGCTGAAGGAAGAGTTGGATCTGGATGTCAGGGTAGGTGAATGGATAACAACTGTTGAACACTGCTATGAAGATTTTTCAATTATAATGCACTGCTATTTAGTCCATCTGGAGAGTTTCATTGGTCTACTGAAGGAACATGTCAGCTATTTTCATGGATCTCTTGAAGAGGCAAAACGACTTGACTGGATAGAAGCAGACAAACCAATTTTGGATCTCCTTGAGACAAACTACCGACATATATTCTCCTGATGAAGTCATGGAGGGGGGGTATTTAGGGCTCATCGAGTATAACCATGATGCATCAACCTGTTTTCTGCCACAGTTTGTGCTAAATGATACCAATTGCGGTTGAAAGATTCTGGAGTTCGTTTTATGGAGTCTTGATGAGTGTACCTACTTTCGTTGTGCTGTTGATTTTAATTACCGAAATTGGTGATGCTTGAATTCATCAGACACCTAAAGAATATTTGGAGTAAATTGGACATAAAGAAATTAATTGAAATCACATGAGGCCAAGAAATTATTCAGGGGGAAATTGCCCAGCTTTTTGATAAATTTCATTATACCCATTTGATGTTCATTGGATTCTTTGTAGTTTTACCAATCAACTCATTGGCGGGAATAACTATCTGACCCATCGATATGCTTAATAAACTTGGAATAAAGCTCATTCTAATATTTTCAATTGGGCTGATTGTTAGTTGTACTAAAAACAATGAAGTTGCTTATTCTAACAAAACTCTGGAGGGGAATGCAGTCCGCAACAATATTTTTAGAGATGGCTCCTTAGGTAGAATTTTGGTTTGTTCCTCAAATGAAAATCAACAAACTCAGATTTTGTTAAATTCAAGATTTGAGAGCACTTCCTGTGAAGAAGAAGTCTCTAACATTTGTGCACCCTTCGTAACAGAAGTTCTAGATTTTGACATAGATCATTCATCTAAGGCCGAGGTATATTATGTTAGATGCAAATGAGGGGTCTCAATATACTCAACTGGAAAGGTTTCTTCTCTTGATCATCAAAGCCTGACAAAGAACCTTTAGTCTCTTCGGTATTTACATCAAAAGGTATTCAATCTAATAAAATGGTGGGAAAGAACCAAAGATCCCCAACTTTTCCTCTATCACCTCCCCTAATAGATTTTCATCCGAACCTAATTTTCTATTGAGGGGAATTCCAATGAATGTATCCGCAAATCTGCCTTTCAAACACCGACGATTCGTTGAAGAAAACTAGGTTGAAGGTAATGGCTCGCAGGCAGTTCTTCGGGAAGGCTACCAGACTAAGCATCCGCTGAAATAGTTTACGGACTACTCAGAAATATCAGGGTTAAACATAGCATTTAGGACGCTTAGAATGCTCGTAGAAAGAGGTTTCAAGTGCGGGTAGATTCGACTGTCTAACAGTGAATCAAATTACGTGAAGAAACAGCGAAGTGTTTTCCCGACAGGCAATGTGGCTTCTAAAGTGGTTTTGGATATTCAATGATATTCTGAGTGCGCCTTTTTTGCGCCTTAATTCGATTTTGGAGGGATTAGAGGAAAACGGAGGAGCTAACTGACTGATTCGACTGGCTCCCCAAGCTGGACTCGAACCAGCGACCCAATGATTAACAGTCTAGGCCTACCTGTTCACAAACTGCACTTTGCTAAACATAACCTTACTATTTTCCTGCCTTCGAAGACTCTAAGAAGTTTACTATAAACATCTGACTGCAGTCATCCTTAGCGACTGCTACGCCTACACTACGCCTAAGTTCAGTTCCCCTTAAAAAAGGCCTCATTTTTTCTCTAACTACGCCTCTGTTACGCCAAATATAAAAATATAATAGGTGCATATCATGTTTTATCTGATCTAAAGACAAATCAACCTTCTGATTTCTTATCTTGAGGTTGCTATCTGCTACCTGCTACAGTTACTTGAATCGACCCTCATTTTAGAACCAAATTTTAATCTTTGAATAGGTTAGATATGGGAACAATTCGTAAACGGAAGACAGCCGAAGTACGGAACGGCCAAGGCAAAATCATCAAGCATTCTAGAACTCGCTATCGCGCTGAAATATTTCTCCAAGGCCATCCTAGAGTTTCCCAAACTTTTTGGGACCGCAAGATAGCTGAGAGATGGGTTAGAGAAACTGAAGATGCTATGAGGGCTGGAACCTATGCCCAAAATAGAATTGCCCAAAATTACACAGTAAAAAAAATGATTGACCGTTATGTTGAGGAGGACCTACCTAGGCTTCGAAGTTCTGAGTCGGTAAAGAAACAGTTGTATTGGTGGCGGGAAAAGTATGGTTTGCTATCTCTATCAACTTTTACATCAATACAGGTTCTGGAAGGTAGAGATGAAATTTCTAAAGCGAGTAGGGGCCCAGCAACAGTAAATCGTTATCTTGCTGCGCTCTCATCTTGCTGTACTCACGCTGTAAAGCATTGGCAGTGGATTAAGGAAAACCCCTGTTCAAAGGTTCCTAAACTGAAAGAGCCTGCTGGTCGGACACGTTACCTTGATGATGATGAGCGTAAACGCTTGCTAGAGGCTTGCTCAGCAGTCAGCCCTTCGTTGCATTTGGCAGTTGTGCTAGCCCTGTCAACAGGAGCTAGAAGGATGAGTGTTTGGTCACTGCGCTGGCGTGATATTGAACTGAGTGAAGGTAAAGAGACTGTTGTTTTTCCCGATACCAAAAACCGCTCAGACGTTCATCTTCCTCTGTGTGGACCTGTTGTAAAATTACTATTAGAACATCGAAAAATACGACGCTTGAACTCTGATCTGCTGTTCCCTTCGAAGATAGACGCACAAAAGCCGTTTGACTTTAAAGCACCGTTTGCCCGCGCCCTAAAACAAGCAGAGATTGATGGGTTTCGATGGCATGATCTTCGGCACAGTGCTGCAAGTTATCTAGCTCAACAGGGGGTTGATATACAACGTATTGCTGCCATTCTAGGTCACAAGACTTTGCAGATGAGCATGCGTTATTCCCATTTAAATGTAGAATCTCTGCGGGAAGATATGGAGAAAATGACTGGTAGGCTTTGAGTGATAAAGAAAAGCAAGTGAATGTCCCAATGACTGAAGAGGATCAGAAAACTCATTCAGGCAAAACATTACTCAATAAAAAGAAAAGAATGCATTATCCTGATAATCCCAACAATCCACTAGAATCTGCTTTACCGGATTATATTACTGTGAGTCGTGCAGCTGAAATGCTTGGCATCACCTTCGATACACTACTAGGCTATACGGAGCGTCTACCCCTTTTTGGTGATTTTCTAAAGGTGTGCTATCCCACTGATTCTAAATTGGCTAGTGAAATAGTTGACGCTTATGATGGAGCTCTCTCAACGCTAAAATCTTTCGATAACTCTGCAACGGAAGAAGACATATTAGGTTTGTTCGGTGATTGGATAAAGACTTGGAAGGCTCGCCGCAAACTCGATGGTGAAACGCTCATCAATCTTGAGCATTCATCCAATTGTTGGCTAGAGAAAGAACTGTTTAATCCGATTCAACCCAGTGTTAAAACACATTGCATTGAAATCTTATTCCACTCAAAACTTTTTGTCAGAAACTCAGACCTACAAATGTTCATTAAACCAAATCAAACAGAGCATTCTGAAATAAAAAATAATAAATGGCGCAAAGTCACATACCTTGAAAAGCAGAACAATGACCTACAACTCATCATAAGCACTTTATGGACATTCCGAGACCAAAAAAGACTCACATCGCAGAGGGCTCTTAAAGAATACCTGCTTGATAGGATTGGTGTAGAACGAATGGATACAAGCCTTGAGAGACTTATCAGACAAGCGATAAATTATACCAAAAACGACAAATAGTTTTTATTTGTCGACAAATAGTTTTGCTTACCTTCCCCTAAATTCGCTTTCGCTTCATTCTATTAGCTATGGATTGCAGGCTTTCATGTAGAGCCTTGCGCATCTTTAATGCTTTTGGAGTGAGCTATGAAATCGAAGATTGAAGGTTTTGGATGGATGAAGCGTTCTGACTTTGAGAAGTCAACAGGACAGAGCCTGCGTCACCTCTTCTTTCACCGACGTGATGAACTTGTACGCGAAGGTGTCGCCCGCAAGTGGGGCAAAAACTGGTTGATAAGACCCGATAAGCTTGATGCTTTCATCGAAGCTGGTGGCACAGCTGAGATAGCCCGATGAGCTTCGAAAAAGTATCAAGGCTGTTCCCCCAAAAACCCACCTACTTTTCTTCAAATTTCCCATCCGCTGAAGAGAATATATCCATAGATATTCTCTTTGAATCACGGCTTGGACCTGAAAATTTTGCTGACTCAAAAGAGTGTAGAAGGCATGACTGTCATGATTCAAAGAAAAGAATGTGGGCTACATTCTCTCAACCAACACTCCTCACTAACTATCAAATAGTTCGTCTGAGTATCCTTTTTAGCTCATTAGCAAACACAGTTTATCTCAGTCATCTCACAGAGGGAGTATGGGAGTAGCAACCGCTTAAGCCCTCTACGAGGATAAAGACTTCAGCAGGGATTTAGTCGAAGAACTGCTAAGGCGTGGTGGCGTCATCAACGGCAACAATATTCAAAAGATAGAATGTCCTAAGTGCAATAAGAGGGAGGCGTTTAGTTTTGTTGATTCACCATTCACGATTCATTGTCCGAGGGACAACAAGTGTGGCGAAAAAACACACATGACAGATTTGGTGCCGGAGCTTTTTAATAATTGGCCGGAGCTCTACCCACCAACACAAGCAGATCCTAATGCTACAGTGAGAGCCTACCTAAAAAGCAGGGGCTTGGATCCAACAAGATTTAGATTTGAACAAGGGATTTGGAAGGAAAGAGGACACAGCATTCCCACAGTTACCTTCGAGTGCTCTTGGACCGATAGGCGTTGGCACCGATTGATCGACATTCTAAAAGTTATTGAAGGCAAAGCCCGTTGGGACAAAGATGATGGCAATGTCTATCAAGGGCAGGCTTGGGTTGCTAGCGGTGAGATTGACGAAAACAAAAAGCTTTGGATAGTGGAAGGAATTTTTGAGGCCCTATCAATTGGGCAGGGATTGGGATTTCAAGCGGCAGCAACTTTCAGTGCCTCACATGTTCCCACCAACTTTTATGAAAAACTAAGCCGTAAACAACCGATCTGCATCGCCTTGAACTCTGATACTGCCGGAGAAGAAGGTACTTTCAAACACTTCAGAATACTCAAAGAAATGGGGTTTGAGAATGTGAAAGTAGCGCAGCCCTCAGATGGGAAAGATTGGAATGATCTGCTCCGTTTGGGTCAATTCAGACAAGAAAGAAGAGAGCAGACCCTCAAAGATGCAATGTGGAGAGGGAAATTGCTGCTTGCAGGGTGTATTGAGGACTATCGGAAAGTCTTTGAGGAGAGATTCAAGTCGAAAGACGGTTACTATCACGGTCTGCTCGTGTTTAAAGGAGAAACATATTTCTGCGATACTAGAGAGGAAGGCAGCGGCAGTAATCGACAAAAAGTCGCAGTAACGCAGAAGAGTTTTAACGCCAAAATCATAAGAGCTTTCACCCAAATCAGTGAGGAAAAGCAATTCAATCCCGAGCACCGAGACTTCCTTAAAATTACTAAGGTTGGTAGTAGGCAGCCAAGAATCATAGAGCTGAGCGCAGCCGAGTTGGTAAATCCTACTAAACTCAAGGAGTCACTAAAGTCAAAAGCCAATGTGTTGCTAATAGAGGCTTCTCAGAAAGTCGTCAATGCACTTGTTTTACAACTTGAGAAAGATAAAGCGCCAAATGTGCGCTTAGTTGAGCGACTTGGGTATGACAAAAAGTCGGATTGCTTTGTATTTGGCAAGTTTCTCTACGACAAAAACGGAAAGAGGCACCAAGCAAACACGGATGGATTCTTTGCCAAGCAAGGCTTAGTTTGTCAGACAGATGAGGATTTGATTGAGCACTATGAATTGATTGACTTAAAAAAAGTCATCAGCCTCATTCTTAGGATTTATGGCAATCAAGGCCTGATGGTATTGGCTTTTTTTGTTGCCACACTGTTGAAAAGTGACTGTATCAGCCGTAAATCAGCGTTTCCTTACCTTTCCCTCAGCGGCTTGAAAGGCAGTGGTAAAACCACATTAGTCGATTTCTGTAATCAAGCTGGCTTTCAGCTTTGGACGGGTATCAATGCCTCCAGATCAAGCACACCAAAAGGCTTGAGTCGGGCTCTTCACCATCGGCATTCGTTAGTCATCCCCTACAATGAATCCAACGGGCAGATGATTGGCTTGGATGAGAATCAACTACTCACTGCATACGAAGGAGGATCGCTTTACACCAGAGCAGCAAAAACGAATGATTCAAGCATCATCAACCTTCCTTTCGATGGCTCCCTTCTCTTTGTTCAGAATCATGAACCTTTTAGCATTGGTGCAGTGAAAGAGAGGGTGATTTCTCTAAGGTTTAAGAATTTTTCTGAGGGTGGAGTCACTGAAGATAGCCGAAAAGCGATGAAGGAACTGAATCGGATGACTAAAGAGGAGCGCGCAGGAATTGGGCATCAAATTCTCAGCCATTTGAAAGAAATACGCCAACAGTTCTTTGAACACCTAGATGAAACAGAGAATGAACTCGTGAGGCATCTCCAATCACCAAGAGTTGCTTTCACTCACTCAGTCTTACTGAGTGCTTGCCAAGCGCTGCTGACTAAGGCGGGGTTTCAGTGCAGTGAGATAGCAAATATGAAAATTGCTGAGGAGACGCTGAGTCTAGCAAAGGCAAAAGATCAGAAAAGTGGTGGTGAGAATGATATTGCCAACACATTCTTTGAGAACTTTGAACAACTACTAAATAGGGGCGTTGAGGACAGCAAGGGCAATGTGCACAAACTGATTCAAGGCGAGCATTACTTGATGGATAAGGAATTTTATTGGATTCGGCTCAGTGAGGTTGAGCGGGTAATGAAAGAGGCGGGTTATCCTCTATTTCAGAAGCTAGGAGAAAAAATCAAAGAAGCCGACAGTATGTTTATCAAGGACGATCGAATCAGAGGTTGGCAGGAAGATAAGGCGCATCGGTGCATCAAAATTAGGAGGTACTGCCAAGAAGAATTGGTTTCGCAGCTAGAGATGGGTGAGTGAATGGTACAACTGGCACACCTACGGCACAACATTGATACAGTAAAATATATAATAATAATAGATATTTAAATAAAATATTTATCTCTTTGTACCACTGTACCAAGAATGATTCGCATGCCCAAAAACTAAGAAAAGGATAGCTATGAACTTGTTCAAATTGTATATCAAAGATTTTAAAAAAGACTCCGATTCCAAATTTACAGACGATCATGAAGATGATGGTACAACTGGTACACCAACACCAAAATCGTCTTCAACACTAGGAATTGCTTGGGATGGCAGGTGTACCAATCCTGTACCTAGGCATACCGACAATGATGATCTAAGCCAACATACCAAAGAAGAACAGGAACTAATTAAATCTGCTTTAGAATGGGTCAACAAGTGTGTCCCCAGTGATGAATGGCAAATACCACACGATTGGCTAGCTGAATCAGATGAACTTCGCCAAGCAGCAGATGAAAGAGTGAGGCAGCGGAATCCACACTTACGCATCTGGCGTACCGGTCGGGATAAGCTAGTCTGTAAGGCGTGGCTGGGGCCTGAGCCACCACCCAACAAAATTTACAGTCGAAAGTCCCGTTTCCGTCGCCACAATAGCAAGCGAATTGAAACTATGTGGGCAGAGTCACAGGGCTGGTGTCGATGGGACACGCTGAAACAAGACTATGTTCCTGACAAGAAGAACTCTGAGCAATTGGGAAGCACAGAAGTTTCCAATCAATCAAATTCTTAGACCAATGGGACTGATAAAAAGCGCTCTAAGGCGGTGAGTGCGATTGACAAGACAACTACGAAGACTACCCAAAGAAAGACGTTTCGATCCTCACTGAAACTATTTCTCATCTTGCCTCCTTCTATCTTGCCTAGCCGTTAATATTGACCGACACGTAATAGAATTATAGCAACTCGGTGATCTACTTCAGAGGAGGACTGAGGGAAGGCGTATTTCAGTGAGTGTAGAGGAAAAGCTTTAAATATTTCTCACTTCTAGAGAGCGTTTGGGCAAAACACTTTGCAACTAATTTCAACTTATTTTAATAGCGTGAAAACAAATATGGAAACACTTGAACCTCAACAACAACAGACTCTTGTCCTGCTAGCTGGTGGACAGAGTGTTGATGAAATCAGCGATACTCTCAAGATTCACCGCACAACCCTTTGGCGGTGGCGCAAGCAGCCGGAGTTTATCGCCAGCTGGAATCAGATGGTAAAGCAGGGTAAAGAGAAGCAGGTTCAGGCACTGTTGGAGCTACAGCAACAAGCTCTCAGTGTCCTGAAAGATTGCCTGTCTAGTCATAATGAACTACTGAGATTTAAGGCTGCTATCAGGATTGTGGAGAAGGTTGGAGCAATCACGGATGGACCAGTCTATACCGATGAGATCCAATACAAGCAGCAGCAAGATGAGAAGTTTCGGGAACTGACCGATTTGAAGTAAGTCTTCAATAAGGAGAGCAATCTGCCGTTTTTGCCGCAGTATTTGGATGTGGCGTTGACGAATCAGAGTGAGAGACTGCTTAGGATCATTCTAATGTGAATTAGAGAGAAAATATGAACATTAGTTTTAGAATTATCGAGATTCTCTTTTTCTTCTTGTTGATTTTTCACATGCGGAGAAAGTATAGCACTTGTTTCCCTAGGTACAAACACTGATTCGTAATTCAACTATGAGGGATTACAGTGTAATTTTAGACCAGAGCTTGTACTTGCAATGACAGGTAACAATTTTCACTAGAGGAATGATGAAGTACGAAATTGGAGCAAATTGGACATTCAGAGCTGGTGGTAATAGAAAAGCCCTCCCACTTCTGAAGCAAATGTTTGATGAGAATACTTATATTTTTTCTAAAATAGTAAAAGAAACAGACCACTTAGGAGTCTTCAAAGAAACAGACGATATCAATGATTTAGATCAAGGCGAAAATTTTGAAGAAAATGTGAAAAATATGGAGGCTGCTGAGAGATTTGATCTATTTGCAGTTCACGGTGGTATAAAATATGTGAACCATAATTTAACGGAAACATTTCATAAAAAGTATTTTCAAGTTCACAATCTTAAATTTAAAAACCAATTTGCGAGAGAAGATTGTCGAGACAAATTGATCCAGAACGTAGGAATTTTAAATGAACAAGGTATGGCATGTTCATATAGTGAAAGTCTCTTCAGTGAAACGCCAACCGGTATGCTCAAGATTGGAGGAGACTCAATAGATCAATTTATAACCCAAATCAAATCAGTAACTTTAGAAAGAAATGCAAGATCTATTATTGACTACTTGAGAGTTGGTCCTGAAATATCTTTGTTTAAGATTATTGAATAGTTTTTAGAATTACTTTATTTGCAAGTTTGTGAAATCCAGTATTGGGCTGTTGAAATTCATTTTTATGACAACACATGCTCCTCCAAAGTGCTTCTAAATTAGCTGATTGCACAACCTGATACTAATTCAGGTTTTCCTGAAAACCGTATCAGAATTTCGGAAAGCGGTTACGTACTCATAAGCCTCCGTGACCATTGAATTGAATTTTACGCCCTCAACACCCCATCCTTCGAGAGTCTTATAGATATCCCGCTCATTTTTTGCTAACCAATGACAATAGAAGAAATCCTCAGTGGTAATCCAATGTTGGATTACAGACGCATCTCCCCGTCTCTCATTTTCTTGAGCCCATTCACGTTCTGACATTCTTGTTCTAGGAGGGTTGCGCTTTTCGGGTGGTATTAAGATGTTTTTTCTGTCTTCATCAGAGATCCAATTGTGCACAACGAGGAAATGCTTAAATTTTTCATCTTCGTCTAGTATATGCTGAACATGCTTTGGAACATTTCCTCTTATAGATTTATTGACTTCTGAGAAAGTAATTTTAATTCCATCCTCCTCCAATAAAGGCAACAGTTGTTTATTGAAACCATTGTTGTCCCTCACTTTTTGCTGCATTTCAAAATAGGCATCCCAATCTTCTTTGGAACTCCAGAGCTCAGTCAAAAGTATCTGATTGGGATTCTCATGATCTATAGATCTATTCAGTTGTTCACAACCTCTTTGAGAAACTGTGAAATCATTGCCTTCAGGACTATCAAGTAATTCTAGCACTTGATCACAGTTACCATCTCTGACTTTGACTGTGATCCAAACCATAATTGCCATAGGGACTCCGTATCTTAAAAAGACTTAAAGTTATTAACTGTTCAGTCATACAAAATTGTTCATTGCAATTGTAAACTAGCGATCAATTTCAGCAGTAGACGGGTTTGTCAGAATGCCGATGACGCAACTACCAATACATTCCGTCTTCAGGGTAAGATCTAGGGGCATCAGAGTTTCGATAAGCAGATGTGAAGCGATGTAGCTCTTGAACCATTGAGTTAATGATCTTCCCTTCTAATCCAGCCTCTTCAAGCTGTCTAAAAACGTCACGCTCACTCTTAGCAATCCAGTGACAATAGAAAAATTCATCATTTCCATAGAACTCCTGCATACATCTCGCGTATGGGCCTTTCGCTCTTTCAGCCCACTCACGTTCGGTCACGTTCTTTTGTGGAGGATCTCTTTTTTCAGGCGGAGTGAGGTATTCTTTTCTAGTTTCATCAGAAATAAAAGTGTGTACTACAAAGAAATGCTTTTCTTCCATTTTGATTCTCTCAGTTGACATTGCATTATAGAAGCTTCGTGCCTGCAAGTGCAGGATTGCAAACGCAAAACGAACTTATCAACTCAGAGATAGGTAGAGTCAAGCTGAGTATCTGCCGTTGAAAAAATGGGGATAACAACTGAGGGATTGATCTAGATCCTGAAAAAGACCTGTGTATTTCAACAAGTGGGGGCAAATAAAAATTTGTAAGTCACGACATGCCTGCCATCAGAAGACTCTATTTGCCGTAAATGATGAAAAGACTGCTTTACAGATGGTTTCTGGGGACTTTCAAGCTTAAATGATCGCTTGAAAATCCAGTGCAACGCTCCTTCGTCGAAAGAGAGATGATGCTGCATTTGATGCCGCTATAAAAAGAGGGAAGGCAAAAGGGATACAGGAGGTCAGCAATGAACTTTTTGAGTCGGCTCTTCAGGGCTGTGTACCAGCAATGATCTTCTATCTGAAGGCAAGAGCAGGATGGTCAGATAAGCCAATGGCGTTTCAAGAGGGCTTGCCTGTGCCGCAAATGAAGCTTATTTGCCCAGATGGGAAAGGAAGAGTGGTTGAGCAGGAATTGTAAGGCTCAGAACAGGAGATGGAGTTGAAACTTTTCAGAGCTACTGCTTATTGCCCTCCACAATAACTACAAAGCCCTCAAAATCAATTAAGGGAAAGGAGTTCGATCCTCAATTATTTGTGGAAAAATTTGTTGACCGAATGTCAAGAAACTTATAAACAATTGAATTTACAGGATAATGGAGAGATTTAGACCAATAAAATTCTCAGGTTGTTTGATCTGGGTAAAGCAACTAGGATAAGAATGATTATTCAAATCTTTGAAGAGAAAAGCAGGAAGAAATTGGGATTCGGAGAGTAGATTTGCGAAAAACTTCTACGCCCTTACTACGCCAATTAAAATGTTTAGTAATTTGGAGGGGGAGCTAACTGACTGATTCGACTGGCTCCCCAAGCTGGACTCGAACCAGCGACCCAATGATTAACAGTCATTTGCTCTACCAACTGAGCTATTGGGGAACTTATCGAAATCCAATATATATATCTGACTGTTTCGGAAGTGCAAGCAGTTTTTAGTTCCCTAGCCCCGTTTTTACCTGTGAAAAGATTGACATTTTTAGGTGGATTTCTATGTTTGTAAGTTTCTTAATAGCCAACCAAAAACTTTTTCAGGAGCGCAACGAACATGAAGGAAATCAACATCAACGGCTTCCAAGAAACAATCATCGAACGCAGTGATTATCCCCCCGAGCGCTGCAAGGATATCCTCGACCATGAAACAACGGCAATACTAGGCTATGGCCCACAAGGACGTGGGCAAGGTTTGAACATGCGAGATCAAGGTTTCAACATTGTCTTAGGTGTTCGTCCAGGGCGCAGCTGGGACAAAGCTCTCGCAGATGGTTGGGTTGCTGGAAAAAATCTTTTTGAGATGGAAGAAGCTGCTCAAAAAGGAACCATTCTTCAGTACTTAGTATCAGATGCTGCACAAATCTCTCTGTGGCCAATGGTTCAGGACTCTCTGAAGGATGGAGATGCCCTCTACTTCTCACATGGTTTCGGCATTGTCTTCAAAGATCACACTAGCATTGTTCCTAAAGCCAATGTTGATGTGATTCTCTGTGCCCCCAAGGGCAGTGGCCTGACCGTTCGCACTCACTTCCTCGAAGGACGTGGCATCAACTCTTCATTTGCCATTCACAAGGATTACACTGGCAAGGCTAGAGATCGTTGCATTGCAACGGCATTTGCTATTGGTTCTGGACATCTTTTTGAGACCACCTTTGAGCGAGAAGTGCACAGTGATCTCACCGGAGAACGCAGTGTCTTGATGGGAATGCTTCAAGGGGCTTTCCTGGCTCAATATGAGGTACTCCGTGAGCACGGGCATTCCCCATCAGAAGCTTATAACGAGACCATCGAAGAAGCTCTCGAAAGTCTTTATCCACTGGTTTCGCAGCGTGGAATGGATTGGATGTATGCAAACTGCTCAACGACCGCTCAACGCGGTGCGCTTGACTGGGCGCCCAAGTTCCATGCTGCGATCAAGCCGGTCGTGGAGGAATGCTACCAGAGCGTGATTCGTGGAGATGAGGCCAAGCGATCTATTGAAACTAACTCACAGCCTGATTATCGGGACAAGTTGGAGAAGGAGCTGGAAATCGTGCGCAACCAGGAAATGTGGCAAGCAGGACAAGTGCTGCGTCCACTGCGCCCAGAAAATCAGTAATTCGCAGAGCAAAGAGCAATTAATCTTCCTCTGTTTACAATGGAATCTTTTGTAGATTGCAAATTTCGGAACAGCGTCTAGCTATTTGCTGGATGAAGCGGAAGCGTTTGTACGCTCCATATGGCCCCCATTACAATTTTTGCTTGGTACTATTTCCCCAAATCCGTTAGAGCCCAACAGAACCCTGTTCGAGTTTTGTGTGGGTGACCTTATCTATTCATAGCAGCTGGCTAGTATTAGTCGAGAAAATTGGGTGACTACTTAACGACTTCGCCTCTGGTTTCATCAACTTATTCTGAGGTCAAAATGCAGCCACTGCGTGTTGATAAACATTTCGCTTAAGTGAAGAAATGATGAAGCATTGGTTGCTGAAGAGCGAGCCGAATGTTTTCTCGCTAGAAGACCTCAAGAACTGTCCTAATCAGACGGAGCACTGGGATGGGATTCGTAACTACCAGGCTCGAAATCTGATGCGCGATGAAATGAAAGTGGGTGATCGGGCATTTTTCTACCACAGTCGTCAGGCTGAACCTGCGATTGTTGGTACTGTAAGGGTTGTCCGTGAAGCATACCCAGATCACACTTCCTGGGATACTACGAGTAAGTACTTCGATGAGAACAGTTCTGCGGAAAATCCTCGCTGGCTAATGGTAGATGTTCAGTTTGAGAGCGAATTTCCTCCCATAACATTGAAAGCGTTGAGAAATATTGCCGAACTGAAAGAAATGTTTCTTCTGCGTAAGGGAATGCGCCTCTCTATTCAGCCTGTTACAGAAGAAGAATTTTCGCTGATTCTCTCACTTGTAAAGGATTGAGTAATCGTCACGGTCCCAATCCTGCTTTAAAAAATTCTACTTTTCCTTGAACAAATTCCTCTATCCTTCCCTGTTCGTTGAGGTTCCCTGATGGAAATCGGAGAAGAAACACGTGTTTTGATCGTGGATGATTTCAACACTTCTCGCAGGATGATTCGCCAGACAATCAAAGATCTGGGTACTGAACTTTGCAATGAAGCCAAAGATCCTGACGAGGCGATCAAGTTGCTGGAACGCTATCAATATCACTTGGTACTGGTTGATTGGTATTTGGATGGTGTACGAGGTGTGGACCTAATCAAGCAGATCCGAGAAACGCATTCAAAAAAGTCTCTACCGATTCTCCTGATGCTAATGGAGCCTTTAGACGATCAGCTTGCCATGGGGAAAGCGGCGGGGATCAGTGCTCACATTCTCAAACCTTTTGATGCAGGGACTCTCTCTAAGGCACTGATGGGGTTTGAATGAGCAAGGTGATCAATTTCGCTGAAAGGTTGGCAGATCGAAAAGCAAAGGAAGAAAGTCGCAAAATTGAGGGCTGGTTAATTTGGCTCCACTGCCCACATTGCAATACAATAGAGTATACCGAGATGAGGATGCCCGGAGGTCGAATCCATAAGTGCGGCACACTTGTTGAGGAAGAAGAAATCCCGATTGACATCCGAGCTGAATTCACAATCTCACAAAGAAATCTGGACAAGCTAGATAAACTTGAAGAGAAACAAAAATCGTCCAAGGTGATGAAGTTTGTTGGTGGAGGAATGAAGTCGTTGATTAAGCAACTCCGAGCACGTGAAGAAGAGTATCAAAAGCGCTTGCAGAATATGACTTCAGAACGTTTGAGCAATTACCCAGAGCAATGGGATCCAGAAGCTCAGGGTGTCGAAATTACAGTCAGTGAACCCCTTGGACTTGAAATCACAGCAGCTCGGCAAGGTCATCAGCTTTTCACCGATAAGAAGTGAGCATGCAGTATCCGGAGTCGTTGGATCGCTTATCCCTTGAGTTGTCTAGGCTACCTGGAATCGGCAAGAAGACTGCGCTACGACTCGCCTTTGGGATACTGAGGTACACTCCTGAAGAAGCTGCGAATTTGGCTGAAGCCATTCGACAAGTGAAGGAAAGAATTCATCACTGTAATGTTTGTCATGGCTTCACAGAACTTGGAACTTGCTTGGTTTGCAGTAATAAAATGAGGAATCAGCGACTTATCTGCGTGGTTGAGCAGCCCAACAACGTCTTCCAAATCGAACGAAGTAGGGTCTATCAGGGCGTTTATCATGTGTTGCTTGGAGCTCTGTCTCCATTAGAAGGAATTGGACCTGACCAGTTGCAAATTCGCAGCCTACGCAAACGGTTGGAAAAAGATGGAGCAGACGAGTTGATTCTGGCAACCAACCCTACAGTACAGGGTGAGGCCACGGCTGGATTTTTGCAGTCCGAACTAGCAGATTTGGTCCCTCAGATCACCAGGCTTGCCCGTGGCCTGCCAGCAGGAGGAGACCTAGAATATGTGGACGAGATCACTTTACAAGAAGCGTTTTCAGGAAGGAGAGGTTGGCATGACTAAGTTGTGGTGGGGAATCCTGACTGTGGTACTGGCAATGATGAGCTTGGCTGCAACGGCTGCAATTGCTGTAGAGAGTTCTTGCTTGGAACGTTGTGTGGTAGAGCATCCTCAATACGGCTTTCCTCAATGTCGAGAACTTAGTGGTTTTCTAAAGGGTGATACCTGCTTTGAGGTCTACAATGATTGTTTGCAGAGCTGTCAAATGACCAGCACTCCATCTCGCTTCATACCACCTCCAACCCAGACTGCCAATCAATGGCGACAGCGCTCTATTTGTGAAGATAACGTCTACAATTTCCCATATGAAACAGCGTCTGGTGAAGTGAGAATAGATTTCCGCTGGAGCGGACAATGTGAGTGTTACAACGGTCAGTTTTTTGTGGCCGATTGTGGACATGAATCTGTAACCTGTGACGAAGTCTGTTCGGGTACAGCGAGTTTTTGAAAATTCCTACATTTTGATCCTCCTTATCTCTGCATTATTTAGAGAGTTCCAGCCTTGAGCGTCCTGAAAGAATTTGAATGGAGGGGTTTCTGCCAGCAACAAACCCACCCAGAGGAATTGGCATCCCTGATGGATCAGGAATCCATCTGTACCTACTGTGGGTTTGATCCAACCGCTGATTCACTGCACGTTGGTCACCTGATTCCAATCATGGGATTAGCCCACTTCCAAAGTTATGGCCATCGAATTATCGCTCTGATGGGCGGCGGTACAGCGATGGTAGGTGATCCGAGCGGGAAAACTGAGATGCGCAAGATGCTCACTGAAGAGCAACTTCAGCAAAATATCGAAGCTATTCGTCCACAATTTGGACGTTTTCTCAGCTTTGATGAAGAGAATCTGCAGATAAATAATTCGGAATGGCTGCGAGACCTAAACTACCTAGATTTTCTCCGTGAAATTGGACGCCATTTCTCAGTCAATCGGATGCTTTCATTCGAAACCTATAAGACTCGTCTGGAAACAGGCCTCTCTTTTCTAGAATTCAACTACCAGCTTCTACAAGCTTACGACTTTCTAGAATTAAGACGACGTTACGGCTGCAACTTACAACTCGGAGGCGATGATCAATGGGCGAACATTATCTCTGGGGTGGACCTGATCCGACGAGTTGACAATCAAGCAGCATTTGGTTTTACATATCCATTGTTGACTACAGCAAGTGGTAAGAAGATGGGTAAGACTGAATCTGGAGCAATCTGGTTGGACCCAACAAAAACTTCGCCCTACGAATACTATCAGTACTGGGTCAACCTGGATGATGCTGACGTAGCTAATTGCTTAAGACTGCTTACCTATTTGCCGCAAGAACAGATTGAGGAGTTGGAGCAGTTGGAGGGTGCAGATATTCGCAAAGCCAAAGCAGTCTTGGCTTTTGAAACAACAAGCCTGGCACACGGTGAAGAAGAAGCCCGAAAAGTGGAAAAGGGTGCTCAATCAGTTTTTGGGGGTGGTGGGGATCGGAGCCAAGTTCCGGCAACTGAGATTACCCAAACACGAATGGCCGCAGGTATTCTGCTGTTAGACCTATTTGTAGAATTGGGAATTTGCACAAGTCGTAGTGAAGCCAGACGTTTAATCTATCAAGGTGGTCTTTACTTGAATCAAGAACGGGTTGAAGAATTAGATGCTACTTTGGCTGCTAGTGATTTTGTTGAGGGCGAAGTCCTTTTGAGGGCGGGGAAAAAGCGATACCATAGGATCATTATTCAAGATTGATCTCCCTCATTAGAAAATCACGGTTCTGGCTTTAGAATATGTCCTTAGAGCATAGATCAAATGATCAGCTCAAAAATTTTAATACCAACTCGAATATTACCCAATTTCCTAATCCTTACCATCATCAAAATTCCAATGGTGCTAACTTCTATCTCTTAGAGCTATCACTCAGTTTGAAGCGATATTGGTGGCTATTCTTTGCCAGTGTCCTGATTGCTTTTCTTGGTACTTTGTTTTATTTGGAGTACACTCCAAAAATATATAGGGCTCGAGTTTCTTATGAAGTCTTTCACCTAAATCAAGTTAACCTTCAGCAAAAGAATGACGAAGGTAGAACAATCGATCTTGAAAAAGAATTCCTCAATCAGTATACAATCGGTCTATTCCAAAAAATTGAGTTTCTTGCGTTCTTTCTAAATCGCACTGGCTTGACCCCTCTGATTCTATTTGATCTGTATGATCCCACCACTGATACCTATGTCTTACCAAACGATTCACTCTCCCCAGATGAATTTGCAGCTGCGTCACTGATTGAAGATGCCAAAAACCCCGTCTTTGTATTTCATACTGAAAATTCATCTGGACTGAATTCGCTAACAGTCCACTTTCGTGACCCAGATCTGGCATCAAGCTTGG
>JACLAC010026437.1_pt1 | contig 23695 bp, 13 predicted proteins | sample 8027881 | NCBI WGS metagenome assembly JACLAC01 (sample SAMN15725517, study PRJNA655200) | protist metagenome | isolation source: fluorescence activated cell sorting (FACS) single amplified genomes of... | place: Spain: Blaines Bay Microbial Observatory, Mediterranean Sea | collected 2016-01-19 | reverse complement strand
TTCCCTCAGCGTGATTGGAAACCACGCGTAGAGTGCAAAGGCATAAGGGAGCTTGACTGCGAGACAGACATGTCGAGCAGGTACGAAAGTAGGACTTAGTGATCTTGCGGTACTGTGTGGAAAGGCCGTAACTCAACGGATAAAAGGTACTCCGGGGATAACAGGCTTATCGCGCCCAAGCGCTCACAGCGACGGCGCGGTTTGGCACCTCGATGTCGGCTCATCACATCCTGGGGCTGTAGCAGGTCCCAAGGGTTGGGCTGTTCGCCCATTAAAGTGGTACGTGAGCTGGGTTTAGAACGTCGTGAGACAGTTCGGTCCCTATCTTCTATGGGCGTAGGAAATTTGAGGGGAGCTACTGCTAGTATGAGAAGACCGTGGTGGACAAACCTCTAGTGCACCAGTTGTCACGCCAGTGGCACCGCTGGGTAGCTATGTTTGGAAGGGATAAACGCTGAAAGCATCTAAGCGTGAAGCCCACCCCAAGATGAGATTTCCCACAGAGTTAATCTGATAAGGATCCTTCGAGATAAGGAGGTTGATAGGCCAGGTGTGTAAGTGTGGCGACATATTCAGCAGACTGGTACTAATAATCCGAAGGCTTTGACTTTTTTGCATTATTTCGTTCATCTTTAACAAGGTCCTTGCTAAATATAAGCACAGTTTTCAATGTTTCATGGAATTGCATTCGTCTAGTATTAGGCGAGTGCCCCGTAATTATATAAGCCTGATATACATAAGTTATTTTTTTGTTCAGGCGGATTTAAGATTTACCCAGTGACTATAGCGAAGGGGCCCCACCCGTTCCCATTTCGAACACGGCAGTTAAGCCCTTCAGCGCTGATGATACTTCGGGGGGGACCCCGTGGGAAAGTAGGTCGTTGCTGGGTTTTTTTTTGCCTGGAGATTCGTCGAAATTGACTATTAGTAATAGACAGGTAATCACGACCTTCCTCCACATGATCTTGATTGTAACTAACACCTAAATTCAAATTAGCCGTTAGCTTAGCGCTCAAGTTATATCGCATTTGTACCGTAGTCTCGTAACGCTCTGACCGCTCTTCTCTGTTAGCACCAAATTGTTCACGACGAATTACTGTTGAGAACGTATTGCTCAAATCGAGGTCATGCTCCAACTTAAGGACTTTCCGTCGAAAGGGAATACGAATACCACTTTCGATACTAAGTTTGTAATCTACATTGAAACTAGGTGTGATTATGAACGATAAACTGTCAATACCAGCACGTTCTTGGTCGCGGAGAGTTGTTCGGACACCAATTGTAGTCCGACTTCCGCCTTGCCAAGCATGACGCCAGCTAATGGAAGGTTCATGAGAGAGGCTTCCTCCAATTCTAGCATTTATATTACTATGGTCTCGTGTCATATACCGATAACGTAATTGTAAGGTAGAGGTATTCTTAGCATTGAATAACTTGAGATTACTATCATAACTAGTCGTGTTTGATTTAGATGAAGTACTGGAAGACTTCATAAAGCTGTCGCTATGTGAATAATTTCCGCTGACTGATGCCCAAGACCACGGATCGACTGAAGCACGAAAATTGTATCGAGTACCTGTTCTAGCTCGTGAACGTCGCTTATCTCCTTCATCAAACTCAAGAATATCACGAAAAGAATCCCCAGACTCTAATTGTCGTAGGTAGTCTTGAGTGTTAAAGCTAATATCAGTATTTAATGATAATGATTCGATGCTTCTTTGAAATAATCCGGTCTTTTTTTCTTGGTCTAAGCCATTTCGTAAGGCCATTTTTTGATCCATTTTTTGCTTTTCTTTTTGGATCCAATCTCCTTTAAGGCTTTCAGCATTTTCAACACTTTCTTTGGTAATTCCTATATCTTCTAGCTGGTTTAGCCTATCTTGTTGCTCAATCTCTTTCTCAAATTGTTCTGCGTCTGTATTTTTTTCGAATAATGATAGCTCTTCAGATTCACTAGTATTAGATTTAGAGTTCAATAGCCAGCCAAACCAAGACTTTGGACGTATGCCAAGCCCCAAACGAATGTTAGCATTGATTGATGCGTCTTTCGATTCACCGAACCAATTCTCACTAAAACTAACTTGGTTGGTAATTGTTGGTCGTAAACCGAGTAAGTCCCTATTGATACGAGGATTAATTGAAAATCGGTGTTCCCTAGCTGCTAATGTATAAATTTCTTCACTATCTGCTTTCGATTCGTTTTCTTGCTCCGCCAGGTTGCTAATCGGTTGATTAGCGTATGATGAATAAGTTCCATTTTTTTCTAATTCTCTTCTGATATCGTAACGCGTGTTGAGGCTAAGGCTATCGAAAGGTTGTAGGTTAAAAGAAACTGAACCTGTATCTACTTTTTCATCTTGATTGTACCCATATCCACCATAACTAGAACGACTAGTGTTTGTTGAGTTGGCAGTGGAAGTATCAGAGTCAACATCTTCATGCCTGTACTGAACATCTAATCCAATACGTTGTCCAAAATTGTAACGGAAAGTACTTGTGTAAAGATCGCTCAATTGTGAACCTTGACGTTCATTCCAAAAATCTTGCTTATTATAAGCAAAGCCCAACATTGGCCACTTCGGACGATTGAATTGTATCGAAATATCACGATTTAGGGTTTCACTTTTTCCACTTTGGTATGAACTAATCGAACCCCTCCGATTTTCTGTTTCAGTCTCCTGGTGGCTAATCGAATATCGAATGGGCAACCAACTCAGCAAGGTAATATCACTGTTAAGATTGTAATCATTATTAGTAGTACTATAGCCACGATCATACATACTTTGCCTACTTGTTTGACCGGCAGAACTCTCGAAGTCCTTATCTTGTCCAGCAAAACCACCTTGAACCTTGAGTATACGTCCCAACTCAATTGACAAATTACCACGTCTCGCCCACCCTGATTTGACCAATGGATCACTCAAATGAATATCGTTGACCCAAACTTCGCCACTAATCTCATCTTGACCATCATTCTTTAAGCCTAATAAAATACCTCCAATGTTTTTGATCGATAAATTGCTACTATTTTGCCCTCGGAGTTTGAAACTATCTGGGTGGCCATCGGGCTGGGATATTTTTGTGCTTGATTCTTTTTGGTCTTCTTGGTTGTTTGCGTCTTCTATTTGAGTCGGTGATCGCTGAGATTCAATTTTGCTTTCCGTTTCATTTTTCTGCTCATCCGTTAAATTGATTTCAACAAATTTCCATCCTTCAAAATCTATAGGAAGAGTAAATTCGTAATAATCGGTTAGATTTTCAAAAACGTTTACTTCATCTTTCGTATCTTTAAGTGGATCAGAGAAAGGATCATTCGAAGCATAGTAGTAAGAGGATCGATAATTGGATCTAAGACCACTTGAAGCTAACCGCATAACGAAAGTTGCTTGGCTTTTATCACCGTATAACCAAAAATTGAGTTTATTATGCTTAGAAAAATCTTGCCCTTCTCCTTGCTGGCGACCACGTAGTCGTTTAGAGGTAATCCCAAATGAGTCAGGTAAGAGATTATAGTTGAGTACCAGTGATTGCTCTTTTTGATGGGATGAATCAAATGAAAAGTTCACGTTTGTGTAAGGATGAAGTTTGCGAAACAATTTACCATCCTTGAGTTGATCATAAGCACCTTGATAATCATCAAAGTTATAGTTATCTTTGGTAGAAATTACGAACTTTTCATTAGTATCGCTTACTGGTGAGCTATTTTGAGTAACAATACCCTGTTCCCACTGGTTACCAACGAGTTCGATTGAAGACCATTGAAGTTGTCCATTCACAGAACCCGGCTGATTCTTCTGTAACCAAAATCGTATATGTTGTACATAACCCAAATTAGGAACTCGGTCCCCGTAGGGTACGGCAACTGTTAGGGGAATACTAATAAACTTCCAACCATTACTCCGTTTACGTTTAATCCATTGACTAGGAATTTGATCCAAAGGTATAGAGATTTCTAGGTAAGCATTAATATCATCCAGGACACCGTCTCCATTGAGATCTTCAGTATCTAACGCTTTATTGTTATCTCCGAGACGAAGAGCTGATCGAAAACCACTTTGCGGATTATAATCCCAACCAGTATCTTCACCAGTATCTAATGTACCATTAGCTCGATACTTGTGTTCAAGAGGTAGATTTTCTAAATCTAAATCGAGGGCATCAATTTTGCCATCTCTATTATTATCATCTAGTCGTTTAGGTAAATCTTCACTATCCAGACGCATATCTTGGTCAGCGTCCTCAGCAACGACACCGATATTGATATGCAAAATAACATTATCATCGCCACGAGTACGAAGCCACATTTCCAAAAATTGGCGCTGAGAAAAATCAGCACCAGCAGAAGAGATACCATAGGAAAATCCACCCCATTCCTCAATTACATCACTGAAATCATAACCAACTTCCATGATCAGTATTTCTTCAGTTGAACGCGCCATCGGATTAATAATTGAGGCAGGAAGGCGCTTGTTCCTCATATAGTTACCAATAGCATTTTCATCCTTTTCATCGCTAACTAATTTACGAAAGACAGCTCTATTTTCTACAGTCGGTGGAATTAGCTGTTGACCAGAGATTCCATCTTGGCTATAAGGGGCACTTGCCATGCTCCAATTATGCTTGAAAGTTGAAACAGCAGTCGTCTCTCTGGCTCCTTCCATACCATCAATCATGGATAGACCCACGCTATTAGGGTTATTGTGTGAGAATGCAGCCTCACCACTAAAATTGAAGACCAGTGGAAATTCATCTACAAAAACAAAAGGTATAGGATTAACTAGCCACGCTAAATTGAATCGTTGGCCAAAACTAGTATTTAAATTAAAAGCTTGCAAACGACTAGGAATTTCATTTGGGTTGGGGACCTCAACTGGTTTTTGTCCTGTATTAATGATATAGCCAGTAGAAAAATTCAATCCTTGTTTAAAAACAGGATTAAAATGAGTTCGCCCACCTGTACCATACATACCACGTCTCGAACGACCACCCATGCCAAAACTTGAAGAGGAAAATCCACCGCCAAACCCCGAAGATCCACCAAATCCAAATGAACCGCTGCCAAACCGGTTGCCTCCAAACCCTCTTCCCATTTGACCTGAGCCAAACTTTGTTCCTACTGTAGAATTAGGTTTAGAAAAAGCGCCTGTATTTTGACTAGTGCGTCCCATCAGTCGATCGAAACGATTAAATTTTTTGGTAGGCGTTACGTCAGTCGAATTTTTGCCTTTTGGTTGATACTGATATTCTAGCCAAACCCCCGCGACAGTCTGCTGCAATGATCCACCGAAAGGTGCACGCTCGAACTCGACTTCAATTTCATCATATTCATCTAGTTGAATGTTCATTAGGCGAAGTGTTCCCACTTCGTAGATCATCATATAATCAATATCTCTTTGCAACTTTCGACCATTTAATCGGACAGTTTCACTTTTAGGAATAACAAATAAACCTACGTTGTGGCTATTAGACTGGTATGCGTAGTCAGCTTGAATAGTGTAAAGTTGATCACCATAACGTGTATTCTCAGCATAAATAGCTTCATTATTAAGTTGATCTCTATACTGATAGAAAGGGCTTTCCGGATCTTCAATCATAAATGGGCGGAAGGTCGGAAATGTTAAAATACCACGATCAAAATCGACATACTCTGGCTCGACCCTACCATCCCCGTCTTTATCTAAACCAAAAATTTGAATATATGGGATTTCCCCTTCTTTTGTCTCTAATGCCTCGCCTGCACCTTGGCGCCAAATGGTCAGCTGGAAATCTCTCGGATTAATATTTCTGTTTCCTAAATTATAGACACGCCGAGACTCAGTACCTCGAACGGCTTTGTCTTTTAGGGTTACATATCCTTTCTGCTGATTTTCTCCAGTGGTAGGAGCATCATCATTTTCACTAACAAAAACATTTTTAGGTGAGCCAACAACACCAGTTCCACTTCCAAGATATTCATATGCTGCCACAATCTTATAACTAGGGGACATCGAAATAAGAAACTCAATCTCTCCTGTTTCGTAGTCGATATTGTAGTCTTGGCCCGGGTACTGTAGATTGAAATAGCCATTTACTGTTCTCTGTCCACCCTGATTGTTGTTAGCAACTCCATCATCAATATAGATTTGCTCACTACCTTTTTTGATAGGTAAATACGAATCATGAAGTAATCCATCTTCGCCTAGCTGAATAAAATAAAACCGCTCTTTGACATAATTATGGTCAGCTACTTGTTGTCCTCTACCATAACCTGCACGACGAGATTCACCTCTGAATCGTCGTCGGTCTGTTATACCCTTAGAGCGTGAACCAAAAGCTGTTAATTTGGCACCTTTATATTCTGCAATAGCTTCCAAACCAAATAGGTTGCGGTTAATATCTAGAAAACGTGTATTTGGTAAATTAAGCATAATATCGCCAAAGGCGACACGTCTCAGGATCCCCTCAGGTTTCCCTTCATACCACACTCGGATTTTTTGCTGTTTAGCTCCGCCAACACCACCACTGTAGCCACCATAACTACTTCCTCCGTATGAGTCGCCTCCTGAATCACTATAATCGACTTCTACGTGAGTATGTTCACCAACTCTTCCGTGTAATCCAACTTGCAGGGTCTGACGAATGTTAATACCACTAGCTCTAGGTGCACCACCGCGAGACATTGAAAAGCCACTTCCGTATCCGCTATAACTACTACCACCGAAGCCCCCACCGCCAAAAGAATCATATCCACCACCATAGTTACCATAACTAGAATAGGAATCTCCATAAGATGAGTTCAATCCTAAATCGAGGCCAGAGTTATATGAGCTACTATACCCACTATTCATACCATAAAAACTATAGCGATCAGTTTGACCGAAGTAATGTGTTTTATTGAGTTCAACCGTAACAGATTTATGGCCAGTAATTTTTAGGTTTGAGTTAAGAGGAAGGTCAAACCCGTCTTGCTCGACTTCGCTAGCTACTTGATTAGGGTTGTATTCCCATAATTCACTGAGGTCGATAAACTGGGGAGTACGTTCCCATCGATTCAAAGAGTAAAGATACTGCCTAATATAGTGTGGTGGTTCCAAGTCATCTTTCAATGCGTGAGATCTTGGGTGAGTTGGCGAATTTAGCCAAGACTGTAAAGCTTTTGGTTTTTCTAGAAAGATTCGTTTCGAATTATTTTTGGAATTGGAGGTAGAAGGAGAAGAAGAATTACTGGTGACAACTTTCTCGTACGCTTGTGTGAGTGCGACATCTTTGGGTATAACTTCGCCCCAAGCCAAGGGAAGAACGAAAAAGCCTAAAATAAAAGAGTGAAGCGAAAATCGTTTATCAACGAGAATGTCAGAAAAACGACCGAAGTAACTAAGAATAACGATCAGAAATAACCCTTGCTATCACTTTTGATTAGCCTCTGGTTTGGTCACCGAAACAACATTAACTACCAGAGTGTTATTTTCGATGCCTACTAGAAATCAACGGAATGAAATCAATCAACGTTTACGACAACTGCAAATCCAGATTACATTATCCCAATTAACGACCAATTTATCTGACATCGTACGATAATATTTGAGAATTCGAAAAAATATCAATACTTATCAACTATTATATCATTCGTTCAGTATCAAAAAAATAGAGTTTCTTTAGAATTGACTGTGCTATATTAAGCTCATTCAAAAGCTTACATCAACTGATTAGCTTTAAATTCCCGAACTAATGAAGACGTTCCAAAGTTTGTTTATATTAACCTCATTCATTTTGTTTGAGCTGAATAAAAGTAATTTAGAATTTTTCGCTTTAGATCCTGTAAAAATCAGGCATACTATCTTGGAGTCGATTACTTGATTCATATTTAAAAATATAAACAGTCAACTAATAAGAATCATTAATCTATTCCTACTAGGTTATAAAAAAATCACTAATTGATTAACTCGAAAATCTACTTTTACAGTTTATATGATACAGAAAAAACTTGAAATAGCTGCTCTGAATTCGGAGATTCTGTATGTAATTTTTCCCAGAAAGTAGGAAATAGGATAAATTAATACAAATAGCGGGAGTGAGAAATGAAGTGTAGGTCGGCAGTTGTATATGAACACGGTGGACCCGTTGTCGTCGAAGACCTAAATTTGGCTTCCCCAAAAGATGGAGAAGTTCTTATCCGAATGGGTGCGAGTGGTATTTGCCAATCTGACTGGTCGGTTGTGAAAGGTACAATCCGTTACGATCTGCCTATTGTTCTAGGTCATGAAGGGGCAGGAATAATTGAGGCTGTAGGGCAAGGAGTAACATACGTAAAACCGGGGGACTACGCCATTTTATCTTTTGTAACTTATTGTGGTTTATGCCGAATGTGCCAGTCTGGTCGAGTTGTTCTATGCGAGGGAATTTTGGCTAACAGCGGCTGCCTTTTAGATAATACTTGTCGATTTACTAATAGAAGTGGGCAGTCAATTCCACAGATGGCTCGAATTGGAACTATGTCAAATTATGCTGTTGTTTCAGAAAATAGTCTAATTAAGATCTCTTCAGATTACTCTCTACAAAAAGCAGCCCTAGTTGGGTGTGGTGTAACTACAGGTATAGGAGCAGTCATCAATACAGCCCAAGTGCAATCAGGTGAATGGGTTGCTGTAATTGGCGTTGGTGGTGTTGGGCTGAACGTGATTCAAGGAGCAAGGATAGCTGGAGCTGAACGTATCTTTGCTATTGATTTAGTGCAAAAGAAGTTAGATTATGCTCAACAATTCGGTGCTACAGATATCATTAATGCTTCTCATACCCACCCGAAAGAAATCATGACAGAATTGACAGATGGAAAGGGCGTTGATTATGCTTTTGAAGTGATTGGCCAACCAGAAACTATTCACTTAGCCTACCAAGTGACCAGTCCAGGTGGCATGATAGTAGTAATTGGAATTGCAGAGACTTCGGCTAATATTCAGATTCCAGCTCAAGATCTAGTACGAAGCGAGAAACGATTAGTTGGTTCTTTTTACGGTTCTGCAAACTTGCGTCTTGATATGCAGCGCATTTTAGACTGGTATGATCAAGGTAAAATTAAGCTGAGTGAGTTGATTACCCAAACTTACTCATTGGATCAAGTCAACCAAGCTTTTGATGATCTAAATGCTGGTAAAAACATCCGCGGCATGATTCTTTATGACTGATTGATACATAAGAATCCAGAGTTACTTTTGTAATTGCCTTCGCACAGGTTTTAATTCGATTCTAATATACCAGTTACTTTTTCACTGTTTTCAAAATATCGACACAATATGAATTGAAATTAAAAGTAATTGGAAAACGAGCTAGGTAAACATAGAGATTTGATATGTGTCGTAAATGCCGAAGAGGGAAATTTCTAACAACTTTAATCTCTTTTAATATACTCCCGAATAGCTGAATATTGTCTCCTCATCTATTTTAACTTTGTTAAACCAATTTCAAGTAATTGTTCTAAAAGTAACAGATTATTCGCAAAAAATAAATAAAACCAAACCAGAGTGATCTGAACTTAAAAAACCTTCGGGAGAGTAAAAAAATACATGTTTTAATTTTGGTTTTTTCGAAGATTTATCAGTTCTTGTTGTTCTTCTTGAGCTTTTTTCCAAATATTATTAACCTCAGGAGCTGGGCCAAATGCACTTGGTGGCACCAACAAGGATTTTTGGTTTTTTGTTAATTCTGGATAGTTATCAGAATTATAATAACAAGGACTCCATGCAATAGCATGTGGACAATATTTGTAGAAGACAGTGCGACGCTCGCCTTCACCACGCCATGGTATAGTACCGTGAGCACACGCTTCTGTGAATATGATTGCATCTCCAGCCGACGCAGCTACCCAATCGACACACTCAGGAATTTCTTCTTGTGTGTTGCTAACTTTCCAGTCACTTGGCAATTCAAAATTAACTTTGTGGCTACCAGAAATACAAGCAAACCCACCATGACCAACAGGTACGGTATCTAGCTCGAATGCAACTGCAACTAAACCATTGAAGAATCTTCCATTGCTAAATCGGTAATAGCATTGCCCACCGTCCGTTGGGCCTACTAGATCGCTCACACCACCGGCGCCTTGTCCTCCACCATGTAAGTATAGTTTCCTATTTTGTTTGACACTATCTATTTTTATGTAGTCATGGTCTAATCGATAGTTTTTGCCCAAAAGAACTTCGAGATATGGTCGAATAGTGGACAGATCTATTAAATCAAGGTAACTCCCACCCCATTCTAACAGTGATGATGCTGTCCAGGCCAGATTCCCTTCAGCATTTTGGGTTCGGTCAGACCCTAAAGAGATATTCTTCTGGTTACGTCGTGTCTCCAAGCGCTTTGATAGATCGTCTATTTGTTCTGTAGTGAGAGCATTCCTAACAACAATGTAACCACGCAGGTCAAATAAGTACTTTTCATGTTCATTCATTCTCTATCTCCGTGTTTTTGAAATTCTTTTGTGATGCTTATGATTGCCTTTCTAGAAGACCTGAATAATCATGGTGTTATAGGCTTTCTCGTCCAATGGCTCAATCTTTTGCAAACAGTTTACTTTCTGATTCTGCGAGACTGTCCCTACTCCTTACCTACCACTCACCGATCCTGTTTTAGAAATTTTAAATAAGGGTGAATGCCTATATTTGAATACGGAGTATTTCTTCCTCTCCATCAAGAAGAATCATTAAAATATTACTACTAGTTGATATTTTTTCCCATTCGATTATTATGTGATAAGGGTTATCAGGTGAAGTACTGAATAATTTAGATATGATAGTTTTACCATCAACTTGAAACTTAAGCTGAGCAGAAATAATTGGAATTGAGGGGCAAAGAGAAACTTCCAAACCATGTGATACTGACCGATGGTGCAGTGCGATATTCTCAGTTGCAATGCTCAATCCTTTTGTTTTCTGGAAAGGGTATATCCATTCACTCCAACTTATGTTACCATTGGCAGGCAACGGTGCTGTCTCATCGGGGAAGTTTTTTACGGTTCCGCCCCAGATTTCAGCGTATCCTTTGTTCTTTTTCCCTGAACCCATAGGAACATCATCTGGGTTAAATCCGTAAGTCCAAATGTCAACTCCAGGATTGATATCTGGGTCAAAAACACGCACGACTCCCTCTTCTTCTTCGTGTGAATATACTCCATAGAAACCAGCATCTAGCCCATCAGCCATAAGATCTCCCATTTTAGGCCAATTGCAAATATAGCGAAGTGGGTTTTCAGTCCAAGGCTGTGGACTAGGTCCTAGATTTTTTTGCCAGCGCTCTGCAATCAATACTTGTCTAGTCGGAATTAGAAATTCTGTTTGGTCAGTTAATTCATTTTTCCCTCCTGGTACCCACATTGGGTTAACCCAGTGAGCGAAATTAACAGTTTCCGGTGTAGGATTCCAAATACTTATGTCACTTTTTAGGGCTGAACTATTAGCAGCTAGGCTCAGGTCAATTCGATGGTAAAGACCAGAGGTTGGTTCCTTGACTTGCATTCGTAAAGTCTTACAAGTTGCGGTGTTCTTTAGAATTTCATAATCCCACATTAAAGCCCAGCTAGTTCCATGTTCATCTTTGGGAAGTGTGTATTCGATACCACCGATCCATAACCACCAACCAAGTTCATTGTTAGCTCCGCCGGGGCGGATGATATCGTTTTGCCACAATGTCTCATGACCTGTGGGTTGGTAAATCATTGAGTAAATACGCCCCATCTCTGGTAGTATCGTTATTGATACGAATTGATTTTCTATAACGATAGCCTTATGCTCTTTTGGAATAATTCGATCCCACCCAACTTTTTTGAAATCAAGATATGGTAAGGGACTTTCAGATCTGTAATAGATCCCACTTTCGTAATCAACTTGCTGGATAATTAGCAGCTTTTCTTCCAGCTGAAGAAATGGTGTACTGGAATAATTTTGTCTAGTGTCATTACTCATGGAAAGTGAACTTCTCGTTTCATTTTTGATTTATCACTTTTTTCTTATTCTATAATAATTTGGCACAATTCTTGGCTGGAAAATCACGAAAATCCTTGATTGAAGCTTAGGTAATGGATGAAATTTCAAATGAATTCAGTCTTTAATAAAAATTTGCTTTAATACCACTTGGTTGAACATCTAATCCGGCCTGATATAAGTGTGAGACATCAGCTAAACCGATACAACGAGGGGTTGCCCACTGATTGCTACGTTCGTCGAATAAGATAGTAGTCACGGAGCTAGGAGCCAGAAAAAAACTGGACCATACTATTGGTATTGGTAGTTCCAATAGGTGAGAAATCCAGATAAGACCAAACCCACCATGACAGAATAAAGCAATTTGGTGTTGATTAGTTTCAACGATCCGGTAGCGACGTCCTTCTCTTACATAGCCATGGCTAGCTAGAAAACGATCAGATTGTTTTACTAGTACGTCAAAATACTGCCGGAACATCGGCGCATCAAAAGGTGGTTGATGAAACCAGTTCTCGTACGTAGTCGCAGGCATTTCACCTCGAATGATTTCACCATCTAAATCCCAAGCACTAATCTTACCTTTAGATGGTTCTTCAATCATTAGACTGGCTTCTTTAGTCCAGTCTTCAATCTGGTAATCCATTTCTAATAGTCTAGCCGTATATTGAGCTGTATGAATAGCTCTTCCCAAGGGCGAAGAATATATGAAATCTAATCCCTGAGACGCCAAACGCTTGGAAAGAGCTTTGGCTTCCAAGTGCCCTTCTGAAGTGATGGTTCTATTTGCATAATCGGGATCGGCATGACGAATGATATAAATACGCATTTTTACTCCTGTTAAAATATCTTATAGATTTTAAGTATTTTAAATTTTCTGAGTTGCGATTTAAAAAATCGCGGCAATTGTTGAAAAAGTTCAAATTAGATAAGAGTAGTAGATGTCTATTTTAGTTAATTCCTCATCTATCGAAGCATATTTCCCAAGTTTAGTCAAAAATGATAACAAATAGTCATTATTCTAGAAATCCGAAAATGATAGGGTTGCTTCGAATTATTTGGGTCCTATAATTTTCTACTATCGAATAGTTTCGGTCTTAACTTTACTTTTGCCATCTTTGTAATAATATTACAGAAAATCCATCGATATGGTTAAAGATTCAACATGAGGAGGTCTTTTAGAAGACTTTCTTTAGATTGATAGCAACTAGTTCGACGAAAATTGATAATTGACTGTAAGTTGTTGGTATGTGAATTCGGTCAGTATATCCTAGAAATGGAGGTCACACAGAAGTGCTGAACAGTTCCAGATCTAGCGGATGATTGGATAAAGTATCTCCATCAAATATAAAGTTTTTAGACTGTCTAGATGAAAAGTAGATTGGCTTTAGATTCATCGGTTGACTTTTGCATTCTTTGTTTCTATATACAAGAAGTAGTTGATTTATTTTACCGAATTACGCCACGTCAGATTTTCAAATTTAGGTCGTAATTCATTAAACTATATTCAACGAGTGCTATTTACAGTACAAGATAAGTGTAGATACGAACTAGGGCTATAACCTTATGACATTTTTCATAGAAAGCAACTGAACTAAATTCATGAGTAATTATTTTGTCCAACCCATTTACTATTTGAATATAGATGAACACTAACATTATGTTCAGCCTATGTGATATTTGAACAATTTACTGTAGGATTTAGTGTCAACTGAAACAAGCAGTCCATATTCGTCAAGTTGCCCTGCGAGATGTACTAAACAGATCATCGAACTAAGGAAAGCATACGAAAAATTGGAGAAAATATCATTCGTCCTGGCAAGTCATAAATAATACTTTTTGTGCCCACGAGACTTTAACAGGTGCCTTGCCTAGAAAAGTTCTGACTTAGTTCGACAGAAAATAGTTTCCCGAAGCTGTGACATCTTGGCCGAATGGCTTACCTAGACAAATAGGTTTCGATGCCGATTCTTCACCTCATTAAATACCAGATTTTATAGGATTAATAAATTTTGGGAAGGGTAACAGCTTACTAATTCGTCCAAAATCCATTTCTATTATAAAAGCTAGGCAATATCTCACATTGGGAAGCTCTAGTCAAGCGGCAGATTATTGTTTGGGTAAGAAGGATTCTAAAACTGGAAAGAGAGCCAATTAATTTTGATGAAAATATTCTTGAAATTAAAGCTCAGAATAAGATGGGTGGATTACGAAATTTCAGTATGTTTGGATGGATACGAAAGCACGATGTCATCAAAAAGAACACTAATCAGCCAAGGCAAGAAAATTAAGCTTTTGTCTTTTTGCGGAGAGAAAAATATTTCCATTCAATAAGTAAATGGTTGTATAGACAATTTAGGGCTTGAGACAGTTATGGAAGTGCTAATTCGTTAGTATGTGATTAGAGAACACATTCCTACATAGTCAATTGTTCGAATTCACCAAGCCAGACTTTATACTGAGTACCACTTTTTTTACTTGTTAGTATATAAAATTGTGTGCTCGAAACTGATAAAGTAAAAAGAGGATGGTTACTCATAGCTAGTCGCTAAATGTAATCACCAATCGGTTTTCGACTAATCTTGCGCCAGATGGTTGCTTATCTGTCAATGAACGTGGTAGTGGGATATGTTGACGAAAACCACCAATTTGGACAACGACTTCATCGTTACTTTTAGCTAGCTGAATCTCATCTTTCTCGATAAACGGAAGTAGAAGGGAGATTTTGTACTGGTCGCCATCTTTACTGAATTCATAAGCTTTTTCATTTTGGTAAAAAGCAATGGGATCGACTTCGGAGTATAGTTGGTTCCCTAACTTCTTCAATCCATCAAGGCCAAGTACTTGATCATTGAATAGATAGGCCTTCCAAATGGGCACATTAGTGAAATAACGCTCCGCTTGTTCGATATATTGGCTCTGTGTTTTTTTCCACGACTCAAAAAAGGCTCCTCCAACATCGGATGGTAGTATGCGGTTGATTATAACAGAATCGACAGTCAATCCATAGAGGCTAAAGTACATGAATGCCCGCTGTGTTTCTTTGATCACCATTTTTTCAGGGTTACTTACCAACCGAACCGTGGTGATTTGAGGATCTGCTAAAAGCTGGTCTACGCCTTCAATTCGATCAAATAAGTCCGCTAAGTTTTGGAAATAGGCATCTTCTGGTAAAGGCAACGTCGCCACTTTTTTGACGAAGGTTCTAGCGGCACCAACCAGATTTCGTTGAATCTTGAATACGTTTCGTATGTACCAATCCAGAACCGTTGGAATACTTACAAATCGTAAAGATTCCCCAGTTGGTGCACAATCTAGAATTATGACATCATAAGACTTTTCACGATAGTACTGGTTGATATACAGTAAAGCACAAATTTCTTCCATTCCTGGAAATACAGCTACTTCTTCAGCCACAATTTGATCTAAACCTGAAACTTGCAAGACTAGTTCTAGGTAAGATTGGACCTCTGACCAATACTGTTTCAATGCGTGTTGAATATTTATTTCTTGAATGAACAGCTGATCACTGATCCGTTGAACAATTTCCCCTGTCTGGTGAATCAGATTATTATCAATGTCAAAAGCATCAACGAGTGAATGAGCTGAATCCAATGAAACGACTATTGTTTTGTATCCTTGTTGGCTAAGTTTCAAACCGGTCGCGGCGGCAATGCTAGTCTTCCCAACTCCACCTTTTCCTGTATAAAGTAAAATTCTCACTTAGTCCTCCTAATATGATCAGCTAATTTAGCTATATAGAAACCGATGAAAATTGACGTTCAAGACTTTCACCCTCATTTTATGATAGATAGATCGGGTTGTTTCTATTGTAAATTCCAATCAAAAAGTATACCCGGAGTAACTTTTGCTACCAAATATTGATAATTGAAGACTGGTTTTACAATCAGGACTCAATTTTGAAATGTGCTGTTCCCACTGATAGAAACAGATAAAAATCTCGACATCATAATCCGTTTTGGTAGTACGTAATTAAAATTGACCAGAGAAATATACTATTTGGGATGGCTTTTTTCAAAAAAGATATCGAAGCCAAACTGTGAAATCGGGCGAAATTACTCTTAGTCTGTCCGTGAATACTAGACTAGTTTCTATTAGGCGTAATTTTAGTACCCTGAAAGATATTTTAAGAATTAATGTAAAACTATATTAGCCATTGTATCGTATAGGAATGGTCGTGTAGATGGCAGATTTCCTAGATTTGATTTAGTCAGTGTTCCAAATACTTAGATAAAACTCTAACAACTGGTTCAAATATTATTAGAGAATGTAATAAAGATGACAGAAGGATCTCGAAAATATACAAGGAAAAAACAAGTAGATTTCGGGTAGAACCATTCAGGTTCTTCTCTCTTTTGAACATACATGTGTCCAAGGAGTTAATAATCAACTTTATCAGACCTTTCTTGTTTTGTTATATTACAATGATAGATCATTTGGCATCAACAACATAACTAAATCCAGCGAAGGTATTTTTTCGATTTATAGGTTGAGGGTGATAACGATCTGCGACAACATGTAGGTAACTAATTCCACTGTTCTATGATCTTCCACGTAAGACTCTGACTGGAAAATCAGAATTTTTCTTTTTAGCTTTTATTTTCCTATCAATTTTCTTATATTATGTTAATGTCAATAAGGTACAACTTAGGAATTAGTTTAAATGATTAGATGTCTCCGGTGGAATTTCTTATTTTTATTGGTCTTTTCAGTATATGCAGGAGAGGGAAATTTACCAGTTTTTTCTAGTGCTAAAGAATTAATCAACATTAAATCTAAAAAAATTACTTGGAAAAAAGATGCTGCTGAGATGGTCTTAATCACTACTGAAATACAAGAGGGCGTCGATACTGGGTATAGTAATATAGTCAGAAACAATATAAAGAGTAATGCTTTCTTTATGGATACTCGCGAGGTAACCGTCGGTCAATTTAAGCATTTCTTAAAATTATCAGGCTATCAAACTAATCTTAAAATTAACTGGAATGAAGTTTACGAATATTCTCCAACTGATAAACACCCAATGATTCTCATTAACTGGCATGATGCTACGGCTTATGCTAAATGGGCTGGTAAACGATTACCAACTGAGGCCGAGTGGGAATACGCAGCGCGTGGAGGTTTGGTTGGTAAACGGTTCCCGTGGGGTAATGACGTAACCTTTTCTCGTGATTATGCGAACTATGATGGAACTTTCGGTAAAGACACTTGGGATAAGACTACTGCCCCAGTCGGTAGTTTAAATCCTAATGGTTTCGGCTTATATGACATGACTGGTAATGTTTGGGAATGGTGTCAGGATTGGTACAGTAGTGATCATGTCTCACGAGTGTTTAGGGGAGGATCTTGGGGCAATAATACAAACCTGCTACGTATAACTGACCGCATCAACGTTGCAGCAACTACTAGGAGCAAATATGGTGGAGTTCGTTGTGTGTTAGAATTGAATTAGTTATCCTAAAATCTCGGAATAAAAAGGCTCAGAAATGAGAGCTTTGGGAAGATTAAGAGTTTAGTAATTTTCATGTTTTACGCTTAAGTTTTCCCATTTTAAATGGTTTAGCTAAGTAGCTATCCATTCCTGACAACTTATAACGATGCCCGACTTTTCCTGTAACATCTGCCGATAATCCTAGGATCGTTACCTCTTTTTGACCTAACTTTCTCTCCAACTTTCTGATTTGTTCAGTTACTTTAAATCCATCATGATCAAATCATATTTGTTAACTTTTAACTGTTTTAGACAATCTGAACCACCAAAAACCTTCGTCTACGAAAAAACCACAACGTTGGAAATATACTGTAGCTACCTCTCGATTGATAAGTTCATCATCTACTATCAATGCTTTTCTACTAGCACAGTCAGCAAAGATTATATCTCTAGCTTTTTATTGTTTGCAAAGGTAACTCCAGCCAAAACGTCAAACCTTTCTTTAACTGACTATCAACTCCTATCTGGCCCACCTATTTTCTGAATAAGTTGCTGACTAATGGTTAAACCTAGACCTATATATCAGGAAAACTACGAGTGTTGCCATTACTGGCTTGGGTGAAGCGCTCAAAGATATCTTCTATGTTCTCTATAGCGATATCAATTCCAGTATTGATCTGCAAAAATTTCAAGCTGATTTTTCCTCGATTAGTAAACTTTATAGCATTACTCAACAGATTAACTAATACTTGTTTAATCTTTGGTTGGTCTCCCACTCATTCTGTTGGTATTGGCTGGGAGTGATCAAAATGTAAGTCTAAATTCTTTTGTTGGGATAAGGGGATAACCATTTCTGTTATCTGGTGGCAAGTATCAATCAAATCGAATACAACTTTCTGGTCAATTACTTGTCTTTTTTCCTGCTCAGAAAATTGTAGGATTTCATCGATCAGATTCAGTAGATATTGTCCGGAATTTTTTGCTCTCTGTAGATATTCTTTTTGTTTGAGAGTTAGTGTTTTTTACTAATCAGGTTTAAGAAACCAATCACTCCATTCATTATTGCCATCAGTTCATGACTCATTTGAGATAAGAATTGACCTTTGAATTGGTTAGCATACTCAGCTTCCTTTTTGGCAATTTCTGCTTGTTTTAATGCGAATTCTATCCGTTCTCCATAAGTCAGTAATTTACCCAAATTGCTCTCAACACTATGTCTAATATTTGCCTGTAAATTTAGGTTTTCTAGTGGTTGTAAATCTAGTATCTGTAGTGGTATTTCTATTAGACGATTATGAATTAGATTGAGTGAAATTAGGTTCCTGGGATTTTTCAACTCAGACGTGATTTGGTGAATTCTGTTGTTATCCAAATATAATTCAGTTAAGCGAGATAATTCCTATAGCTCAATAGATATCTGCTTAAGATAGTTTCTACTAAACCAAAAGTGCTCTAACCTAGTTAAGTCATTTATACTTGAGGGTAAAGACTTAATTTGGCTATCACTTAAGTTAAGTTGTCGTAAGTTGAATAATTGACTTATACCTACAGGAAATTGTGCCAGTCGATTTCGACCTATGTTGAGAATTCATGGCTTGGATAGTTGACTTATTCCATTGGATAAGAATCTGATTAAATTGAATTCTAAATTCAATACTTCTAGGTTGATTAGCTGGAATAACTCATTTGGTAATGACCTGATCTGATTAAATGCTAAATTGACTCCTATGAGGTTAGTCAATTAACCAATTTCTGACGGCACTGTAACGAGGTGATTTCGGCCTAATTCTAGTCTTGTAAGTGTCTTTATGTTTCCAATTTGATAGGGAATAAGATCTATTTGGTTACTCCGAATATCAAGTTCTACGAGATTAGCTAGTTGACCAATTTTAGGCGGAATTACCTCGATCTGGCTGTATGATAAGCTGAGTTTTTTCAGATTAGTAAGTTGAAAAACTTCAGGTAGAATTTCTGTTAAACATTGGTCTCTTAAATCCAGAAACCGAATCTTATTTTGTTTTTTTAGCGGTTTCACTAAATTGGTATACGTAGACATCCAATATCTCACCGCAAATCAAAATTTTTGAGGGCCTGAGATCATATGAATGAAAAGAAGAAACGTGGTAAGAGATGTACCTATCCTTTTTGTACTGATCAACTCGCTAGTTTAGCTTCACGTATATTTTCGTAGTTACTATGGTATTTTGCTGGTGCTATCTCTAAGGTACTTCAGTAAATTCTCGTGTTCAGGTTCATTCGTTCTACAGATACAATCACATATTACCAATCTAATATTGTTATCTCAATGAAATGATTACTTTACATCAGAATGGTAGGTTCGAGCATACTAGACCAAGGTTCATGGAGAATTGGAAAAACCGATAGAAGTCATACTAGATGTGATTGATACTCAATTTGAATAGGGACTGTTTCAATGAAAATCCCTTAAATTGCTATTGCAAACAATCAATTGTTCTATATAATGAAAATCTATTTTCGAAATACAGACAAGGGAGAAAATTGATGTTAAAAGTTGGATTTATTGGTGCCGGTGGACGAGCTCAAGACGCTCACTACCCAACTGTTTACCGTATGGATGGTGTTAGCATTCAAGCGGTGTGTGAGCTAGATACGGATAAGCTGCAAAAAGTATCGAACAAATATAATATTCCTCGTACTTTTTCAGACCATAGGACCATGTTAGAGCAAGTAGATTTAGATGTGGTTTATTGCATCATGCACGAAAATTGGCTTCTACAACCCGTACTAGATTGTCTTAACGCCGGGAAACATGTAATGACAGAAAAACCACCAGGTCGGAATTCAAATGAGACAGAGAAAATGTTAGAGGCTGCAATTAGTAATGATGTCTACTGCATGACAGCTTTTCAGCGCCGATTTTCTGCTGTAACTCAAGAAGCTGTCCGGTTGGCTTCGGAACACTCAGAACCAACACACGTTATTGGGACTTTCAACAAATGTATGGTTGACTATCCCAAATCATCTCTTGAGGGCGGACGTGGACAAACTACACTCTGGGATGATGTCTGTCATGTTGTTGATTTGGTTCGATTTTTAGCTGGATTGAGTGAAGTCGTAGAAGTGACATCTTACCAAGATGTACACGGTTCAGCAAATAGGCTTAATAAAGGTGGAGGTCGAAATTGCTATACAAGCATGATTCGTTTTGCTAATAAATGCGTAGGCACAGTTTTTGGCAACCGCTCTTCAGGTGGGCGAGTACTACGCTCTGAGCTGCATGCGGTTGGGTTGGGGTGTTATATGCAAATCCCAGAGCAAATCGATATTTGTCGAGACAACAACCCTATGCAGACGATTAGAGGATACGAACTTACAAATAGCTCTATTAATGATCAACCAGCGTACGAAGGGATTTTGGCTTTACACCAGCACTTTATTGATTGTATTAAAAACGGTCAAGTGCCATCTAGCGATTTAAGAGATGTGATCAAAACGGTCAAGTTAGTTGACCAACTTGAAGGTGTATCCTAGGATTTCATGCTTGAATAATGAAATATTTCGGTGTAGCTAATGCAAAATTAGAACTGGTGGCAGTTATGGCCTATTCCACTGATAACCAATGCTGTCTAAAAATGCTTTAGCAATAATCAGGTGACCTGTGGGGTTGGGGTGTACACGATCCCCGCATAGAGATTGGGTCGGTTGGTGAATAAGATAATGATCAAATGCGCTCTGGACATCAACAAAGATAGAGGTTTGTTCTTCAGCAATTTGACTTACCACTTGGCTATACTGATCCATCATTTCTCGCATCGGGTCTTCTTTGTTAGCCTCAATGTAAAATGGTGTCATCAACACTAACCCCTTCAATGTGGTCTTAGTTCGTTTGACTAAAAAGCGCAGTGTTTCTTTGTATTCAGTTAGACCAATCTGCTTCGGTGCCTGAGCGTCGTCGAATTGTCGCCATACGTCATTGATGCCAATCATAATAGATAACCAATCTGGCTGTAGTTCTATGACATCGTTTTCCCAGCGTTCTTTCAGGTCACAAACTCGATTTCCACTAATCCCTGTATTTAGTACCCTAATAGGTTGATGTGGTCGAGTGCCGTTAAGAATTGCATTAATCTGGCTTACGTATCCATTACCTAACCCACTTTTCTCTCCTATGGGTCTGGATCGTCCACAGTCAGTTATAGAATCCCCAATAAATAGCAAAGTATTATTTTTTTCTAGTTTCAATTTCTCACTCCTTTACATGAATACATTCGGTATTAGGCCTAACTCTTTCGTATTTTAATAAATTATGTTTTCAACTGTCAAAATTATTGGTCTCAATACTTACTCAACAAAAGATAAGAATGTAACAGGTTAGAAAGCAATCAACAGTAGCCTAGGGATGTAGGTCTTTGGTTAATGCTCATGTACTCCGTTCATCAATTATGATATAATGTGTGTGTGGGCGTTTCTTTTTGCTTAAATGTAAATCATAAGGAGAATCAACTATGCGGTGTGTAGCCCTTTTGTTAGCTGCTTTCTTATTTTGTACGTCTGTATCTTCACAAACTACTGTTTATATTGACCCCGCCGAAGTTACTATCATGGCTGTTGGAAAGACAGTCGAGTGTAGCATCAGTATCTCAGGAGCGGAAAATGTTTTAGCTTATCAGTTCAAATTGATTTTTGATGAAACTGCTGTTAAATTTATCAGTCTTGAAAACGCAAATTTCCTCCCGGCTCAGTCTTTTGCAGTACCGGCTAAAACAGAAGTGCTAGGCGAAGTTTTATTCGGAGCGACTTCTCTCGGAAATGCCTCAGAACAGGCGACCGGAACTCTAGCAATTGCTACTTTTGAGATTCTGGCAAAGCAGGACTCGGCTATTAATCTGTCTGAAGTCAAGCTTTCAGATCCTGAAGCAAATAACATTCCAACCAAAGCAATTGGTATGAAGTTATTAACAGAAAAAATTTCTGTTGTCACGGAACACAAAAAAGGTGAACAAATACTGACCTTCAAAGCCGAAATCAGAGAGAATGGGGAACCCATACAAAGTTGGTGGGGTTTACGTAATTACAGAAGACGGTGATATTTTGGAACCCAGTAACGAAGTTCAACAAATGCGGTTAATTGAAAATGATGGCTGGGTGCATAGAAAACTACCACTTGATTCAATCGCGGGAAAAAACGATCTCTGCTATTTCAATAGGTACAGATGGTGATAGTGGTCAAAGAGGATTGTTTGTTCTTCTTGTGGATAATATCCAAATAACCGATGGAAACAGCCAAATTGTGTCAATCTGGAATTCTCAAAGTAGCTTTCTACCTAAATTGAGAGGAGAAACTGTTGGTCTAGAAAACGTAGCATTTCAGGTCGGAACAGACGAGGTTGCAGTAGCTCCCAGAGGAAAAAATACGACCACCTGGAGCAACGTCAAGATTTCTCGCTAGATATATCCTATTCCTACTTAATGCTCATGTAGGAACTACGACTTATACGAAATTTAGTGCCACCGATGGGATAAATATGCGGACAAGGATTGATCAAACGGTGTAGTAGTTTCAATCTGGAAGTAGTCGATCATATTATTACCAAACCCCCGTTCATAGCTCTGGATACAGGAATGAAGCTGTGTTAGGTAACTTTCCCTTAGGCTTTCAGCTTGGGTGGTGACTCGGGCACCAGTTTCCATATCTTCGAAAGAAATTGTCCCTCGAAAGGGGAAATTTTTCTCTGCATGGTCAAGCAGATGAAATACAATTACTTCGTGTTTCCGATACCGGAAGAGTTTCAAGGCAGATAATACTTCGTCGGGCCGATCAAGTAAGTCGGAAATAACTATAACCAGCCCCCGTCTTTCGATTCGTTTCGCTAGATCTGCTAAAACTTGGCTCAAGTTAGTCTCATTCCCTGCAACCGTATCTTGTAGTTTCGACACGACCGCTTGCAGATGAGTAGATATACTACGTGGAGGAATGTAATCCCGAATCTTTTGGTCAAATGTTACTAACCCAACAGAGTCTCTTTGCTGTAACATTAGATAAGTTAACGCGGCAGCTAGGCAACACCCGTACCTCAATTTAGTCACACTACTATCGTTAAATTTGTACGCCATTGACCGACTAGCATCCAAAACTAGGTACACACGTAAATTGGTTTCCTCTTCAAATTTCTTGATGTAGTACCTGTCAGATTTGCCAAATACTTTCCAATCAATGTGTCGAATTTCATCACCAGGCATATATTGACGATGTTCTGAAAACTCTACATTGAACCCTTGGTGCGGGCTCCTGTGTAAACCCGTTACAAAACCC
>JACLAC010004838.1_pt1 | contig 23695 bp, 22 predicted proteins | sample 8027881 | NCBI WGS metagenome assembly JACLAC01 (sample SAMN15725517, study PRJNA655200) | protist metagenome | isolation source: fluorescence activated cell sorting (FACS) single amplified genomes of... | place: Spain: Blaines Bay Microbial Observatory, Mediterranean Sea | collected 2016-01-19 | reverse complement strand
GGCAACTCGTACCTATGGTAATCAGGTTTGGATGAAGGTAGAAATGCTACCATCAAATCATGGTACAGATAGATATAATCTACTACCTCTGTTTATCCAGTCAGTTTCTCACAATGCCGAAAATCGTATATTAGGTGGGCCACCTGGTGAAAAAACTGATTTAGTTGTACAACTTCAATTAGCGCCACAATCAGCGGAGCAATTAACATCAGCCAACTTCAAAATCACAGCCTCATCCGTCTCATCGTCAATTGTTCATACCCTAGTCGATCAGGGTAAAGGCCAGTTCATCGGTAAAATGGAAATTCCTCAGTACCTCAACTTAACTCAGGGCCAATTGGTGATAGAAATGATGAGCCAACAGCCTATAAACGATCAGCAATTTTTAAATTTTCGTGGGCAACTGACTATAAGTGAACCTATTAACATCGATACGGTTCCACCAGCTATCATTTCAGTAGAACATGACGCAGTTACAGTTAGCGGCCTAAGCCAACCTATTGGTCTGCGACAAACGGTGGAGATCCGACTGATTGGTTCAGGTGGAAATCAAGCCAAATTTCAGATTCGGCAGAAAGGTAATGGTCCAACTTTAGCTCAAGGAATAATGAAGAAAATAAGCGATCCGACCGACTCAAAAGATCGACCAAATAGCTACATTGGCTACTACACTATTGAAGCAAGTACTATACAAACCGACACACAAAACACTGAGGTGATAGGGATACTTTCTGATCTGGCGGGTAATACAACTCAACTGCAATCCCCTATCTCCTTGGTGATTGACACTCGATCACCAAATATCGATAGTCTTAGCTATCAAATCCTAAGGTTAGGCAAAGAGATCCCAACTTTTTCAACGCTCTTACCTGGGGACCAACTGACTGTTGCCCTAGTAGGTGAAACTGATTGTCAGGCTTACTGTTTAATTGGTCAACGCAAATTTGATCTCTACGACGATGGGACACATGGAGATATTCAATCGAATGACGGCGTTTACACCGCTATCTGTCTAATTACTGAAGCCGACTTTGTGTCTGAGACTACAACTATGAATGGTTTCTTGATAGATCAAGCAGGCAACACCGATAATCGATTCGCAGACCGACCTATTACTATAGATACCAAACCACCGAAAATTGAGTATATCCAACACAATGCTACAAGAGCATTGATCATGGGTGATCAGTTACTCGTCTACTTAAAAGGCGAATTAGGTTGTTCAGCCAGTTTCGATATTGGCCAGTTAACGGGCAACATTATGGTTGACGATGGTTCTGGAAAAGATCAAAAAGCCCACGATGGAGTATATACCGGCCAATATTCTGTCAGAAATGACCTAAATATCGAAATTCGTGCAGCCGTTGTGATTGGTCATCTAGTTGATTCTGGTGGAAATACGCAGACTATTCAATCAGCACAACCAGTCACTATTGATGCGGTACCACCCCGAACTGTCACGGGTGTCAAGGCAATAGATGTACCAAAAGATCAAGGTAGTGTAATCGAAGTTTCTTGGAATGTTGCTGAAGAATCAGACTTTTCGCGCTACCAAGTGTACCGAGAAACAGCTCCGATTCGTTCTACCATTGGCTTGATTCCTATACCCACACCTTTACTAGATTTGAAACAAACCCTAACCCTGATCAGTGCTCCCCGAAACAATTTTGATTACTACATTGCGGTAACAGCTGTAGACATCGCTGGGAATGAATCAGAAGTTTCAACCTCACAGCTCAAGGGATCAACTTTTGGCCCGGTTCAGGCCATTGATAATTTAGCCCCGCCAGCTGTTGTTGGGGTACAAGCCAAAGATAGGCCTGATGATAATGGGAAGACTATTCTTGTACAGTGGCAGCCGTTACCCCAAGAGTACATGGAAAATGAAGTTAACTCCGAATATAAGAGCGACTTTCAAGCCTATCATATTTATCGGTATACTAGCCGACCTGCTCTTCAGCAAACTCAACCAGAATTAGCTGAGGAGCAAGGTCCTAATTTGGTTGGGACTATTATCGACCCCAGTATCTATCAGGTTACGGTTAACGTACCAAAAAATCGGGTTAATTACTATGTGTCTGTGGTAGCTATTGATGAAAACGGAAACCGCTCATCTGTGGTGGATAGTTCACTCGCTGGTCCGATTCAGGCTATAGACCAAATCGCACCACTACCAGTCGTAGGAGTACAGATCAGTGACACACCAAGCGATAGTGGGACGGGCGTTACCGTAAGTTGGGAATTTCTAGAAAGTAGTGTTCAAGACGAAATTGATCATTACTTGATTATTCTTTCAGCGCGACAACCTACAATTGACGATGACAATGTTATGAATTTCGGTGCAACCCCACTTATTGAACCAATTAAGGTTCGTTCTGACAAATTCAATCAATTACCTGAATCGTTGAAACCTAGCCAAAAGATCACAATTCCCCAAGTAGATTTAACTGTCTACGCTGCGGTAGTTGCCGTTGACGAAGGAGGTAATCAATCGAAATTAGGAGTAAGTTCGATTGCTGGACCTGTACGAGCCGTTTCTAATTATGTATACCCACAAATAGTAACAACCATCCAAGCGGGTTTTGCACCAAAAACCAAGCTTGTTTTACCGCCGGGCGTAATTGGATCAGAAATTACAACCTTGGATATCCTACAACCAACCAACTCGCTTTTAAATGTCCAAATCGAAGAAGCTAATTTCTACCTAGGAACTGCTAATATTGAGCGAACTCACGACGATGAACTAAAACCAACTATTATACAAATTGATAGTCAAGTTGAACGATTATCTAAATCAGCCAAGTTGACCATTGGTTTTTCCGCTGAGAGTATTCCGGCTAGTGTCGTACCTAACCTACGTATTTTTCGTCTCAACCCCTATGGCAAACTGACTTTGTGGGATCTCGTACCGGGCAAACAGACAATCGATATTGAAAACCAGACCGTTACCGCTAATATTAGTCAACTAACCGTTTTCCGAATTGCCCACTTGCGGTTGCCTACTAACTTGGATCAGGTTGTTGTTTACCCTAATCCATTTGTATCGTCCCAGTCAATCAATCGACAAGTTACCTTTCTTAAATTGACTGAAAATGCTACTGTCAGTCTCTATACTCTGGATGGCGAACGGGTACGAACTAAGCTTGAAAGCACGACAGGAAGAGCTGTCTGGAATGGGCTAAACGATGCAGGAGCCGAAGTGATTAGTGGATTATACATCTATCACATTGAAGGTGAAGGGGTGCAGAAGGTTGGCCAGATTATGGTAATTCGTTAGGGCGATCCTAAATAATGCCAAAAATTATCAAAAGAAACTTCTTAAGTTGGATGTAGATGATTTCTTTTAAGACAAAACCAAATACAAGCGAATTCAGGTAATATGTCAATTGTTCCTACAATACTAAATCCTAGTCTTTCTCCGGAACTTCAGGCCGAAGTTAATTTTTTTCAAAAATGGGGTTATCTAGTTATTGAGTCAGCAATTACTGAACAGCAGGTTGATATTCTCCGTCAAACCTTGGACGAATTGCAGGAACTCGTTTCGACTCAATTTATCGGCGAATTACTGGAACAAGACGATCGATTCCTTTTCCTCTTGGATAATCCACCAGTATTAGAAAGAATCAAAGCTATTTTAGGTAACTGTGTACAGTTGCACAGCGCAACTTCTCGAGTTACTGAGCCCGGTGAAAGCGACCAAAATTGGCATCGAGACGGCCCTTGGCCACTAGACCCTAATGGCACACCCTACGGAAGTTTGCCTGGCCAAATCAACTGTGGGTATTATTTGGATGAAATTACTTGCGAAAATGGACCAATCGTAATTGTACCTGGCAGTCAACGAGCACTATTCCGTCCACCAGAAGGCCACCCAAAATTTCCAGATGAAAAGCATATCATGGCTCAGCCAGGCCAAGCTATACTGTTCGATGGATGGCTTTATCACAGGGGAGCTGCCAACAAGTCAGATCGTCGTCGTCGCGTTTGTTTGATGTGCTATCAAAATGCTTGGATGAAGTCAAGAGAATCTTTTAGTGGCCCACGCATGACCAAGTTGCTGAATGAAGGAACCGACGAACAAAAATTATTGTTGGGTGCTATTCCAAATTGGTAGCAGATTTTTTTGCCTACGGTATAAAAGGCGGGGAGCTAAGAGTTGGATCGCTGTAGCTCCAAGTGGAGCTGTTACTACAATACTCAAAACTGAAAGTGCCAAAATTAACTGACCCGTTTCGACACCGTTAGTCAAATTCAGAGTATTGTTTTCTACTAACGCTATCGCTGTACCACCAATAGCTGCTTGAACAGTTGCTTTTGGTAGGAAGGACATTTGACAAAAAACACGTTCTTTCCAATTGAGTTCCGATCCGATTAAAGATAGAAATACACCCAAACTACGAGCAATTAGGCCAATACTTATGATAACTAACCCTGATACTCCTGCTGAACTAACTAATGCCAAATCGACTTCAGCTCCTATTAATACAAATAAAGCTATTTCCGCAGCCTTCCAGACCTGATTAAACACAGAAGATAATTGCTGAGCCAAATATGGTGTCAGCGACAAGACAGTAAAGCCCGAGCTTATTATCCCAATAAGACTAGCAATTGGCCAATTAAATTCTAATTCAAGAAGGTGTAAAGCTGTAACCCCAATAAAAAACACTATCACACAAACCAAATGGCTGTGCTGTTGAGCCAAAACTCGACTTAAAATGTAGCCTAACCCACAACCCATAAACAATCCAAGTATGATTCTAACTGGGATGCTCAAAAGTAAAAATGCTGTACTTGGTAGCCCATCCACATTCAGATTAATACTGATATCAAACATAGTAATAGCGATCACATCATCGAGGGCGGCACTAGCCAAAATGAGTGTCGGAATTTGTTTGATTTGACCATAGCCTTGATCCTTTAGTGTCAACATCTGTGGAACAATCACAGCGGGAGAAACCGCCGAAATTACCCAGCCAAATATCAATCCTTCTACCAGTGGCAAACGAAAAAATTGTGAAGCCACATAAGACACTAAAGTGGCTTCTAGTAGACCAGGTAGGATGCTCATTTGAAGAGCTGGACGGCCTATACGAATAAGGGACTGACGATCAATACCTAAACCGGCTCGAATCAAGATGATAATCAAGGCTATTTTTCGTACAATAGCAGCATGACTCAATGAGGATAGTTCAGAATTAGAAAATGGCCATTGAGCAGTAACAATTGGTTCAAAAATGTATGTAGGAAGGAAGACCCAGCGGATTAACCAATTGGGCAAAATTGGATCAAGTATCGATTGCGTATATTGGCCGACGATAACACCAGTTAATAAGAAACCTAATAACGGGGGTAGATTGATTCGTTTACATAATTTCGCCAAACAAATAGCTAAACCGGTTACTAAACATAGGTTGGAAAGGACTGTGACTGACAAATCTATATAGATCTATTTTTCTGCAGTGGCGTTAAGCTCTGTCTCAATCGCTTTTTCAATTGTCTCATGGTTAACTTTACCCATCCACTGTGCTACGATTTGCTGTTTTCGGTTGACTAGAAACATTGTCGGTACACTCTTCAAATTAAAGGCTTCAAATGCCGATGATTGTGATTTAGCCAACCAAATGGGATACGAAGCTTTTTTCTCTTTTACAACTTTTTTTACTTTTCCCTCAGCCTGTCGGCCCGTATCCAGCGAAATTCCCAAAACTGTCAATTTCTTTTTGTATTTTTTTTGAATTTGATTTAATTCCGGTATACTCTCTAAGCAAGGTAAACACCAAGTAGCCCAAAAATCAATTAGCATCAGTTTTTTCTTGTATTTTTTGGACTTTAGGTCGACGTTTTTTCCTTTCAAGGTTTGTGCCACGAAATCGGGTAGTGGGCGTGGAATTGGGCCTAAAATAACGGCTAACGGGTCTCTGTCGAACTCCTTTTTACAATCCGCGGAACGAAAATAGAAAACTTCACCCTGATATTTACTCCAGGAACGAACGGGGTGTTTTTCCGTACTTCCACTTACAGAACATACAGCACATGGGGCAATTGCTGGTAATTTCGGTGAGACTTCATCGCTTCCCAAAACCTGGCTAGCCATGACTAACTCGACAGAAATAACAATTATTAATATCCAATAAGTACTAGTACCTTGTTTAAATCTGAATTTCATACAACGCAACCTTACTTCGTATATTTTCTAAACGCCACAGTTTAGCAGATCAACCATCAGAAATAACATATAAAACATCGGAATTCACCCCCCGGTCAAAATAAAACTAAACTTTAAATTTAAATCATCCGATAATAGGGTGGTGGTGTAGTTAACTAAAAATCGAATTTAAAAAACACACAGAGGTACAAAAGGTGAGTCGGGAAATTCAAGCTGACATTCGTATACCGATCGAGAAAGTTGAAAAGCGACTATCGACCGCGCTTGGTAAGAAAGATATTACCTTTTTGGAACAACAGTTAAGCCGGCAATTAAAAACAATGGAGTTCGATTTAATTGACGCACTGGTGGTAGCCTTTCAAAGCGCTAATCGCAATCAACAGAATCTCGATACTATCATTAGTCAAACTATTGCGAATATTGGGGTAGCCAATCAGCACGAATGATCACCACGAACTACATTTCTAGCTAAGGCCTTACTCTAGTGCGCATTGTTTTTACAGATATACATATCGATTGACTTAGCTCTAATGTTTAACCAAACAGAAGCTAGTTTACCTTCGGATCGCATGGTGGATGCTTATTCCAGTTCCTTGATCATAAGAGTGTGAATAATACGATTTCTTATCGAAGTTTGCATCCAACGATACAACTTTGCTTATAATACTCTTTACAAAAATACAGGAATCACAGGAAATTCCCAAAATTTAGCGCTTCGAGAATGAAGCCTGACCTACCCTCAAATGCTACTTTTGTTTCTACCACCTTAGTCACACATGACTTGGCATATTCGGTATCAAGTGTTTAGTTTCTTGTTCTTTACGATGGTCGGCTTCTTTACAACCTGATACCAATACTGATTAACCAAATCTAATACGGAAAGTTGAGATTCTTCATGGACGGTCTTTCAGCTCTTAACCTGACAAGCCGTAAATCGTTGGTTCAACTCATCGGCATCAATCCCATCGTCACTACCAATAACTACGATATGAGTATAAGGAGTTTGTTCTCCCCACGCGTCACTTACAGAAACACGAGTTCGCTGTCCGACCAGTTGAAACACACCCCGTCGGTCGGGTGATTCATCTAAAAAGACAATCCCTTTAGCCCGGTAGATGGTTCTGGGCAGACTTTCCACCGCTTGACGTAAAGCCTTGTAAGAATGAGGCTTATCAGAACTATAGCTCCAAGTACTAAAAACCAATGTATGATCATGGTGATGGTGGTCGTGATCATGGTCGTGGTGGTCGTGATGGTCGTGATGGTCATGATCATGACTCTCATCTGTGCTATGAACATGAATGTCAGACTCTGAAAGGTTGGTAAGCCTTTCAATCTTGAACTGACCAATCCCCAAAATGAGCTCCAAAGGAACTTGGCCATGAGTGGTATCGATTACCCGAGCACTCGGCACCAGTTCTTGGATCCAAGTTTTCACCTGGGTCAATCTCGCTTGGTCAGCTAAGTCAATCTTATTCAAGATTACGATATCAGCTATACCAACCTGATTTTGGGCTAAATCTTGGTACTCACCATCCAACTGATCGACATTATCAGCGTCGACCACCGTCAAAATGCTATCAATCTCAATTCTAGATTCTAGTTCGCTTTCCAAAAAAGTTCTAGTTACAGCTACTGGATCAGCGACTCCACTAGTCTCCAATATCAAGTATTCGGGACAATCAGGGCCATCTAGCAGTTGGAGAGTAGATTCAACTAAGTCATCTCGAATCGAACAACATACACAGCCATTGGATAAACTGACTGAGTTATCCGAGGCACCAGCTACTAGTTCTGCGTCGATATTAATTTCACCGAAATCGTTCACCAGCACCCCAACTTTTAAGCCGTGATTGCCATGTAGGATATGGTTGAGTAACGAAGTTTTTCCAGCTCCTAGAAAACCACTGAGAATAGTAATTGGGATTGAGGATTCTGTAATATGATTCATGTAGTTCACCACTAAAAATGAAAGATAATGACTAACAACAAGGGCAACCTGAGAAGTGTCTTCTTGATGCTGCTACTTGATTAGGACTAGGGCTTGGAGCGCTGGTCTGTTTTTTGAAAATCATCGGTATACTAAGTCGTTTCTTCGTATTTTGATTCTGACAAAAGGGACAGCTTACAGTTTTATCAGATTCGGTAATAGATAGTTTTTCTTCAAACATAATTTCACAATCAATACATTCGAAATCGTACACTGGCATAGAAACCTTCTCCTGCTCCTGTTCTAAATTGGAAGATGAACTAATAATGAACTAATAGTAGTCTAGACTACATCCACGAGGCCTCAAAACAAAGAGAAATAATCGTTACAAATTCAACTGAGTTCTTGACTATCCTGATGTTCTTATGGCCAAGAAAACCAACTAAAACTACCCAGAGGTTTCAGCGGCAAATTTGAAATTTGGTTAAACTTTTTTATTGGATTTGCTTCGCCTCTATTTTAGACATCCTCTTTTTGAGTTCCCTCTGAAGAGAAATTTTAGCATAGGGCTTCATTTTCTTCCACTTCTGACATTCTTGCCGAGTACGACCACAGCCTAAACACCATCCCTTAGGTCCTGAGAAAATACACATATCTATGCAAGGACAGCAAGCTCGTTTCATGGTTTTGGCCTCACATTAGTTCCTCTGAACTAAATAAACTTTCAATTAAATCGAGAGTAGCACCTTTTCAACGGAAGCTTCAAGCTGTCGAAGCCGGTTAAACTCTTCAAAAAGCCGTTGTTCTAGGTTCTTCAAATTGAGCGGTAGTGTTCGTTGACAAATAACGTAACCCTTACCGCTGGCTTGATATCCTTTCCAACTTTTTATTCGATCGCCTTCCATATCCAGAATTTTTTGAATAAATACTGGTTGAGATGGACAATCCTCTTCTGCATGCATACAGATTGGAAATGATTTTTGTTTAATCTGAGGCGCTTCAATATAGGTTTCAAAATGTATTCCACCTTGATTCTCGTTATACCAATTCACTTTGTAGAGTTGTAAGTAAACGCCACGATTATATATTTCCCAGTCATCTCCAAACCATTTTGACTGTTCCAGTTTTTTTTCAAGGTTGCGGAATATATTTTTTATATTTTTCATACAGAAATTCGCCTTGTACCATTTTGCTTAGTTTAAACAAGCTTCCAACGAACCATGTATATATTCTTCATCTAGATCCTTGCCGATAAAAATCATTCGGTTTACCGGTTCCTCAGCCCCCCAGGGTTTTCCTGGCTCACTACCAAAAATCATATGAACCCCTTGAAACACTATTTTACGTTTTTCGCCTTTTAACCCTACGATACCTTTCATGCGATAAATATCAACGCCTTTTTCTTGGAGAAACATACCAAGCCAGCCGTTGATTTTTTCTATGTCAAATAATCCAGGTAATTCAACTGAAACAGATGATACAGCATCATCATGCTCATGTTCGGCATTAAAAAAGTGCTCAGCCACTGGGCTATATTCGGCATTATCCTGGTTGACCAACTTCATCTCGAACTCTTCCGGAGTATGCTGAGAAAAAATTGCTACATCCTTAGCATCTTCCGTTTCGAGATGAAATTCATAGAGTTCTTGGTCTACCAGTTGGAGTCTGTAACACTTAGCGACTTCAGCTATTGACTGTCCGTGTGACAACTGCGCTGGCATTCTTGAGAATTCGACAAATACCTCTTCTGCTAACTCCAAGACTCCTGATTCGGAGACATCCTCAACTTCAGACATCAGAAAAGTCATATCCGGGTCCGGTCCGTTGGCTAACTGGAAACGATAATGGCCTGCTGGCAACTGCCAAATACCTCCCCACTCGAAGGGGTATTCGGGCTCCAAGAAATTGGGTTTCATCTCCATGGCACGTGAAAGATTAAAACCGCCAATATCCAGCAGTTCAGCAATGGGGGCATCGGCCATGGTAGCTGAATAAAATCCTGCCATTTGATTCATTTCCTGCAAGCGCGTCTTTAGACCAGAGAGTCGGCCTTCAGTTACCAGATCCGCTTTATTAAGTATGATACGATCGGCGAACGCCAGCTGAGACATCACTTCATCAGTACTGTCATCCAAGTGGGCGTTGACATGCTTGGAATCCACTAGGGTGATAATGCCATCGAGTTCATATTGATCAATAATATCTTGATCTACAAAGAATGTTTGAGCTACGGGACCAGGGTCTGCCATGCCTGTTGTTTCTAAAATTACACGGTCAAATTTGTCTTTACGCTTGGCTAATTCGCCCAAGATACGAATCAAATCCCCACGGACTGTACAACAAATGCAACCATTGTTCATTTCGAGAATCTCTTCATCAGCATTAATCACTAAGTCTTGGTCAATCCCAATTTCACCAAATTCATTTTCGATTACGGCGATGCGTAGGCCATGCTCTTCCGATAAAATACGATTAAGTAGTGTGGTTTTACCACTACCAAGAAAACCTGTCAGTACCGTAACAGGAATTTTATTAAGAACTGATGGTTTTGATTCGACCACATTTGCTTTCGATTGGTTACGGACTTGGCTTTTCTTTTTATTTTTTCGTTGTTTTCTTTTTACTTTTTGGCTCATCTTGACTCCTTAACTTTATTCATCCCTAAATTTAATGGGTATTTAATCTATTGATTAACGACTCGATATTATATCGCATCATTTTTAAATATGTGCCTGCTGGACCTTCGACTTCACTTAATGCATCCGAATACAAACGACCACCTATGGTAACATTCGTCTCGGCAGCAATCAGCTCTAACAAGCGCGGATTATTGATATTTTCTACAAAGAGTGCTTTGACGCTTTGCTCACGTATCTGATCGATAATGGCGGCCACATCCTCAGCCGAGGCTTCGACCTCCAGGCTCAGCCCAAGCGGTGCGAGGAACTGAATCTTGAACTCACGTCCTAAATAACCGAATGCATCATGACTGGTCACAACAATACGCTTATTCGGAGGAATATTTGCAAACTGTTTTTTGAGACGTTGTTCCAGATTGCTCACGGAGTCTAAGTACTTCTGCTGACGTTTGGTTAGGGCTTCTACGTGCTGTGGCCTAAGCTGTATCAACATCTGAGAAATATTTTGAATATATAGTCGAATGTTGTGAAAACTCTGCCAGGCATGTGGATCAATCTCCTTACCATTTTTAATGGCATCAACACCTCTACTAGCAATAATTTGTTGATTTTTATAACCGCTATTTTTGATTAAGCGTGGAATCCAACCTTCGAACCCCAGTCCGTTAAAAACAACTAAATCAGCCTTCGCAATAGCAACTGCATCGGAAGGTTTGGGTTGATACATATGTGCATCACTATTTCGACTGACTAAATTCACCACACTGACGTATTGACCACCCAGTTCTTTGACTAAATCTTCCAAAATAGAAAAGCTGGTGACCACACGAATACTCGAGTCGTTAGCGCTGACGGCATTTGCCAAAAATAGTATGCAAAGAAAAGTTAATTTAAAAAATATTTTTATTCGGTACATAGTCCTATCCCGTGAGGTGACGGCCCGAATAGTACTTTTCAAGCAATCCGCCGTTGAAGCCAATAAATATCGAGGTCATGTAAACCACACCCAATGAAAGTACAATGGCTGGTCCCGCAGGTAAATCAAAGTAGAAAGAGAGTAATAGACCAGCATAACAACCAGCAATGCTCACTAGTATAGAGATCGTTAGAATACCATCCAAGGTTTTTGCCCAAAATCGGGCCGCTGCTGCGGGTAAGATCATGATACCAATTGCCATCAATGTACCTAGGGCATGAAAGCCTCCTACTAAGTTAATTACCATTAAAAATAAAAAACCGTAATGCGCTACTGAACTCGCCCGACCTGAACGACGTAAAAACGAGGAGTCTACACATTCAATCACTAAAGGGCGATACAAAAAAGCCATAAACAACATACTGATTGTGGCTATACTGGCTAACAACCACAGTGCTGCGTTATCGAGGGCTAAAATATTACCAAAGAGTACATGGAACAAATCTACGTTACTGCGCTTGAGCGAAATCACTAAAACACCTAATGCTAGGGAGACTAAGTAAAAGGCCGCTAAACTAGTGTCTTCTTTTAGGTGAGTACTGCGTGCAACCCAACCTGCCAGTGCTGCTACTACGAGCCCTGCTACTAGCCCCCCCAAGGTGAGTGCCACCAAGGATAAACCTGAAAGCAAATAGGCTATAGCTGCCCCCGGCAGTATGGCATGAGCCATAGCATCACCGGTTAAGCTCATTTGCCGTAAGGTCATAAATATTCCCACAGGTACAGCCCCCAGACAAACGGCAAGGCTACCGACTAACGCACGCTGCATAAAGACGTAATCGCTGAAGGGACCGATTAATAGTGCATTCATATCATGCTATACCTTGCATACATAATTCAGCATGGTCATCAAATGCTTCAGAAAGCTGTTTTGCTAGCTTTAAATTTTCTCGGGTGAGAACATCTTTAGTTAAGCCATAGCCAATGCACTCTCGTGCTAGCAGCATGGTTTTGGGGCAGTTCTGTTGCACATATTCAAGGTCATGGGTCACCATAATTACGGTTCGCTTATTTTGGTGCCATTGCTGTATTACGTCAGTGAGATCAGCCAAGGTTCTTGCGTCAATCGCGTTAAAAGGTTCGTCCAATAAGATCACTGATTGATCTTGTAGCAGGACTCGTGCAAACAGAATACGTTGTAATTGCCCACCGGAAAGTGTATTGATCATGCGATTTTCGAAACCTTGTAAGCCTACCGCTGCTATGGCGTCTGTACATTGATCATATTGTTTCCTAGTCAGGGATTTTGAAAAACCGAGTTCGGCCCATAAGCCAGTTACCACCAATTCAAATACGTTGAGAGGAAAGCTTTTATCTAACTGTGTGTGCTGGGGCAGATAGGCCACTGTATTTGGACATAAACCTTCAATACTACCTTCAACTCCACCCTGATGAACTGTAGTTAGCCCAGCCATAGCATTCAGCAGAGTCGATTTTCCCGCACCATTAGGCCCCACAATGGCTAGCCAATCTCCTTGGTCGATAGATGCTGTTATATGATGTACTGCTGGATGTCGCCCATAGGTAAGCGTGAGGTTGTTAAGTTGAATACTCATGATGAACGGATAATTTCTAACACCAATGTCCACATAATCAGGCTTAGAAACAATGCCAATGCCATACGACTCCAGACGCTCCAATACAGAAGGGGTTTGATTCGGATCATTTTGATTTTAATCATGATTAATCACTGGTATCTCGCTCTGTTTTAGGCAACCTCACCACTTGATTGTCAACATCGACCTGCAAGTAAAAACAGTTGGGACGACTCGTGTGACAAGCCGGCCCCATCTGCTTAACCCAGCATAAGATGGTGTCGCCATCACAATCAAATCTCATGTCCATCAATTGTTGAGTATGGCCACTGGTTTCGCCTTTCACCCAGAACGATTGACGACTGCGCGACCAGTAGGTCATCAGCCCAGTGGCCAGTGTTTTTTCAATGGCCGCTCGGTTCATCCAAGCGTGCATCAGCACCTCTTTGCTTTGGTCGCACTGTGCCACTACAGGGATTAAACCCTGGTCATTAAAAGTCAGGTGTTTAACACAGTCGTCAAGCGAAATAGATTCCCCGGAGGTGATAGATTCAAGCGATTGATAAAAACGATTCAACATAGCTAAGCTTTACTCGTCGCACAGTTATGGCAGAGGACTCGCAGTTCCAGTTGCGAATTCATCAGCGTGTAACCGGCCTGACTGACCAGTTTGCTTAGCTCATCAATTACACTTTTGGAAATTGAAATTTCCTGCTCGTCTGGACATCCGCCGCATGCGATTTCTTTGGTGGTTTGGCATTCGCCACAAATTAAAAATTGTGGGATTTCGTGCTTATACCCACAGGTGATATGGGAACAGGCCACGTATTTATTGTTGGTTGAACCCAGTTTGTGCACCAGATTTTCTGCTTCGAGAAATCCCAAAATTCGATACACGGTCATGGCTGCGATCGTCTTTTCGGTCCCCTGATTGTAAGCATCAGTGATTTCGTAGGCTGATAAAGGAACCTCGGAAACTAGCAAGAGTTCTAAAACGCCTCTACGCTTCTCGGTCAAACGCCAGCCTGAACGAGCGCAAATTTCTTTTACGCTATCGATCACACGATTGAGTTGTTGCTTGTTCATATGAGAAGGCTTGCCCCCGTTACTATTTAACAGTGAATCGCTGATCATACAATCTTGCCTTGAGGCGGTACACGACCCAGTATGCTTGTTCGGAGAGACCTGGGGCGTTGCTCCCGCCGCATGACCCCGTCGTCGGTACTGGTGTAGACCGACATGCCTTCTACAATATCACTAATAGTCTCGCCTGAGCACTGATCTCCGAAGAGATAACTCCAGGCACCAGTCGACGAGAATGCGATTCCACAATGGTGTGAGCATACATTGAGACAGACAGTGGGCTTAACCTCTACACTGTGCTTCAAATGACTATCTAGAAAGATTGTACGAAGTTCTTGATAGAGTTTAAAACCAGCTCGATTCTCCTCTGGGGCACGCGGCGAGCCCGGCCCCCTACAAGATGTGCATACGTGAAGTACTGAGGATCGAGATTTCTGAGGCGGGTTGTCCACAGAGGATGAGATAGTTGTAATTTCGGTCATACTGACTCCTCGGCCGCCATACTTAGCTTCGGAAACGGATTCTAGGGCCAAGCCCGAGCTTCGCTATCAGCCGACAAAGGTAAGTTAAAACAAATACAATCTAGTTGCTATTTATGCATCTGAGAGTGGCTATTTTGATAGGGGTTGTAAAAACCAGCCACATGTTATGTTATAACATAGCGAATTTTATTGATTACCAAATCATTTGTCAAGGAGGTTTCTAGCAATGAAGTTGGGCCGTCTCGGATTTAAGCCGATTTATCCCTCTTGGGTAGAAGCAAAAACATTGATTTTGAACTAGATGCTTATAATTTCAATTTTGGGGTTGAAACCGATGCTAATTTACTAAAAATTAGTAATCAGATTTATCTGTATTTTCTGTTAATTTATCTAGTCCCACTCGGACTCTACCGCTCTTATTTTTGAGTGTAGTGTATTGCCATTTACTATTAAATCTAAATGGTTCCCAAATTATCTGTTCTTAAAATTTCTTATGTTCACTATTCAGCCTCTACTGATGTTGTTGTTCACAAATCTTTCTGAACTCCTAGGCTATTGTTCACCTCGTTGACACCAAATTATTGGAAAATTGGCCATTTACTTATTCAATTTTCCGCATATGTACATCTTCTTAATCCCCCTTTTTTATTAAACCGAAATAAGCCCAATAAATATTTCTATCTAATTAACTCAGAACCGTGAAAATAATTGAATTAGGTTCTCCAGAATGCTAAATACCATTCCCCTGATTTACAATCGAATGTTTCTTTTTTGTGAGGTAACTTTCAACTGTCTCGTCGCTTGACAATGAGGTATAGCCTCTTTATAATCATGGTCGAAGTAAATTGAGGTTTAGTGTGATTCTATCTTGTACTACTTGTGCCCTGAGACAACCAGGTAAAGATGAAATTTTGGAAACGTTGGAACATGCTCCAAAGGTTGGTTTTACTCATTGGGGGATTGCTGGACCACTGACTTGGACTCGAAAAGCTATCAAGCAAATGGATATTCTAGATTTGCTCAAACGAGCTAATTCGGTTGGGTTAACTCATATCACTGAATTGTATGCTTTTGGTATTCCCACTGATTCTACTGAGGCTGCTGAAGAAGCTATTGATGATTTGATGCTCAATGTTGCTGCCGCTATCGAGTTGAGTTGCCCCCTGTTAGTTTTTTCGGGTGGGAAACGCGTTGAAAATGGACTCGATGCTTCTGTTGCTGGATTAAAAAAATTGAGCCATTTGATCGAAAACAAACCGATTAGGATTGGTTTGGAACCTCATCTCAATTCTCAGTTTCAAGACGATGAAGATTTTGATTTCATTTTTTCTGAAATAAACTCCCCCCAGATCGGCATAACTGTTGACACGGGCCATTTTCATGCCGCTGGTGTGAATTGGAAGGCTCTGATTGGTCGGTATGCAGATAGAATCTATAATGTTCATCTAAAAGATACGGTAGGGCCTCAATCGGTACCGATCGGAGAAGGTGATGTTGATATACCTGGCCTAATTGATAAACTTCGGTCGATCAACTATCAAGGTGCGTTGGCATTAGAACTGGAAGTAATTGACCATGAAAATCTACCTTTGTATGTCAGGCAAGCCTACGAATACTTAACGGTTCTAATCAAAAGCTAAATTTAATCAAAATGATAAAGCTCAACCAGAAGCTTAGCAATGAACAAGTTCAATCCTATAAGGATATGGGCTATTTAGTTGTTCCTGATCTGTTGACTTCGACTGAGATCAACGCATTCTTACAACACGAAGAAAACCCAAACAATAAGCGCTTAGGCTTAAGGACACACGTTGTCGATTCACAATGGGCTTATTTAGCACATCATCCTAAAGTTACTACCTATGCTGCTCAACTTTTGGAAGCTAAGCCCATGATCGTACAAACTATGTACCTTCCTAAGGCTCCTCGTGGTGAATTAGACTTACCCTCTCCTGGTGTTGCTCTTCACCAAGATACGCTTTATATCCCCAATGAGCCAAACACATTAATGGCCTGCTGGCTGGCTCTGGATGATACTAGTTCCGAGAATGGTGGACTTTGTATAGTCGCTAATAGTCATCAAAGTGGGTTACAAAAAGCACATCATAATCAGAAGACTGATGAACACGTCAGTTGGGTACAAACTTACGACATGAGTTCTCCTGATGGTAGAAAATGGTCTGAAGAACTGTATTCCTTTGAAATGGATGACTTAGAGCAAATGGAAATAAAACATTTATCGGTAACAGCAGGCGGGGGCGTTTTTTTTACTGGGCTAACGATCCACGGTTCTTATGCTAACTTATCATCAAGTAAGTATCGGCGAGCTTTTGCAATTCATTATGTCGGCCAAGGTACTTGGGTTTATCGTAGTGATATCCAACAATTAGTTGAAGTCAATCTACAAAACACGGAGGGCGAAAATCATCAAACCAGCTGACCAATTATTTCGATTAAAACAGCAGATAGATTTTATAAGTGAAATTGACCAGCTAAAGGAGATTATTCGCCAGAACTCACTCTGTAGTGGTAATCGGTTGGAAAACACCGCTGAACATAGTTGGCACTTAGCATTGATGGCTGTTACCCTTGTTGAGTATGCTAATGAGTCAATAGACTTAGCTAGAACAATACAGATGTTGCTAGTTCATGATCTCGTAGAAATTGATGCTGGGGATACTTATTGTCACGATGCCTTTGCTAATCAAGATAAAGCTGAGCGTGAGGCCAAAGCGGCTGATCGTATATTCGGCCTGCTACCAGCAGAACAAGGCCAAAATTACTATACTCTGTGGAAGGAGTTTGAGGATAGAGAAACACCTGAAGCGCAGTTCGCCAACTCTTTAGACCGATTTTTACCGTTGTTACAACACACTATCGCTGGTGGTTCACGTTGGCAAGAACATAAAATTAGTAAAGAGCAAGTGATGATACGTTGCCGGCCAATCGAAGATGGATCAGCTGTACTTTGGCAGCAAGCTGAACTAATGATCCAGCAAGCGGTAAAAAATGGTCGTTTACTGACCTAAGCTTCAACACCCATTTTTTCTAGCTCAATTTTGTAAATTATTGTCTTTACCCGGCGTCAATAGTGAGTTGAGTTAATTTTCATAAACAAATCAAATGATAACAGTTCAGATAAATAACATAGAAGGCGAACGGGGTTACTATGCCAGAAAATAGCAAAACAGAAATTGCCAAAACTTATACTCCTAAGGCGATCGAAAAGAAATGGTACCAAACTTGGTTAGATAAAAAATATTTTCAAGCTAAAAGTCAGTCTGACCAACCGTCATTTTCTATCGTGATTCCACCACCTAATATTACAGGTAGCCTACATACTGGGCACGCCCTAGATAATACACTGCAAGATACACTGATTCGCTGGAAAAGAATGCAGGGATTCAATACGCTCTGGATGCCAGGAACTGATCATGCTGGTATTGTTACAGAGTTGATCATGGAACAAAAACTTCTGGATGAAGGTACCAGTAGACAAAAATTAGGCCGCGAGAATTTTATCCAACGAATGTGGGAATGGAAAAATGAATCTAGAGGTCGCATCATCGATCAATTACAACAGATTGGTTGTTCTTGTGACTGGGAACGTGAACGTTTTACTTTGGATGATGGATTGTCTCAAGCAGTTCGATCAGCCTTCGTGCAATTGTTCAAGAAGGGGTTAATATTTCGTGGAGACTATATGGTGAATTGGTGCCCTCATTGCCAGACTGCTGTCTCTGACTTAGAAGTTGAAGCGCATGAAATTGATGGACACTTTTACCACCTACTTTACCCAATTAAAGACAGTGACAAAGTACTGGAAATTGCCACGACTCGACCCGAAACTATGTTAGGAGACACCGCAGTAGCTGTCAATCCATCTGATAATCGATATAAAGATCTAATTGGTCAAACGATTATTCTACCGGTATTAGGACGAGAAATCCCGATTATTGCCGATAATTATGTTGATTTAGAAACTGGGACTGGTGCCTTGAAGGTAACTCCGGCTCACGACCCTAACGACTATGAAATTGGTAAACGGCATGAACTAGATCAGATTAATATTTTGAATAATGATGGTACATTGAACCAAAATGCAGGTGACGACTACCAAGGCATGGACAGGTTTGTAGCCCGGAGAAAACTTGTCGACAGGCTTCAAGAAACGGGGCAACTGATCAAAGTAGAACCACACCGACATGCTGTTGGGCATCACGATCGATGTGGTCATATAGTCGAGCCATACTTGTCCCCACAGTGGTACGTCAATGTGAAGCCATTAGCTGAACGAGCGTTATCTGCTTCTAAAAATGGTGATATTGTTTTCATTCCTGATCGTGAGACCAAGCGATTCCATCAATGGATGGAAAACATTCAGCCTTGGGCTATTTCTAGGCAACGATGGTGGGGGCATCAAATTCCAATTTGGTATTGTGACGATTGCGAAGCATTGACATGTGAGTTAGAAGACCCTGCAGTTTGTTCTGGCTGTGGTTCTTCAAATATACATCGTGATACCGACGTCTTAGATACTTGGTTTAGCTCCGGATTATGGCCATTTTCTACTATGGGTTGGCCAGAGCAAACTGACTTACTCGCCAGTTGCTACCCAACATCGGTTTTGGTAACAGGTTGGGATATACTCTTTTTCTGGGTGTCACGGATGATTATGCTGGGGCTGGAGTGTACAGATAAAGTTCCGTTCCAACATGTCTATTTACATGGTTTGGTTGCTGATGAAACTGGTCAAAAAATGAGTAAATCTAAGGGGAATACTATTGATCCAGTCGAAACAATTGATCGTTATGGGGCTGACGCCTTCCGATTTGCAATTGTATATTGTACTATTCCTAGCCCTTACATGCCTCTACCTGAATATCAAATAGAAGCCGGCAAGCGATTCACCAACAAAATCTGGAATGCATCTCGCTTTTTATTAATGAATATAGACGATGAGCATTTACTACCTGAAAAAGAGCGTGATTTGCAGTTAGCTGATTATTGGATTCGTAGTCGGTTCAATCAAACAACTTCAGACACACTAAGAGCCCTGGATCAATTCCGATTCAGTGATGCGGCTCATGTTTTGTATGAGTTCATCTGGCATGAGTTTTGTGATTGGTATGTGGAGATGATTAAGCAACGACTCTACTACGCTGATGACACAATTGCTAAGCGGACGGCCCAGTCAGTGGCAGTTGAAATTCTAGATGGGGTTACGCGACTTCTTCATCCAATTATGCCTTTTATTACTGAAGAAATTTGGCAAAATTTACCGATGGAGCGTTCATGTTCTAGTATCATGATTGATACTTATCCCAGGTTTGAACCTGACTTGGAGAATTCATCAGCAACAAGAGAAATGAAGGTGATCATGGATACTATTGACGCAATTCGTAGTCTAAGAGGTGAAATGAATGTTCCACCTTCTAGCCAAGTTGAAATACTGATTCAGGCACCGAAACTAACAACAAGACAGACCTTACAAAAGCACCTAAGCCAGTATTTATCGTCCTTTACTAAGTTCTCGCAAATTTCAATTTCTCAACATCAAGAAAAGCCAACAGCCGCAGCCACGGCTGTGGTCAACGAACTAACTATATATGTACCTTTAGAAGGTATAATTGATCTAGAGAAAGAAAAAAAACGGTTGCAGAAACGACTAGCAAAAGTCAACCAACAAGTTCAAGGCGTCAGAAAACAGTTAGATAACGAAAATTTTGTCTCTCGTGCTCCAGCGGAAGTAGTAGAACAGAAACGTCAATTGTTGGCGGACTTTGAAAATGAACAAGAAAAACTAGAAGCTAACCTAAAGATGTTATCTTAAGGTTGCTAATTAAAGAGGCAGTAAAATGATAGATTTGACTGGAAAGGTGGCCTTAATAACAGGATCGTCTCGTGGTATCGGTCGTGGCTGTGCAATTGAACTTGCTAAAGCTGGCGCAGATGTAATCGTAAACTATCGTAGCCACCACGCTGAAGGTGAAGATACAGCAAAAGCTATTAGAGATTTAGGGCGATCAGCGATTGTTATTGGTGCAGATGTCTCCGACCGAAATGCAGTAGAAGCCATGGTTAATCAAGGTATCGAGGAATTTGGTAAAATCGACATTTTGGTCGCCAATGCAGCCATGAGTATACGAAAGCCTTTCTTAGAAGCAAATATTGAGGATATAGAGAAAACGATAGATGTTTGTATGTGGGGTGTATTTCATGTTACACATTTAGTTGCTAAGCATCAAGCGAATCGAGCACAAGGGGGGAAAATTGTGATTATTAGTTCAGTTCATTCGTTCCGTCCCTTTGCTGGAGCAGTAGCTTATAACATGTCCAAATCAGCCATTAATAATATGGCTTATACTATTGCAGGGGAACTGGCCGAGCACCGTATTAATGTTAACGTTATTGAGCCTGGTTGGACTGATACACCAGGGGAACGCCAATTCATGAACGAAGATCGACTACAAGCTGCTTGGAAGAGTTTACCTTTGGGGAAAGCCGCGGACATCTCTGACATCGGGAAGACTACCGCTTTTTTATGCTCAGCTGCTGCCGACCACATTACTGGGGCTAACCTAAGGGTGGATGGTGGAGAGTGGATACCTAGCCGGTAAAGTCTTGGTGCAAGCTAGCTGGCAGTTAGCGATTTTCGTAATTTCATCAGAGGTCGAAGTAGAAATAAAAGAGCCAATACTGAAACTACGGATAATAGTAAATAGGGCAAATCGAAAGCCGAACTGACCCATTGGAGCCAGACTGGTGGTTCTTTACTTTCCAAGGGTGTAAATTGATTCACCAAAAATCCAGAAACGACACCTCTTTTTTGTGAGTCAGTATAAAACAGTCCAGAAGTAATAGGACCAAGGATTCGGCCTAAGCTGATATAGGAATTCATAAACCCGATGGCTGCCCCTTGTTCCGCTGCAGCGTATCTAGAGATCCAAGCACTATTAGTTGGACGAATTGTATTACTCCCAATGGCGATTAAACAAAAGTAAGCTAATAAGGTTGGAAAGTTAGTGGCCCATGGTAGAATAGCTAACCCAACAGCCATCGCTACTAAACCAGTGACTATCAGCCAAAACTCGCCGAACCGATTGATCAGCCGCCCGATCAGGCCCCCTTGTAAGCCAACGGCAATCAAGCCAGAAACTACTAGAATGTATACAAGTTCTCTAGTGTCGTAGCCCCATCGATCCTTGATAAACTGTGGGAAAATTGTTTCGATGCCCGCGAAGGCAAAGCTAGCAATAAAAGCTACCAAAAAAAGTGGGGTTAGTCGGTGCGTTAGTAAGGCTTTTAAAGAAAAGTTATTGTCTGGTTCATCTGTGGATATTCTATTCCCTGGCTCAACTAATAATAATACCACAAATACGGTATTCAAACCTGACAGGCATGATGATACAATGAAGGGCAGGTGATGAGAACTTCCAAAAACAGCGCCTAGGGCAGGCCCAAGGATAAAGCCTAAACCAACGGCGGCTCCGATGAGCCCCATACCTGTTCCTCGATGTTCCTCGTCAGTTGTGTCTGCCACATAAGCAGTGATGGTTATACTAATTGCTGAAGCTAGTCCCCAAATTGCACGGGCTATAAACAGTTGCCATAAAGTCTGAGAGAGGCCGAATCCCAACAACGCCAGAGTATTACATACTAATCCAAACAAAATAACTGGTCGTCGCCCAATTCGATCTGACCACCGCCCAAAAAAAGGAGAAACGAAAAATTGAACTATCGGGTATGTGGCGATCAACAAACCAATTTGGAATGAGGTTGCTCCCATTTCTTGAGCATAGTAATTTAGGTGGGGAATGATAATACCAACCCCCAGCATAATCATAAACATCGTGCAAAATAGAATGGCAAACGTTTTTTTATTCATCTGTTACTACTTTTTGTATCCTGTCCCGAAATGGATCTGTCACAAAATCCAATGAATTGTTCAGAAAAGGCATAATACTCATGCAACTAATTAATATCGAAGACGAACTAAAACTTACCGATGTCGGAAAAATTCAGTTAACATTCGACTCATTTGGAAATTTGTCCATCCAAATGCCAGATGGCATAGTTCACTGTCCAGTCGTACCAATCAGGTCTTTCCCTTTGAGTGATGTCAATCGTTACATTACCATACAAACCGACGGTCGGTCCCCTCAGGAAGTTTGCCTGATTGAGGATGTCGAACAGCTCAATGAAAAGAACCGTAAAGTTTTAGAAAATGCCTTAGACAAAGCTTACTTTATGCCAATCATTACACGCTTATTATCGATCAATCGTCGATTTGGTGTCACGGAATGGGAAGTCGAAACAAATCGAGGACCCGTTACCTTTGATCTAAGTTCTCGATCAGCCATTACCCTGTTCGAGGAGGGACGGTTGTTAATTAAAGACATCGATGGCAACCGTTATGAAATCCCAAACCACTTCAAACTTGACAAAATAAGTATTACCTTAATCGAAACTCAAGTCTAAGGCTATCATAGTCATCTATATGACTTGGTTCAACCATTATCAGAAAACTGGAGTTCCTTTTGGATCGCTCTACGCTTGCTCTCATAATTAGTCTAATAGCACTAGTACTTAGCTTAGGTCGTTATTTCTTTGACTTGTTCCGGTTATGGTGGCCCAAATCTAGTAAAGCAAACATCCATTTGGGATTACTCGCAGGACGAACTAACTGTTTCATTACTCGTAGTGGATATTTGTTATTTTTGGTGTCCCTACGAGTTTATAATGATAGTGATCACCTATTAGAAACGCAACCAGTCACAATTGACAATAGTAGTTTCAAAGCCAAAATTGGTCGTCGTTGGCATAGTGCAGAATTATATCAAGTACCACAAGCTAATATTTTTCCTAGTCTTCTTCGCAATAG
>JACLAC010017702.1_pt1 | contig 23712 bp, 18 predicted proteins | sample 8027881 | NCBI WGS metagenome assembly JACLAC01 (sample SAMN15725517, study PRJNA655200) | protist metagenome | isolation source: fluorescence activated cell sorting (FACS) single amplified genomes of... | place: Spain: Blaines Bay Microbial Observatory, Mediterranean Sea | collected 2016-01-19 | reverse complement strand
AAGGTGTAGTCGCCGTTGCCACCTTGAACCACGCGTTTGATGTCGTCGCGGTCCTTGGCGCTTAGCGCACGCAGCTTTTCTTGAAGCTGCGCCTCTTCACCTATAGAAGCCATGTCTAGCGCACGCTTATTTATGATTTGTACCCCTCCACAGATAACGCTCCTATCCTTCCTTGTAATTATCAGTCGACCAGAACCGAAGAGTGGCCGAGACGTGCTCTATGCGACGACACGTCGAGAACGGGTATAGATGGGGAACGAAGAAAGATGGAGATAGATGAGGATACGTCTACCTAAGTGATGCTATCGTAATACACGAACAACTTGCACTAGTGAAGCGTGTGCAGTTGTTCCTTTCTTGTCTCTAACAGTCGCACGGTCTATATGAAGAGTGACCGTTTTGTATCAAAATCGAAAATCTGAAACTCTAGTGTTGTTGCTTGACGATAAAAAAGTTGATTCCGATATCGCGGTTGAAATCAACAGTAGTTTTCTACCTAATCCTGTACGTGCTCTATCTACGCTGATCTAAGATGATATAGATGGAGATAGCGAGCAGCTCGAGGCGCGTGATCAGGTGTGGAGTAAGACGTGGTAGAAAAGTATCGCGGCGCCAACGTGAATTGAGTAAGTGTTGGGTATATTCCGGGCTGGTCTGAGTCTGACACAGTAAAAGTATTATCTCGCACAACGCCAAATAATCGCTTAATCCAGGCCAGAGTTTATCGTTCTTCGACTTCGCAACAGCAGTACAAATTGATTTAATTTTCAGCCGAACACAGCACAATTTCAAACACACGTTTTATCGCAAGTCCAACAGTCAAGTATAAGATTTTTAATGAGAGTCCTCGATAGCTTTATTCACGTTCTATGTCGACAAGAGCGAGGTCGACTTCTTGTATAGAGTATTGTTACTAGATCGATTTTGGTGGCTTAGTTATATCGTAAAACTGCGACGTTAGGAGTGAGTCGCTTATTGTGGTGATAGTCTCTAGTCTTAGTTCATCTAGATGTTGAGGATATATGGTACCTTGATATCTTCTATGAGTAACAGCAATATGAAACAATAGTAGCGTGTTTACATTCCGTGCGCGGCGCGGGATCGTATGACTTGCCCTTGTATTTTCCTTATCCTTTGCCTTTCCGGGATTACCCTCAAGTTGATGACGATGAGGGTCAGTATCCTTTACCACGATCGGAAATCGACAAGTTTCACACAGATCAGTACAGATCGTCGAGCGAAACTTCGTCGTTCGCAATGTCTAACCGTTAAGCGTTCGGACGGTTAGCGTTAGGCTACCCAGCGGAGTTAGAGTTGCCTAGGAAGTGCATCCATGTATTTGTTTATTGCCTTTTATCAACGTATACCTTTTTGTTCTTCGCAGATACCACTTTTTACCCCAGAGTGAAACCGTGACTGACTAGTATGACTTCGACTACCCCCAATACCAAACAATATGACCTGACTATCGACGCAAAATCTTTCCTCGTAAGTACTGAATACCGTCCCCCTATGTGTTAAGGTTCGAATGACAGAGTATATCAAAGCTTCGTAATCCGCAGGTGAAAGCTTGGCTCCTGAAAATAGGAGCAGGTGAAAACAAACTTCGAAAGTCCCAGGGCACAGAGTATTTACTAACGCCTACCCACATCGATTTTTTTTGAAAGGAAAGCAATGTTACGAAAGCTGCTGATGCGTCCAAAATGCATCGAAAACAAGCTGACATTAAGTCTGCTGACACAAGACAGTTTGACGGATTCAAATATTGGTTGACATCATCATCATCATTCTCATTCAAAGCTCATCCAAGTGGTACGCCCACAGTGACTGATTACAGTTCGCTTGACAATAGTTCATACTCACATACGCGTTGCAACGTCAACTTGCAGTCAACAACTTCCACTAATCCCAGTTCATGTTCCAGCATTTTAGAGGAACCTATGCCCAGATTTTTTCTGCCCCTCATCCTCGTCTTCAGTCATCAACGGACTGTAAGCCACTAGCGATGCAAGCGCCATACCGATGTATCCTAAATTCATTTCTGAGGCCATCTCGATGTCGGCTGTCGTCTGGAGAATGAATAAAGAAAAATTCCAATAACGAGACAGTGTAAACTAAGTGTAAGATGCAAAACCCTAAACGCGTCTAAAACACAACATTACAGAAATTTATAAAGCTACCACGTCCGACTACAAACTCACTTCAGCACTCGCCTCCGCAGCATTCGATTCCGCCAGGTTCGCCGCCTCTTCCTCCGGACTTGACGCAGGCGCGCCCCCCTCGCCTCGTCCATTGGTGCCCGCGATACCCTCGTTCTATCACTCTTCCTGGTCCTCCAGCAGCCGGCACGTCTTCACGTGCCGCGAGCACAGCGGCAGCTTCAGCTCCGTGCTCTGCGCCGTCTGGCTTCACTCCTCCAGCAGCTTCGAGTTGGGCATGCGCTTCACGGCCAGGTTCTTGGTCTCTCACATTTTGTCGTCGAATGCGTCTGACGCGTTTTCGTTCTGCACCGAGTTGCTGGTCGCCTTCTCCATGCGCTTTTTCCAGGTCGAGCCGCTGGGCAGCTGCGGCGTGCTCTTCGGCGAGTCTACGTCCGTGCTTCCCGGCTCGCCGCTGCTGCCCTATGTCTGCGATCGCACGCTGCCCTCCGAGTTGGAATCGGTGCCCATCACTTCACCCTGTGAAGCAGTCGAGCCGGCACCCGCGAAAGACGTTATTGCTCGAGAACTCTTTGTGCCCGAAGGTGCTGAGCACACGTGATGGTGCAGGTCGTCGAGCAGACCGCACTGTAGAGCTTGGAGCGAAGGCATGATGTTGGTATTGGAATTTTCAGTGCACTTATTCTTAATCGGTTTTAGTATGCTACAGATTTGAATTTGACCAAAAAATAAAATTGTAGATGTAGGTCATACACAGTTCTACCAAATTAAGTACTCGTCATTCGCATTCCCTAGACTCAAACAAACACGTGACGAACCCAGGTGATCATGAGTGGAATAGTAGGGTGCTGCATTACAACGGTAAAAAATTGTTATCATCAACATCATCCATACGTTTTTGTTCTATAACTCCCCACTACATTCGACTCGTTGGACTCCCGCACTTGAGCCGAGTCGTGTTCTTATCACCCCCCGCAGTCTACTTCGCAGCTGCAGCCTCTAGCTTCTTACGAAGTTCCGTACTGCTGATATTCATCTGTTCGAAGTGACCACCTTCCTCGAGTGAAATGAACAGCTCATTGAGGAGCGGTATTCCGTGCTCGATTAACGTCTCCTCCTTTATACCATGATCTCGTAGGTCAGGTAAAGCATTCCGAACCAAGTCGAGAGTCTCCTTTTTGCTGAAGAACTTCACCTGATCCTTCAGAGATGTGCTACCCTCTCTACCTCATACCAGAAACTTTGTACCACTTTTGCCGATATCTTCTAGCTGTTGAAGCAGTATCTCCACGGACTGCCTGTAGTACTTTACGTCCAGTATCCTCGCGCTCGTGTCTGTGCCCACCACGAATGTGCATCCAGGAAACAGCTTGTTCTTGTCACCAAACATCGTAGCTTTCGTCAGCAGCAGTGCACCGCGAACCTTCAACTTCGGCTGTACAGCTGTAAAACCTAGTTTCGTTTCGGCTTCAGCGGTGTGAGCGTTTTCATACCGATAGAAGCCGCGTACGCGCTTGACAATCTCTTCAACCGAGATTTTACCTTTGTCACTAGTTAGCGACTGCGATTTCGAAGAAGACGTTCTTCTTCCGTCGTCGAAAGTTCGCATCCGTATTCAGCGCGTTTGCAGCTTTCAGTGCTCCGCCATCAGGGCTTCTTCAATTCGGACTGAAACCTCTTGGAGCGCCAGCGACTGGACTACTAGTTGCCGCTTTTGTTTCGCTCACTTGGAGAAGACGGCGCGCTGGTGTTAAGCTTTCGTGGTGGAACAGCCGGCGCAGCTGCGAAGTACTTCTACGCAGCCTCTGCCATTGCAACGTGGCCCTGATGCAACGGATTGAAGCTACCCGGTACAAGAATAGCGTCTTTCCATGCAATGTCCAACTTTGACTCATCCGACGCGGCGGAGCCAGCACTTCACATCAGCAGCCGTTGCCGGCCCGGGCCCATTCCCGTGTCACTAGTACATGTCCAAGCCCTCGTAAGAATTCGTGACAAGTGCGTACGAGTACTGCTCGTTCTACAAGAATTGTGTGACCTGCTCCGAAAGTACGTCAGGCTCATCGTAGGCATTCGTCGGCAGCTCGCATATTCGATCTGCCCGCCCTGTAGGGCCGGCCGGAAAGCTCTTGTCGTGGTACCTTTGCAACTGGTCCACACCGCACTGGTCCACCGGCACAAGCTTCTTCTTGAGTGCAGCACTTTCTTCGCTTCCATCGTCGTTCATAACGACGTTCTCGCGCCAGTCGGTGTACATCGATTGCCCCAAGTAGTACTCCCTGTACAGCAGATCAAGAAGGAACTTAGAGATCAGGTGATCCTCAGCTTCTCTTGCGCTCTTCTACTTCATAACATCGGCGAAGTACTGGAGCGCTTGCGTTTCTCAACGACCTTTCAGAAAGTGCACGTGACGTCGGTACAAGCGCTCTCCATCAAAGACCGAGAGGAAGGACTGGTTATCCCCGCGGCGTTCGTAGTTGCTACTGAGCGCGCCTGTACTCGCGATACCGACGACGTTGAACTTTGCATCTACATCGGACAGCACCTTGAACACATCTCATATACTCTCTTCCGACTGATTTGGACCGCCAGCCTCGAAGTTGAGTGCCTGTTCATTTCGAGACTGGAGTCTCTTCACCTTCATTTCATGCGTTTCGTTAGAAGGAGAATCAAGCTCGCCAGGCAGCTTCTCGTGCGCATACTGCTCATCAGAAAGCAATTCGTTAGCTAATAACCGCCGCCCTCGCTCGTATGCTCACCTCTACAATGCGTCGGACATCTCCTGAGATACTCACTTTAGCCCTTTAGCAACGCCATCTCCTCACAATAGTTACTGCGTCTACTTCCTGCTGTACGGAGCGAGAACTTCCAGTACGGTGGAGCTACTAACCAGGCACTTGCAACAGCCAGGATCCCATCTGAACACCTGCTGCTACGTTGATACAAGAGATTTTGAGCTTCTTTGGCGTTTGAGCCGCGTAGAGCTCGGTAAGGCGAGCAAAGGTGGCGTTGTCCATCCTGATTATTTTTGCTGGAGCTGTAAGATTGATAGTGCTCACTCTTTTGTGTTATTTGAAACTCTTGCCTAGATATTTTATTTACGTTTACGAATACAATTACCCGCTGTTTGGCAGGCGGTAAGCCCTCTCCCACACTAAGCACCAACAACACACGATGCAAAATAGCCGCTTCCAACACAACTGCTAATAAGTCAAGTCAAGTCTCTATTGCTGATGAATCCGATTTTACATCTTTCCCCACGGATTTGGCGAGAGCCGCACCGTGACCTCTGCCGGACATATTTGGTAGAGTTGGTTCAAAAGTGCGTTCAAGGCAAGACTACACCCAACGGTACATCCTGTTAGCAAATTGTCTGGACCTCCCGTTACAACTACAGAACCCTGCGCTCCCGGCCTGTTTCCAGATTCGTCCCGTAGGGTCAAAAGCGAGCGTAGGAAACTCTTATTACTCAGAATGCCCACAGGTCTCCCACTGCTTACTTTGCTTACAACCGTCTTGCAATCTTCGTTTAACTTGCGCATCAGGTAGGCGCACGCAAGCGTCACACTTCTATTCATTCCCATCACGCAGTGAATCAGAATGCGGCACTTCACCTTTCTGAGGTTATTCTGCGTGACCTTCTAGTAGTCCGCGATTTAGTCATCTATGAATCGCGTAGCGTCGTTCAAGTGCGTTTCCAGCAGCGGATAAGCCGGTAGATCGTTAGCACTTATCTCCATGTACTTGAGATCAGGAAGTCAGTCTGCCGTGTTCTTGTAGACGCTCTTTCGCTCGAATCTCAACTATGAAACACGTTCGTAGTAAGCGACTGTATCCTGAATGTACAGCTCGAGGACTCATTTGGAATCCAATCCTTTTTCTGCATCCGCATCAGAAAATCTGCTCTGTACTACACGTCCCGCTTCCGAATCACTCACTGACTCTTATAACGCCTCAAATTGATCACTAGCACACCCTCAAAAGATGCTTCTCTGGACCCGCCACATTAACGACGGCATCGTACCGAAACTCACTAAGCAAGGAAGGGGTTCATTGCTCATTGCATATTGGAGACGTAAATTTCAACGTCTTGCTGCCCGCCTGGAGTACCGACAGTGAACGAGTGAACCTTGTTACAGTCAGTCCAAGTTCAGAGCGGTCCTTCTCACTTGGATCATGCTCACCTTCACATTCACTCAGCCAAGTTAGTACAGTTACTTTGGACTAGCGACGTAATCTCGCGCACCGCCTGCTCGACATTTTCGTTTTCTACACCTGACATCGCTAAAGGAGCTAATATTGCTTGCTACCCACGCTTGTTAACAAACTGATTATTTAGTATAATTAGGTAGTTGAAAAGTCGTCTCTCTCTCGCTCGTGATAGACATAGATCAAAAACCTTTTTAGGAAACGAAGACGAACTGCAACATAGTTAATTTAGACGCGATATAGCAAGGCACAGGCCAGATAAGAAACAGTTATAAGTCAAAGAAATAACGTCATCGAGTCACATCACTTGTTTGACACATTTTACACGCCGCGCGTGGTGTCGAGAAAGATGGAGCTAGCTTCGTATTGGATACCGGGTGTACATTTAGCATCTCGAACAGCCGCGGTGGAGCTCACACCAGAGCGCTCACAGCAGTCCAAGCTTTGCTTTTCTACAGCCCATATTTCTCAGAGACGCACGTCCTCGTAGGGGGCGCTCTCGCTTTTTGTTTTTGATTTTGATGAAAGAACAAACTACTTGTAAATCTAGTTTGGCTTTCCGTAGACTATCAGTATCACTCTGAAATGTAGAGACCCCTTACAGCGCAAGTTCGTCTTCTACTTCGTAGAGACCCCTTACACTGCAAGTTCGTCTTCATCGCCTTCAAACACGATACTATCAGCTAGCCCTCTGCCAGAGTCCTGTCGCCATAAGCGACTACCCTGTTTCATGAGCTTAGCCGTGTTCTGGCGTTGGAATATTCTTTTCTTCAGCTTTTCGACTTTCTGCTCGAGATCCTCGATTGTGGACGCACGCGCAACACGACGCGCCACCTGTCGCGACAGATGCGTGTCCTGCCGCCGAGCGCCGTACCGACGTCGCTTCTGAGCAGCAACTGCACCACACCCGAACTCGTAGGCAGGCTTCGCATGTGCTGGGGCAGTAACGACAGGCACAGGTACTGAGGCTTCTTCGGTAGGCTCTGGATCGGAATACGAATATGTCACGTGATAAGTGTGGATGTTCATGTTGTTGATGTTGATCAGGCTGTTGCCGTGGTGCAGGACCTTCTTGCCCTTATCTTCTTTTTTGGCCGCATTGGCCAGGCCTTGCGGGTAGGACTTTGCCTTAGTAGACGGTGACATACTGCCCGCAGTAACAGGAACCTCCAACTTGCTCTGCACCTCCCCAAACTTTGCGTTATTGGCAAGCATTTCGGCGAAGAATGTGTCGGCTTTCCAGATCGCATGAGACTCGTCGTCACTATCAACGTAACGCTCTGTACGGCTCAACTTTTCGGGAAACACGTTTGTCTCTCTCTCTCCGGAATTGGAATTGTCAGAAGCCTCACCATCCGACTCACTATTCCTCGGCGTAGCCGGAACTGGAGTTCCTTCGTCGTCATCGTCATCGAGCTCGAATTCTTCGTCAGGAAAGACTAACATACTTAGAGTGTCCAGCTCCGTCGTGATTGTCTTCGCAGCCTTGGGCTCGGCTTCCGGTTCTTCGGACTCAATACGCCTACAGACGCCGTCGATACCGCAGACCTCCATAGTAAACTGCTCAGTAACGAAGTTGTCATGTTTCTTAGCTTCATCAAGATCGTAGTTGACTGATAGAGCTCTGGCAAGACGCTTCTTCGCGTCGCGCAACTCGGAGACCGACTCGAGCACTCCCATGAGGATGCTTAGCAATGAACCGAAATTAACGTGAACAAATTCGACTATCTCGCGACCTGGCAGGATTAAGTGAGCTAGGAATGCAACAACAACCGTAGCAGCAATAGAAGAGACGTCGATTTGCGTCTGCGCCTCCGCACCATGAAGATTCGAGTGAGTCAACGAGGCCAGAACATTTTCTTTGATGGAAAAGCCCTCCAAAAATGCAGGTCGTTCCCGGCCCGCAAGCAACAGCACTGTGAACAGCACCAGCGGGTAAAGCCACACGTTAATGAAGTCTAGTATTTCGTCTACGCCGTCTCGTTCCGGTTTGTGATCTTCAATTTCATCTTCTTCTTCAGTCTCGCGTCGCTTTGCGCTGGGCTCACCGTCTTCATCATCATCGTCATCATCGTCACCAGCTTCGGCTTGTCCATGAGCATTGCTTAGATCGATGGAGTGCATCACCGAGTCATCAGTTCTTTTGAGATCTTCATGTTCGTCTTCCTTCGCGCCGTACTCATGCGAAAGCTCGCCAGCGCTCAGTACTACTTCGTCCTCTTCATCGAACTCAGTCGCGATCTCTTCACGATCAGAGTCCGAGTTGTACGCGGCTGCGTCCTGTTTCTCGAGCCTTGCAACTTCCTTGGCGCAGTCCTCAGGGTGAAGTGCACGAATGAGCAAATACGGCAACGATGGAAAAGCACGTACGAAGAAGCCATTGGATCGGCCATAGCTTTTCGTAACGTTGTAAACCTTTTTGGGCGCGACTGTGTAAGAGCTAATAGCGCTAAAAGGTTTCATGGACAACGAGACGACGCTTTTCACTAAATCTCGTATAGCGCAGACCTTGTGATAAAGGCGTTCCGCTTTCGCTTGCATAGCATCTTTCAGTTCAACCGTTTCGTTGCGACGAAGAGATTTGGACGCAGCGGATGGCGCGACGGCGTCCGCCGGCTCAACCCACGCAAACATGCAGAACATAGCGTGAATCATCTCGTAGACTACGTTCAATTTATAGCTCATCCTAGCAGCCTTGGCTTGAAGTGCATCTTGCAGCTGCACCGTTGCGGCCCGCTTCAAATACTTCAGAGTAGCAGCACGCTTCAAGCTTTTGAGCTTCGCTGCACCGTTATTTGACGAAGTTCCAGCACTGATAGGATTCCAAAACGCGCAAGTCCTCCACATCAAGGCGTAAAGCGGCGCAATCACGAACAGCGTAATAACGAAGGCCGACGTCTCAGGACGATGGGCCAGAAACGCTGCCATACGCGGCGAGACGACTCCCAGTTTCAACAGGTTCGGGCCGAAGCGCGGCGTCGCGAAGCCGATCAACGCAACAGAGTTCACGCAAAACAGCGCCACATGCCAACCTAAGTACCACGTCGTGCACGCGCGCATCGCTCGCACCTCGCGCACGCACTCCCAGCTCACCGGGCACATGGACCAGCTCGCCGAATACGACCACCTATCTGCAATCTTCATCATCAGGCACATCGCCGAGCCGACAGTAAGCAGCCACAGCGGCGCTCCGCCGTACACGACGTGGCAGACCATCACCGAGGTTCCATTAACGACCGCCATGATCTGGTCCGCAATCAGGAACGCGCGCTGCCAGTCCGGCTTTTCGTCCCCGTACCGTTTCCACAGCTTCTCGCCCAGCCGGCTCTCCCGCATCTCGCGATCTGATGCAAAGATGCTGTCCACCGCTCCGTACGCCTTGTAAAACAACGCCGGCCACCACATCACAATTGTCAGCGTGGTCTGCACCACGGCGACGCTGATCAGCAGCGGTAGCGGCAGGCCGTGGGCGTCGCTGGGCCCACCGAACTTGAAGGCCACGGAAACCGCGAGGGGAAACAGCAGCCCGGTACAGCGCGCGTAGCGCGAAGGCACGAGGTAGGTAGAGGTTCCAGAAGAAGCAGGTGCAGGCACGTGCGTGGAAGCTTTAGAGCTGGTGAAGGAAGTGATCGAGGAGGAAGACATTTTGTGCAGATTCTGTTTTCTAAATTCAACGGATGAAAAGAGGCGTTAGCGGGTAATCGTAATTGTCGTTAGGCTGGTGTCGGCGTGCTAATACTAAGCAAAGGCTAGTTGTGAGGCGGGTCGAAAAAAGCAGATTTGCTTGCAAGCTGATTGTTCTTCGTCTTTAATGGCCCAGGCACATAAAGTTCAAGAAAAGGCTTGTTGAAAAAGCTGGTCGAAAAGTGTTTGGAGTGAGTCTACAACTGATGATTTTTTAGACAGTGCATATTTATGATGAGGACAGGACCAGGAGCTAAGTAAGGAATGCATACAAGTGTGATTGAGAGGATTCGATTAATTTGTGATAGCGAGTTCAATCATGTGTAGCCAGTCATCAACAAGGAGCACATACAGTAGAGTCAGCTCATATAGAAAGTTTCATTCTAGTTGATGTGCACAGATCAAGTTAAAGACTCCCCAGATGAATTTTAACCCCTTTTAGCAAAGAAACAGCGTCATGCGCTGCTCAATCGGAGCGTGTCGACACACTGGACACCCCTTCAGACTCTCACCGGTACTTTCACTGCACACTGCGCAGATGCACAGGTGCTTGCACGGCAGGATCACCGTGTTCGCCAGCCTCTCGTAGCAGATGATGCACATCCCTACATCTTTATCTTCAACCTCAGCAGCACTCCCGCCATAAGCAACGCCACCTGCCTTTCCCGCTGCTACTACTTCCTTCTCCAACGCCGTTATTTTTTCCGCCATGTTGGTTTTCTCTTGCTCAAGTTCACTAGAACAGAATGTTTTTCAGAGCGTTCGTCGCTTCCAGTTGATCTCGCATACTTTCAAGCTCGTCTCGCAAGTAGCGAAATTGCTCCTGCTGCGCCGCGTTGCCTCAGTTACTAGTCGTTCTTCTGCTAGTCGAGCAGATTACTAGTACAGCGCAAGCTGCTTTTCCTTACTTTCGCTTTCTCATAAAGCTATTTGCGCCTTCTGCGCGAAGCTACTACTTCTCTTGCTCCAACGTGTCGCGATATTTCCTCTACTCGTTGGTGGAGTCCTTCCATCACTTCGACAGGTGTCGGCACGTTTGCTTGTAATACTCGAGCTCTTCGTCGCGCGTCTTGGCACCGTTGCTCTTACTACGTATTGGAAAAGACCGATGCGAGCGAGTTTTACGAACCGACTGGTAGACCAGGTGGATCTCAATCCTGCTCCGGCACTTGCTGCTTTTACCGACACGATGAATTTACTCGCAGTGGCTGCGAAGTTGGTTAGACGACTTCGCCACTGAGCGCAGACGCGAGTTTGTCGTCTTACGCACGTCTTTCGGCAAGGGACGATGACGACGAAGGTGGTTGGAATGGTATGCCTTTGCTTAACTCACTCTCGGTGGCTGATGTCGAGGTCACAGAGGGGATCACCAGCTGCTTCTGCGAGTCCATGTTGTTTTAAAGTGTGTCAAGGTCCGCGCCACGCCGTTACCCAGCATCGTCTAGTTCGTAGTCTTCATCGGCTTCGTCTATGTTTCCGAAGAGCGACTTCAGCCCGCTAAACAGATTGCTACTACTGACAGTAGAAGCTTTCGGAAGCTATTGTGGCTACGACTTTTGTTATGGCGGCACACTGAGACTCGGATACTGCGGCTGCTAAGCCTAGGGAACGAAAGCAGGTGCCGCGGCGGACGACGACGACGAAGAGCCACCCGTTGGGTGTAGATTCAATATCGTCGCGGGTGGCTGCATGGTTTCGTAACTTCTACTTGTTCAAGTTCAACCACTTTTTTTACTACGTACACTGAAAGTCAAATGACATCATCATACATAGTGACATACTTCAAGAGGATTAGGATTTTTACGCACGTACAAATATTCCCGAGACCGTTCGAAATCTAATCATTGATTTCAGAACCAAACGAGCAGCATAAGACGGGAGAGCACGTCCTGATCTTCATCCATGAACACTTCAAACCTCAGAATTTTTACAGTTCATATAGTTCCTCATCTATCGACAACCGACAACCCCAGCCTAAGCCCACGTCCCTACACTACAGTTCATACGACTACTTGCTAATTCTTGATGCGAGACTTATGCCCGCTCATCTGAGGAGGATGCCGCACTGACGCGGTTGCCACCAGCGTCTCCAGCGACATCCTCAGTCTCCGTTCCGACACCTAACTCTTTCATGATGTCCTCGTATTGGTCCTTTGCCTCCTGGCATACTATCTCCTCCTGAGGATCTTTTTCAACGCTGCCGTCCTTGTTGACCACCGACAGGAAGCTCCGCACGGGTTTGCGGCAGAGTGGACACTTGTAGGCAGTGAATTGTTTACGGCCTCGAAGCTCAGAAGCACAGTCTCAGCACAGGCACATATGCATACACGGCAACACAATCACAGTACGCGCATCACTGAAGCAAATCACACACTCTGTGTCGACATCATCATCTGCAGCGGCGCCTCCGCCACCACTCACTTCTCAGTCTCGCGATGGTGTATTGCTTTCGCTGTCATCTTTGAGTAAATCGTCACGAGAAGTTGAAGCTGATGACGATGACGCAATTTGATATTGACCGTACACAGACTTGAATGCATATCACTGAACCTTGCTTTTATGCTTGCCAGCGTCATCATACGTGTCAGCACCTGTGAGAGACGTAAACCATGAGCCCATCCCGATTTTCGACTTGCTAGAAGAGGATGACGAGCTCTGCTACGGCATGAACAGGCGTTGCATACCCGTTTCGAGTCTAGCGTCAAACTTGACGTTGTCTGGCCGTTCCACAGTTTCACGCCATCGCCACTCAACAGTGTATCCAGTGCCCTCCGTTATACCGAACTCCATGATTTTTCACAGTAGTCAGTGTGTATCGTGTTCATCCTCCAGAGAAGTTTTTGTGCATACCGGCAAGTGAAACGACTCATTATTTATTACGCGTAGTAGTCTGACGCCGTATCTGTAAGTCGCTGCATAACATCCTGTTAACTTTCATCTTCCTCTCATCTTAGGACTTAGGAGAGCTCTGGATTGTCGGTCAATAAGCGTTCTGACAGCACTTCTAATGAGCCGATGCCATCATCGACTGGTGTGAGATAAAGGCTTACATGCTCGTAAATGCTTAAATCCTCGCAAGTACGTTCACCCATGCGCGCTTAGTCCACATCGATAAGTAGCCTCATCGATCGACCTGGTGGGCACAACTAAACGCGGAGACCTGAAATGCAATCTACACCCACTCATTCAGTATACCAGCACGCCAGCGTCAAAACCGTCTAATCGTAGGTTACCTCGATCTGCTTATCCTATAGACGAATCTTTGCACCACGAACGTGCACTGGCACCTCTTGCATTTAGGCACTACTATCAGTCGACTGTGCCAAAGCCAGGTCTTCTCTACCTCCTCAGCGGGAAGTTCTTCGGCGGTCTCCGCTCCAGCTGATCGTTCAATATTTGCTCGTGATCTAGATCGTTCACAGCGACGCTGCTTCTGAACTCGTGTAGCTGATGCAGAATGACGTTCGCAGCTCGTGCCTGCTGCCGTCGCTCTGCGCGAGTAGTGCCGCGTGATGGTGGAGTCGAAGTACTCTGCCCCTGATGTGGAGCAGTCTGGTCAAGGCCCGTAAATACGGAAGAAGAAACGCCACCCATAATGTTTTATGTTCTGGTATAATGCTTCGAATTCATAATATTAAGTACCTAGCTACAGCTACAACAGCACTTTACTTGGTTGATGTCAAATGTTTAATAGTGATACGGCAGGGGTAATGTTGCGATCAAGCTAAATACTATATTGATCCAACAACTGTTTTTCTTTTTCCCAACAATTTCTAGTACTCGTGACACAGACGGCGAGACAACAGCGACTCATGACCATGTCCATGATACGAACAAGACTAAACAGTGGAGTATCAACTACGCACTCATACGCATTCTCAAAAGAAGGTTGATCTTACAACGGTCACTTAACTCCCGTTTTTATTGACCTTTTCTATTCCGCCACGTGATCGCCCAAGGAACTCTACTGAAAACCAAGTACAACTTGTAGTACTGTTAGAGTGTATACAAGAAGAGTTAGAGTACAAATGTCTAAGTCACTGCAGCAAACAGCTCCCAAAGCGTGCAGAATTTACTTAGTGGAAGATGAAGAAGAAGATGCTCCACCGAAATCACGATAGGTTGGCACCCATGCTGCCTATCGATATTTACCGAAGAGCCTTCTATGTTACAGATGTCGTTAAAACTACTTCTAGTGCCACACTGGCCGGTGTTGCTGATTCTGATATTTGAAAACTTATAAATCAAGATTAGATCAGGAGCGCTGCAATTAACTTGCGGGACCGGAACAATCTTCGATGCATTTTGTTCTTGTTTGCAGTCGAAAATTGCGTCCTCGATATACCCTCTATAGAAATGATTGCGTCTGCGCTCTACTCGCTCCACCTGACTGAAGTCTATCGTCAACTCGCTATCCTAAAACTCGGTGTTGAAGACTTCCAGCTCCGCATTAGATTCGCTAAAAGCTAATGGAGTTTCGATTTCTAATCTAGTATTGACGTATTGTAACTAAGTACGATATACGTCAAGAAAATGTCCTACGATAGACGAACGACACTTGGTCTGCGCTGTGTACCCTAGATCGAGACATTGATCTATCCAGACACACAATCCGTAGTTCATTTGTTCGATTAGGATTAATTTTCATTCATTCATTGGAGGTACTATAAGTGATTTGTGTAGTTCATCATTTTCGACTTTCGAAGTTATGATACTTTCACCCAGCAACTACGCTAATTTCACGTTCAACATAATTAAATTTTATACGCTCGTATATACTTCGACGCAGTACAACTATTCAAGATGTATTCGAACGCGGTCTTCATACCGCAGCTCTATTTGATTACTATTACTCTGTTCGATATCGATATTTGTATTATTGTTATAGTCGTGTTTAAATCTCGTGCAGTAGCACGCGAGCCACAGGCCCGTTTTTCAGCTCCAGCCAAAGTTTCTCGAGTTCCGGCTCATGCACCTTTTTCCAAATAAAAGCAACGTGACCACTGTCGACCACAGCATGCTTCATGCGATCGAGGAAATAGTTTATTTTGTGCTGAAAGTCGTACGCGACTTCAGCACCAAAAACTTCTTTCAGCAAGTACGCTTCGGCCTCGATGTTGACGTCACCACTTGCGTCACCGTTCGTAATGCTGTGCGCGAGGCGCAGCCCCTCGATGTCGCGCTCCTGAGGAGTCATATTGCTAACTGTGCGCTGGCGCGTGGCGCGCTTCTTTTCTTCCGACGAAGGGACAGGCAGTGCGTCAGCACTACCCGATTCCAAGCTCATAGTAGTGGCGGGATAACGCGCCGCGGGTGTGCAAATGCCAGTTTCGAGATCGCAGATGCCCATGCCGACGTCCGCCATGTCTTCAACGGCCGCTTTCACGTCGAAAGGCTTCTCGATATCGAAGGCAGGCTTATCAAGGTTCAGTACGTGCAGCAAGTGGCGACTGTGGCGGAAGTACACGCGCGCGTTTTCCATCAGAACCGGAGTATCGTCACCAAGTGCGGCCATCACCGGCTCCTTCGCACGTGCTGCACCACGGAGGCTGCTCGTAGTTGGCGCCACAGCAGCTTCCATTTTCTGCTTCATGTTCGTTAGGCGAAGCGCATCAACCAATGGTGCAAGATCTTCGAGCGGTTCAGCTTCAGCCTTCATGCTGGGCGAACCACCCCTGCGACCGCGAACGTTGCTACCCGAAGACAAGCTATCCTTATCATCCGGCGCTCCGGACTTCGGCAAAATCATAGGGCGGACAGGCGCCGACGTGCGCTGCGCATGCTTTTCGTTGTGCACTTCATCCTCCCCTCCATCAATAGTCCAAAGATTGCCCGTAGCATAGTACTGCGGCCAGCGGCTGCTCGATAGCGTGGCGCTAGGTCCTTTCAGCGGGATACGAGCTTTCATATTTTTAAGTGGGATCGCATTTTTAGGAGATTTAATAAAGACATCGCCCGAAGCCCTTGGCAGACCAACAACAGCATGATTAATGTGAGCGCCAACTGGAATCAGCGGCGTGTTGGCAAAAGATGCCTGAGAGGCTAAGAGTGCCTGGACGATAGCTCCGACGACCATTTTGAAATGAGTGACAATAATTCACTTCCTACCTACGTTTTTGAAGTGCCAAGAAAGATTTACGTTTACCAATAAAGCTGTGGCAAACTTGACTAACAGATTTTGTGCTTGACTTTGGTAAAGGCTGCGCCAACCGACGAAATAAATCCTATCGACTTCTCTCCACAGTTCGCTGTATTAGACACTGTTGAAGCGTGATGATATGTAAAATCATGCATGAGTATGAGCGCTCGAGGAATGCAACCGAAAAAAGCAAGTGAACAAAACCAAGGAGTAAGGACGAAAGTCGAAGGCAATGTAGTCTCATACACCGTTAGCAACATATAATAAGGCGATCATAGTAAGAATGCAATCATCCATCTGTCAGTATGCAGTCTTAATTGAGCTCTCTTAGATTACAAATAATCTACAACGAGGCCCATCAAGTGCAGGTCAAGTTAGCTATGCATCTACACAAAACGCGGCACGCCATTTACGACGTGTGAAGTCGAAGTGCAGCTATTTCACTAGTACGTCTAATTACGTTAATGTTTCATACGACGATGAGATAGAGGTTGAAGCAACCTAAGTACCTAAAAATGCTAATGTACATGTGCGTAAAGCGTATCACATATTCAGGAAATTCAAGCAAACAATAAACTGCTCGCGAACTAACAGATCACAACATTGAAATATATATCACAGAAAATCATCCTTAGTAAAATCGCCGCAACTCCGCTGCATTCGGCTTCTTTTTCACTAGTCAATCGTTTGCCCACTAAAGCGACTCAACATCGTGTCGGTTTCCACGATCACCAGCTGCATCATGCTCACTACTCACGCAGCTGCTCCTGCAGTGTATCAAACTCTCACATCAGCCGTCTTTGCTTGCTCTTGCGCTTATACCTTTCGTATTCAGTAAGAATAGCAGGTAACTCGTCGGAACTCGTCCCAGTCCCACCAATATCTACACCATGTATATCAATTGGTGGCGCTTCGAATTCGAGCGCAGACGCAGACGTTGGCGGCGGCTCGTAAAGATACGTTATGATGGGCGTTTTTTCCACCGCATCTTCTTCTGCATCTTCCCATATCTCTTGCCTCATCACGAACTTTCCGTCTGCGTTCCTCTCCCATCAGGCCGTGCCACCACTTTTTGGTGACAGCTCTCGCTCACTACCAACGCAGTGTCGTATCATGAGTAGCTAGCTGTCCACTCTACAACGCGGCGTCTCGCTCCTGCTCTCCCCGAGGCGACATAAAAGCGTCCTCTGGAGTCTTGAGTTTTTTGAGTAGCTTCCGAGAAGGCTCCTCGCGTCCACCAGTACTTGCGCCGCTGGTGCTCGACTTGCTGATGCTCACTTTCTGATTAGGTACACTTGACCTATCAGAGTTGTTTCCACCAGACCACTGAGAGTCCTTTGAAGCAGTCCTTTCCACCTTCACCTACTTGATCTACCTCAGCCGCTCACGTCACTCAATAGCTCAAGCAAGAGCAGTTGCTTCCTCCACCCCTGTTCTATCCAAGTCGATGCGCTTCGAACTACGCAACGGTCTGGTATTTCGATCAGTTCGACCGTCTTACGATTCTGCGCCAGAAGCCGAATAGGTTGAAGCCCGACGCTCGCGTTCTTTTTCTCGCAGCTTCTCCTTATCAAAACCGTGACGAGGTGCAGCTTTCTTCGACTTCGGAGTGTAGCTCTCAAAAATGAAGTCAATTTTTTCTCTGTCGCGTTTCTCCTTCTACCGCCTGTTATCCGCTTTCCCGCTCTCGAACGCCGAGTCATTCATCCCATTACTCATATCATTCGCGTTTTCTCACTCAGTAGTAACTTCGCCCTCACTAGCTTCAGCCACCTCAGTTTGGCTATATCGAGCTAGCGTTTCAGGCACGTCAACGCTCCACGTCGCCTTGATTTCCGTGTCCACTACGCCGTGCTTAGTTCTTTACCTGGTGCTCGGCGCGTCGGCGCTTGGGATCCGTCGCGTTCTGTCACTTATGGATGAAGTACATGCAAAGCAGCAAACCTGCGACTGCGGCGAAAATCAGAAGGGCGGTGACAAATGGGTTCGGCTAAAATGTAACTTCTCATGTTAAAGAGAGCCCACCAATCCGAGTGGTCTAGCCATCACTCAACCTGCGAAGTCTCATTTCACGTGCACGTTTTGTAACTGTTCAAGCTTTAGTCACAGTCTTAGTTAGAGTGGAAACAGTCCTAGCAGGCGACGTTGCAGGCGCCACAGTGGTTAGTGCAAGAGTCGTGGTTGGAGTTTCAGATAAGTGAATCTGAGTCGTTGGCGCGCTTGTTGTCTACTCGACGGATCACACGAAGTCCATGAGACCAAAGTCCGCAGCTTCCGTTTGGTCATCTGTGATAGCAGAAGTCAAATGTATCGGCGCATTGGAAACGTGATCATCAGAGAGATAAGACGTCTTGTAATAGATCTCATTGGTCGCACAGGATCTTACTCCGCCAGTGGATTCACTGTCCCCCGAACACTCCCTAGCAGGCGCCGCGCACCCATCCGCAGGACAGCGGGCGCCATACACATTGATCTCTATCTCGCACTTCGTCTCCGGAACGCCCTCGCAACCCGGACTTGCACGTACTGACCATCGCCGTGGTAGCGGCCTGTACGAAGCTGCGACGTTTTCGTTATACTTGATCTCGCCCGACTGCCATAGGTTGCTATCTTTGCTGCCCTACGAATTACTCAACCACTGCCAGCTCACCGTCGGTTCAAAAAAGCTCAACATGCAGTCGTGACTGCCAACGATGGTTACTGGCATCTGTCACAGATCTGGATTTTCGTTACGGTCTCCAAAGCGAATACCTGACCCCTAGAGCGCGCTTCCGCTTGTCTAATCGACGCAATAGTTGGTTACTCTTCCTCCGATGGACCTCGGCAGGTTACCACGCATCAGCTTGAAATAGCTTCACGCATACTTTCCTCCGCCGGCGCCGATCAAGGTCTCAGCTTCGTCTCAGTCTTCTGCGTCTCACTCTGTGCACCTGAAGTGGTCTTCGAACTCGTTATTACGGATCGCACCGCATGCTCTGGTCCTCGAGCTCACTATTGACTACGGTAGTACAAGTGCACACCGTAGCGACTCTCACCTTGGCAGATGGAAGCGTCTTAATTGCAGCAAGGCATCCAGTCGACACTGACGAACTGCACACCTGTTTCACGCGTGATTTCACTAGCCCAGCTGCTGTGGATATATTCTGGGACGCCAGTACTCTTCCCCGTCGTCTCAAAGGTAAGTTTCTCCGGTTGCTATGTCGCAAGCGCCACCGCTACTAGCGCGCATGGTTCCCGTCCACCGCTGCTTCGCCTGGGTCGTGCTCCCACCGCATGCTGAGCTTGAAGAGGTTGCTACTATCAGTAGAACGCATCGCCGTTATTACGCGTACTCGACCGCGTACACATCTTCGGTGTCACTGCTGCGTGTATCGAGGTTCGTGTAAGTCGCTTGGAATTGTCGCGGCTCGGCATTTACACCACAGCCAACGAGCATCGATGCTCCTACTACAAACCACGTACGACGTCGTGCTTGCAATTTAGTCGTCATTTTTATCGTTCGATACTTTGTTGAGCTTATTAGGGGGATTTGCGCTGGGTATCGCTAATTATATTAAAATGCGTGTCTGCTATGTTGTAAATGACTTATAGTCTACAGTCTACTATATGAAAAGTAAGGTTTTACGATGTCTGTTTATGTCACACTTCTTGAAAGTTCGATCCCAAAATCACACTGCAGATGGTTGCAAAAATCTCTCATAACACGCTATGTCACTCAACTAGGGGTAAAGCTCAATGATTGGGGGTCTACGCAATTTTTGCACAGATGAGAACCTTGTGGAAGAACTGATTCGACACGCAGCAGGCACATCTCAAGAGTAGACCGATATCGATACACACGCAGGCATAGAATTGCAATTGGTGCAAATCAGGCGAAACAGGATCAAGAGTAGATCGCAGACGCGATCATAATAGCATGCAACCAGACCAGTTGGAAAATATAAGCATGTTCATGATTAGAGTGTAGTCACTCGTTCGCTCCACTCACCGTAGAGGTGTCATAGGCCGTGTAGCCGTGGCTAGGTTTTTTTACACCTCAGGCCACTTTGTAGGAAGTAACCCTCGACTGCTACGAAAATCCAATTTTAAAGACTTGTGCCTACGTGTTGCACGTCGTCTATCTACGTCTAAGACACATGCGATAAGCTGCAGCTATTCATTGTAGTTTATCATGTGATAATTAAGAACCTGCGTCGTGAAGACATAGAAAATCCCCACAATACATCTACGTTATGATGTGTTCGTAGAAGCTAGAATCAACTACATAAACGAATCGGTGGCTAGAAGTAAGTATTCATTCGCTATTGATCGACACGCCCGTGTTATTTAACAACCGCCTTTACCACCACACAAAACTGTAATCATTCATTGCACTTTTCGCCCGAGATGCAACTGGCGCACCAATCTGTACACATCTACTTTAGCAATTAAACGCCTAGTTCGCTTCAACGTCCGAAGACTCCACTGTACTAGAGTTTGCATTCATTGATTCCGACCGAAGTCCTCAACGTTACGACCTGCACTACTATACGCGAACTTTTAAGTATCGACAGCGGCAAAAATTTAGATTATCAACAATACTTCATAGTTTACGATTGCCTGGTGAAAACAAGATAATTACGTAGACATATACAGCTCGTCCACGCGAACGCAACAGAGCAGAACTGCAAGTCTTTACCCAACACTCTACTCGCTTACAAGAATAAAACGCATACTACAACTACAGTACAAGGGAGCTTGACAGACGGTTTGCCCGTCCACTCCCGTCAGCTGCTGTCAGCATAGCGAGAGCTTGTTTTACGCTTGCGAAGCCGCTTACGCCGTGGCCTCCTTCATGTAGGCGATCACGTCGGCGATCTCCTGCTCCTTCTTCAGCCCGGCGAAGACCATCTTGGTGCCCGCGATGTGCTTCTTGGGGTTGGAGAGCCAGCCCGCCAGGTGGCCGTCGGTCCAGTTGACGCCCGAGCTGGACACCGCGCCCGAGAACCCGTAGCCCGCCTTCTGCCCGGCCTGCGCGCCGATCACGCCGTGCAGGTTGGGGCCCGACTTCTGGTCGCCGCCCGCGTTCACCGTGTGGCACTGCGCGCACTTGGCCTTGAACAGCTTGGCGCCCTTCTTGGCCTTGCCCTCGGGCAGCACGAGTTCGGACTCAGAGATGCCCATTGTGTTTGTGGAAGTGTCGATAAGTTAGACTTGATGAAAGACCTAACTAAAAGCTAACTTTGGCTTTGGTAAAGCTTGACTGCTCGTCCCAAAAAATCGGTCGTTGGAAAGTTGAAATTTGATACACAAGTCTGGGGTAAGCGTTCACGTAGAGCAAATAGCGTTCCCATAGTGCGATTTTTTTTTCGATAGAATGGAGAGCACAGTAGAGGACTTGACGGTATTTCCCCGGCGTACATGACATTTTCACATTTTCAGGTTACTCAGATATTTCTGGACGGAAAGACTAGAGAGCTGGCATGACTTGACAGTTGACTCACTACGACTACGTACATCAACACTAACCAGATTACATTCACAGCGTAACAGCGGAAGAACCGATTCCGATTCATTTATTTTATCATTACCGATTATATTATATTTGTCTTCATCCGTAAGTACCTGCCTGGTCTCGACGCTTATCGAAATCGTTATTGACTGCAACGAGCGTCTTGACTCTTGAGTGTAGTACTAAGTCGACAGAGCCAATTTAAGAGACTTCTGTGCAGTGTTGAGATTAAGCCCGAGTTTTTATGCTACTCAAATCAACGTCTCCTAACTGACATCAAGTATCCGCGACTGTTCCTGAGAAAATAATTAATGCGCTTTCATCTGCACACTTGTTATTACACCTCTTTTGCTACTGGACAGTGAGTTATGTTTTTAGGATCACCCGATTGTCGCATCTACCAACCCGATTGACGACTTCTTTGACTTCTTGCTTGTCCCGACTCCTCTCTGACTAGCTTGATTAACAAAAATCCGCCTCGTTAACAGAGAGCATGCTAGCTCCCACTCACCTGCAGGTTTTACCGGGTAAAAAGATCACTGCAAAGTGAAGTATCTGCGCACGTTTCGTTAGCATCGCATCTGTTAATATTTATTTTAGATGATCATCAGTTATGCTTGCTATCGAATAGATGCCGCTCGCGTGATCTGAAAACGCGTGCGGCACATAGCAACTAGAAAAAAGTACTTATCTATGGTAGGTTGGTTCAAAAAATAAAATACACAAAGAACGCAACCGCGTAGATTTACAAAATCCCCTCAGTAAGAAGGTCGTCATCGTTGAGTAACAATTTCTGTACTTTAGTACGTTTCCCCGAAAAACTAGTACATTAGATTACGTAAAAGGTATTATGTAAGCGTTACTTGGGACATAGTCTACTGCTCCTTTCTTAGAGCTTCTGTCTCCTAAGAGACTTGCTTGGGTAAGCTTTCAATTATTTATGTTATTTTTCCCTCTTAACGTTGCTTATCTTCAATCGCCTTTGGTCCCCGTCTTGAATTTCCACGTTTGTCGATTTCTGCATGGATCTCATATCTTTCCCCTGCCCTAGCGCGAGCAGCACGTTGCTGGCGGGGCTCATGTTCACGGAGGTACCGATCGGTAGCGCGACTCATGTTCGAGCTCGCGGATCGCGTAGAAGTCGCGTAGCGAGACTGCTCGTACTGGGAAACAGCATCAGGATTCACTTCATAGCCGTAATTGGGGAACATTATACCATCATCAAGACCAGCAGGGCCAACGCTCTCGCGGATCACCTTCTTAGATGGCGACTGGTACATGTCATTGACGTTGCTAGACGGATACGTGGAGCCCGAACCCGGCTCGGTCGTGCCTGTTGAGCTCAGCGTCTTCGCCTTGCGCGAGCCGTTCGGCCTTCGACCACGCTCCTTGCTACCGATCCTGACTACCTGGCCCTGCTGCGCGTTCTTGCGCTTCTTCTGCTTCTTCTTCTGCATCTGCACGTGTTCCAGTCCCAAGTCCATTTCCTCATCGGAGTAGTAGGGCAGAACCGCGATACTAGTCGGCTCGGTGACGCTCGGATAGACAGGCTTAGCCTTCGCATAGTAATCATTCAGACCGTTATAATTCGAGTCACGCACTATCTCGATGTCATCGCGCGACACTCTCGTTAGCGGCATGGGCGGCAAAGGCACGTCGTACTGGTCTTCCCACAATCTGCTGTCATACTGTTTCAACTCCGGCTTCATCTGCGGCATTCCGTCCATGACGAACAGTCCGTCCATTTTCTGCGACTGCGTGACCGATCCATCGTCAGATGATGGAGTGGACAGCCGACTGAGTTGACCCTCAACCTGCGACAGGCGCGTAACAGCTTTCTTCTGACCGATGTACAGCTGTAGTGTGAAGCAGCACGCAATGACCGCAATAAGGAAGACGAGAGCAAGGACTATGGCTTCTCTCCTGTAAATCGAGATTATTCCAAAACTGATCAGCGGTTTCTCGTGACTGCCACGGCTACTACTGCTATCTTCCTCGTGGCTTTCATCACCCGTGGATCCGGACTCCTC
>JACLAC010023016.1_pt1 | contig 23714 bp, 18 predicted proteins | sample 8027881 | NCBI WGS metagenome assembly JACLAC01 (sample SAMN15725517, study PRJNA655200) | protist metagenome | isolation source: fluorescence activated cell sorting (FACS) single amplified genomes of... | place: Spain: Blaines Bay Microbial Observatory, Mediterranean Sea | collected 2016-01-19 | reverse complement strand
TTTTTGCCCTGGCCAAATTCAAGAGTTATGGGACGCCGAATCTAAAAGAATAAAATCAATTATGAAGTCTGTAATGATCGCAAAATGTGACGTGAACAATACATGTATATACGATTACATACCCGAAAAACACCTTCGCAAATACCTTAATCTTAAAGAACAAATAATCAAAAACATATTCTCTTCTCAGGAGAGGCCAAACGACTATAAAGCGCTTGAACGTGCGCATATCTTGGCAGAAGAGATGAATGCTAAGAAAAATATATTCAATGGGAAAAAGAAAACAACCAACTATAATGTATTTGGAACCCGAACGGGAAGGCTGGCAAACAAAAGTGCAGGCATCCCAGTACTAACAATGAAAAAAGAGGATCGGGTAAATCTAGAACCAACAAGAGATTTGTTTGTAGAATTTGATTTTAATGCGGCAGAAATAAGAACTTTGTTAGCATTGAACGATAAGGAACAACCAAAGCAGGATATACATACTTGGAACACAGAGGTAGTTGCTAACAATTCGTTGACTAGGGATGAAATGAAAAAGAGGTTTTTCGCTTGGCTGTATAATCCGAAAGCAGAAGACTCGGAACTAAGCAAGCACTACGATAAGGAAGCAATATTAGATAGATATTGGGATGGTAAAGTAGTTACTACTCCATACGGGAGACAAATTGCTTGTGACAGAGATCATGCGTTAAATTATCTAGTTCAGTCAACGAGTAGCGATGTCTGTATTGAACAGGCGTTCAAAGTAAGAGAAATTATAAAAGACTGCGAAACGCAAATTTGCTATTTACTTCACGATTCAGTTGTGTTAGATTTTACTAGAAAAGACGTTAGAAAGTTTGAAGAAATCCAAAAAACTTTTAGTGAAACTAGATTTGGAAATTATTTAACTTCTGCCAAAATAGGCAAAAACTTTAGAGATATGACAGAGGTATAATGTACACTGTAATTGGGATTGGAGGGATAGGGATTGAGGTTGCCAAGAACTTTAGTAATTTTCCTCAATACAACGTAATCTATGTAGACGACAAAAAACACGATTTTGCCGACCAGCACACCATAACGAAACAAAAGAAGCCAGAATTATACGAAGAGGCGTTTAAGTCACTTAAGCCTGCGCTAAAGAAGAAGGTAAAAGATAAGGTTATATGCGTGTTATCTGGCGCTAGCTTCGTGTCATCAATATCTTTAAAGCTTTTGTATGGATTGAGAGATAAAGAAGTGTCTATCTTGTACATTAAGCCAGAGGCCGATTTACTTTCAGAGCAGAAAAAGATGCAAGACAAGGTAATCTTCTCTGTGTTGCAAGAATACACTAGGTCTGGTCTTTTCCAAGATATATTTTTAGTTTCAAGTGCGTCAATGGATGCACTAGTTGAAGACGCCAGCATATCCGACTACTATGTCAGTATGAATAAAACGATAGTGAATGCGTTTCATATGGTTAAAGTCTTTGACAATCAAAAGGCAGAAGCCTCAAACTTTTCTGAGGTGCTTGAATCTCGCAGGATCTATTCGTTGGGTCTTTTGGAGCAAAAGTCAGGAGATGAGAAATTATTTTTTCCAATTGATACTCCATTAGACAAAAAATTATATTTTGGGATAACCGAAGAAAATATAAATAATGATAAAAATCTTCAGAGAAATATTATAAAATTGATAAAAGATAAAAACAAAGAGTTCTGTAAATACAGTTACGGTGTCTACAAAACACAGTATGATTCCGATTTCTGTTATATGAAAATTTATACATCAAAAGTACAAGATTTCTAATAGAGGAAGTATAACTTGAAAAATCCTGATTTGGTTATGTTTGTTGGCCCTATGTTTGGGTCAAAAACAACGAGACTCATAGCTGCGCTTGAAAGATATAAATATCAAGGCAAAACAATTTCAGCGTTTAAGCCAATGATAGATAACAGATATTCCACTGGCGAGATTGTTACTCACAATGGTGGCAAGATTGAGGCTCAGTGTATAGTAGCTGGTGTTGAAATATTTGAATCCCTAGAAAAGAACCCTGCCGAAGTAGTGGCAATAGATGAAGCTTTTATGATAGAAAATATAGGAAATACTGTAATAAGTCTTTACAAGTCTGGTGTAACTGTGCTAATATCAAGTCTAGATCTGTCTTCTAAAGCCGAACCATTTAAGGAAATTGCTAAAATGATGCCTTGGGCCACAAAGATTGTGAAATGTCCGTCAGTGTGTGCTCAGTGCGAGGAGGATGCTTACTTTACATATAGAAAATTTGACGATGACAGAGAGTTATTGATAGGCGGCTCTGAAATGTACGAGCCAAGATGTTTTAAACATTATAAAAAAAATAGTTGACAAACCAAAACACTTTTAGTATTATAGATTCAGTTGGTCAGGAAATTTGCTGACCTGCTTTAGCCAAAGAGCAAAAAAACAACAGGAGAAAAAAACATGGCTTTGAATATTGATTTGATGAAACAGAAGATGAATGCCCTACAGGGCAAGGGCGAGAAGAAGCGAAACTTCTGGCGTCCAGAAGATGGAGAGAATAATATTCGTATTGTTCCAACTGCAGATGGAGATCCCTTCAAGGAGAAGTGGTTTCACTATAATGTAGGAAGTCAAAGCTTCCTTTGTCCAAAGAGGAATTTTGGAGATAGCTGTCCAGTTTGCGATTTTGCAAACCAACTTTGGAACGAGGGAACTGATGACAGTAAGAATCTGGCAAAGACCATGTTTGCAAAGCAGAGGTTCTTTTCCCCTGTGCTAGTGCGAGGAGAAGAATCAGAAGGTGTTAGAGTTTGGGGCTATGGAAAGTTAGCATACCAGAAGCTGCTTGGTATTGTGTTGGATCCTGATTATGGGGACATTACCGATCCAGAAGATGGTAACGATCTTAAACTGTTGTACGGCAAGGCACCTGGTGCATCTTTCCCAACAACAGATATCCGTCCTCGTCCCCGCAAGTCCTCCCTTTGCGATGACGCAGTGGGTGGTGATGAGCGCTGCGCCGAGTTGCTAGAAACAATTCCTAACTTTGAGACTATTTTTGAGAGAAAGACAAGCGATGAAGTTCAGCAAATCTTGGATGGCCACCTGTCTGGAGAATCAGAACAGATTGAAAAGTTCGGTGAAAAGCCTGTCGTTGAAGAAAGTAGTACAGATGATGTAGAGAAAGCTTTTAACGAGCTTTTGGGTTGATGTAGATGGGAAAGATAACAAAATTGAAATCTGGTAAAATATCTACAAAAGACATTATCTCACAACTAAATAAACGTGCAGGAGTGAGTATTGCCTATGACTTACAAGAAGAGAATCCAACAGATGTTAAGGATTGGATCCCAACAGGTTCTCGCTGGCTTGATTGTATCATTGCTAAAGGGAAGCTTGCAGGAATTCCAGTGGGAAAGGTCACTGAAATCGCTGGACTTGAAGCTACAGGTAAATCATTCATGGCAGCTCAAATTGCAGCCAATGCGCAAAAGAAAGGATTTAGAGTAGCATACTTTGATTCAGAGTCTGCTATTGATTCAAAATTTTTGCAGAGATCTGGGTGTGATCTTGATGAATTAGTTTATATTCAAGCAACTAGCGTTGAAAGTGTATTAGCTCAAATTGAAGACCTTTTAAAGATTCCTGAGAAATGGCTTTTTATTTGGGATTCGCTGGCTCTCACTCCATCTGAACATGATATAGAGTCAGATTACAATCCTCAATCTTCAATGGCAATGAAGGCTAGAATTTTGTCAAAGGGTATGCCTAAGTTGGTGCAACCTATTGCAAACGCGGGTGCCTCCTTGTTGGTGTTAAATCAGTTAAAGACTAACATTACAAGGAGCCCCGCTGAAGCTATGACAACACCCTATATGACTCCTGGCGGTAAAACGCTCCCATATTCTTACTCGTTAAGAATTTGGCTAACTGGTCGCAAAGCAAAGGCATCTTTTGTTTTGGATGATAATGGGTTTAGGATTGGGTCAGAGGTAAAGTGTAAGATTGAAAAGTCTCGCTTTGGTTCTACTGGCCGAACCTGTAACTTTAAAATCCTTTGGGATGTGACCGATCATGTCGGTATTCAAGATAGAGAGAGCTGGTTTGATGCAATCCAAATCTCAGAAAATCTTGAGCAATCCGGCGCTTGGTATGCTCTTGTGCATGAGGATGGCACTAAGGAAAAGTTTCAAAGAGCACATTGGCTTTCAAAACTAGAGGACGATAGATTCAAAAATAGAGTTCTTCAGTTGATGGATGACGATGTTATCAAGAAATTTAGTGACAGGACAGGAAACGCATCTGACTTTTATGAGTCAGATGAGTCAGAAAGTTCGGACTCTACAGAAGAGTAAACAAACAAACCCCCTAGAAATAGGGGGTTTTCTTTAGGAGTAAATATGAGAAGATTAATGTTGGTGGATGCACAAAACCAATTTATTCGTTCATATATTGTTAATCCCACTATGACACCAAATGGTTTTCCAATTGGCGGCACTGTGGGTTTTTTACATACATTGAACAAATTGTGCAATCAAATAAAGCCAGATTTGTTTGTTGTTGTTTGGGACGGCGAAGGTGGATCTCTGCAGAGAAGAATGATGAATAAAAGCTATAAGATGGGTAGAAAGCCACCTAAGCTAAAAAGTCAATCTTATAAACGTCTTAACAGGTGGGTTAATGAGATGTCAGATGAGGAAGTGGAAGAGAATCGTCTCTGGCAACAATTAAGAACAATAGAATACGTCAACCAGATGCCTATAGTTCAATTTAGGGAACCCAATGTTGAAGCAGATGATGTTATATCGTATGTTAAATCAATGCCTGTTTTTTCTGATTGGCAAAAGGTGGTTGTTTCAAGCGATAAAGACTTTATCCAGCTTCTGGATAATGAAACTCTCTTGTTTAGACCAACGCAGGCAGAGGTCTTAAACACAAATCGTATTCTAGAGACACATTCTATTCATCCTACCAATTTTGCACTTGCGAGAGCTATGGTGGGCGATAAAAGTGACAATCTTGACGGTCTACCTGGCGTTGGCCTGAAAACGGTAGCAAAGGCTTTTCCTTTTTTGTCGGAAGAGAAAGATTATTTGTTGTCAGACATTAAGGAATACTCTGAAGAGATGACAGAGGAATCTAAATTAAAAATTTATGATAAAGTACTTGAAGACTATCAGAAAGTATGTAATAATTACTCTATAATGCAGCTTGCCACTCCGCTTATATCGGTACAATCTGCATCCTATATTAACCAAACTTTTGAAGAATACGAGCCAATGTTAAATATGACAGAAGTAAGAAAAATGTTGTCATCTGATGGTATGATGGCTACAAACTTAGATTGTTTGGTTAGGCGTTTTAACGCTATGATTCAGGAAGGAACAGGGTTTAATTAATGCTTCAAACGAAAGAGAACTTTTCAAAATTTGGAAAGTCTTTTCAAGAAAGTCTATGTCATTTGATTCTTGAGGACCGTCCTTTTGCAGATCAAATATTTGAAGTTCTAGATGTCAACTTCCTAGAACTCATGTACTTAAAGGTCTTTATAAAAAAGATAAAAGAATACAAAAAGCAATACGGTGTACATCCAAGTAAAAAGATTATGACTAGTATTCTTCGCACTGGTTTGACGGAGGAGCAAGAGTCTGTGCAAAAGCTTCTTCGTGATTACTTTGCAAGATTGTTAGCAAAGCAAGATGAAATTGACGGCGCTGATTATATAAAAGATACAGCGTTAGACTTTTGTAAGAAGCAAAAGTTAAAAGAAGCGATGATTCAGTCTGTTGATTTAATTAAAAAATCTTCCTTTGACGAGATTTCAAAGATTATCAATGATGCATTAAAATTAGGAACGAGTAATGATATCGGATATGATTATTTAGCAGACTTTGAACAAAGGTTTGAGCTTAAAGCTAGAAACCCTATCAGCACAGGGTGGACACCGGTTGACAAACTCACGAAAGGCGGACTGGGTTCTGGAGAACTGGGTGTAGTTATCGCACCAACAGGCGCTGGTAAGTCAATGGTGTTGGTACACTTGGGTGCTCATGCTTTGTTACGCGGGAAAAACGTTGTGCATTATACACTGGAGCTTGCAGACACAGTTGTAGCAGGCCGATACGATAGTTTAATAACAGGGTATCACCTCAAAGATCTGCGTGTCTTCAAGGAACAGATCTATGAAAAAGTAAAAGAAGTACCTGGAAAACTTGTCGTGAAAGAGTATCCAACTAGATCGGCCACTGTTGAAACAATCAAGAACCACTTAGAAAAAATGAAGAATCACGACTTCAAGCCTGATCTTATCATTGTTGATTATGGCGATCTAATAAGGCCAGAAAAGTTCTCAAAAGACGAGAAAAGACACCAGTTAGAAACTATTTATGAAGAGTTAAGGGGTATTTCACAAATCTATGAGTGCCCTATCTGGACTGCTTCTCAAACGAATCGGTCAGGTCTAAACGCCGAGGTTATAACTATGGAATCAATTTCGGAAGCATTCAACAAGTGCTTTGTGGCAGACTTTATTTTCTCGGTCTCTAGAACAATTGAAGACAAACAAACAAACGGTGGAAGAATTTTTATTGCTAAAAATAGAAATGGCCCAGATGGATTGATATATCCAATATTTATGGACACTAGTAATGTGAAAATAAAAGTTCTAGAAAGGCCGCTTAGCAACGAAGACATGGAAGATGTGGTTAAGAATGCAGCCAAGAAACAAAGGGATTTATTGACTGAAAAATATAAAAAGTTTAAAAATAAGGGGAGTAAAGAATGAGTTTATCAAAGGACATTTTATCAGACATTACAGTTCATATGAAGTACGCTAAATATTTAGACGATGAGAACCGTAGAGAAACATGGGAAGAACTTGTTACCAGAAACATGAACATGCATCTTAAGAAGTATCCAGAATTAGAACTTCAGATTATTAAGAATTATAAATTTGTTTTTGACAAGAAGGTCTTACCTTCCATGAGATCTTTGCAGTTTGGTGGCAAACCAATAGAGGTAGCGCCGAACAGGGTATTTAATTGTGCTTATATGCCAATTGATGATTGGAGGTCTTTCAGCGAAGCTATGTTTTTACTTTTGGGTGGCACAGGCGTAGGTTTCAGTGTGCAGGGGCATCACGTTGAAAAGTTGCCAGAGATAAGAAAGCCAAATCTTAAGAGAAACAGAAGATTTCTCATAGCAGATTCTATTGAGGGCTGGGCTGACGCTGTAAAGGCTCTTGTAAGAACTTATTTTTTTGGTGGATCTAGATTGAGGTTTGACTATTCCGATATCAGACCAAAGGGAGCACAGTTGATAACGTCCGGTGGTAAAGCACCAGGACCGCAACCTCTTAGAGAATGTCTTGTAAAATTAGAGGGCCTTTTGTCTCAGAAGGAAGATGGTGATAAACTTATTCCAATTGAAGTCCATGATATGATTTGTTATATAGCTGATGCAGTCTTAGCCGGTGGCATTAGACGCGCCGCTTTGATTTCTCTTTTTTCTGCAGATGATAATGATATGATTTCTGCAAAGACAGGCAGCTGGTGGGAAAAGAACCCGCAAAGAGGCCGCGCAAATAATTCAGTTGTGTTGTTGAGGCACAAAATTGACAAAGAATACTTCATGGGCTTGTGGGATAGGGTAAAAGCTTCAGGCGCAGGTGAACCAGGCTTTTATTTTTCTAATGATAAAGACTGGGGCACAAACCCATGTTGTGAAATCGGCCTTCGTCCATATCAATTTTGCAATTTAACAGAGGTAAATGTTTCAAACTTGGAAAGCCAAGAAGACCTGGAAGAAAGAGTCAAAGCAGCAACTTTCATTGGTACATTACAAGCTAGCTATACTGATTTCCACTATCTTCGTGATATCTGGAGAAGAACCACGGAAAAAGATGCTCTCATCGGCGTCAGTATGACTGGTATTGCTTCCGGTAAAGTTCTGGAACTTGATATGAAGTCCGCTGCGTTAGCCGTCAAGACAGAAAACGCAAGAGTGGCAGACCTGGTAGGAATCCGCCCAGCAGCCAGAACGACTTGTGTAAAACCAGCTGGTACAACCTCGCTAGTACTTGGCACATCCTCCGGTATTCACGCCTGGCACAATGATTATTATATTCGTCGTCTTAGGGTTGGCAAGAACGAGGCAATTTACAATTACTTAGTGCAAAACCACCCTGAGTTAGTAGAGGATGAATACTTCAGCCCTCACACGACTGCCGTTATTTCTGTTCCTCAAAAGTCGCCAGAGGGAGCTATACACAGAACAGAATCTGCCCTTCAGCTATTAAAAAGAGTGGATCATGTTACTGAAAATTGGATAAAGCCTGGGTTTAGAAAAGGTCAAAACACACATAACGTCTCTGCCACAATATCTATTAAAGATGCTGAATGGGTTGACGTTGGCGAATGGATGTGGGAAAACAGAAGTTCATACAATGGTTTGTCTGTGCTTCCTTATAATGGTGGTACTTATACTCAGGCACCTTTTGAGGATTGCTCCAAAGAAACCTATGATGTGTTGATGGAGTCCTTGAAGGAAGTTGATCTTACAAAAGTCTCTGAAGTAGAAGATAACACTAATTTATCCGGTGAAGTCGCCTGTTCAGGCGGAGCTTGTGAAGTTAAATTTGTATAAAACCACTTGACATTGATGATATAATTGTCTATGCTATAAAGAAAGGAGGATTCATGTCTAGGTTTTTGCGTGCGTTAAATCCAGTCAATCGTCACATAACGATTGTACCACATTTTGAAAAAGGGGAAGAGGCCTCCCCCGTATTGTTACCAGAAGATTTTAAGCCAGAGGAAGAAAGATATATTTTAGCAACAGTGGTTAAGGTCGCACCAGATTGTGCCACTGTTTTTCAAAGATTGAAAACTACCTCTCTCCCCGAAACTAATATAATCGTAGTTGACAAAACTATGATTGAAGAAGTAGTTTTAAAAGATAAGGTTCATTACTTTATATTAGAAAATTACGTTATGGGTATTTTTAGGGGCTTAGATGAAAATTGATATTTTTGAAGATGGCATTGGGTCGGTTGAATATATATCTCACATGGGAACAGACCTCTCTGTTGTTAATGCTGCTCGCGTTTCTTTCAATATAGAGAAAGAGCAGGTAGACAAGAAAGATATAAAACTAATAAATTATTTAATGCAACATAGCCACACAAGCCCTTTTGAGCATTGTGCGGTAACAATGAAGTTTGTGGTCCCGCTCTTTATAAGAAGTCAACACCACAGACACAGAACTTGGGCTTATAATGAGATTAGTAGAAGATACACTTCTGTTGATTTAAGGTTTTATGAACCAAACGCTTTCAGAACGCAGCACAAATCAAACAGGCAAGCAAGCGAAGATACCTTGATAGATCCAGACATGTCTGACATTAGATGGAGCTTGCCAACATTACATTGGTCGGCTAGTAAGGCGGTAAAAGATCATCATAGTAAATCTGTTGGCCTCTATGAGAGGTTGTTAGAAAAAGGTATATGTAGAGAGCAGGCAAGAGGTGTTTTGCCACAGAATCTTTATACAGAATATTACGGGACAGTCAATTTACACAATCTTTTAAAGTTTGTTTCTCTTCGTGTGCATGAGGGAGCACAGTGGGAAATTCAGCAAGTTGCAAAAGCTTGTCTTAAAATAGCAGAAATGCATTTTCCTCACTCAGTCGCGGCATATAGAAAGAAATATAGTTTGGAGTAAAAATGAGATATGCACCTTTATTAATATTGTTTGTACTGTCTTGCAGTGACAAAACGCCATCATCAGAATATGTACAACGAGCTGGAGAGGAGATCCCGAACTTAGTTGTTGCCGAGCCAGAAAAAGAAGAATCTCCAGAAGACTCTTCTGGCGGCACTGTGCCGATTGATGTTTTTGCTCCTCTGGATTCAGGGGGCACAGATCTTCCGCCAGTTAGTGAAGTTGGGTTTACTAGCGAATGCGACGGCGATGAGAATCCAGCTGACTTTAATCTTTATTGTACATGCAACCCACAATGTTGTGAACAACAGCAGTGGTATTGTCCACCTCGTCCGGACAATCAGATTCATAGATCAAGGGTTACAGTCTCTGTGTGCGATGAGGTCTACCAGCCTTGCGATTTCGGGATTGATGAGGGCTGTCCACCTCCTCAAATTATACGAAGAGAGGAATGCGAGTTAGCTTTTGAGTGTCCTCCTAACACAGAAATAAATCAAATACAATGGTTTGACTGCGAATTAGCTGATGGTCGTTTCGGAATGCAAAGAATTGTTTGTAATAAAGGGAATCTAATTCACGGCCCATGTCAGCCTTGTCAAGATGAAACCTGCGACGGCGAGGACAATGATTGCGATGACAGGGTTGATGAAGGAAGATTCCTTTGTGAGAGCGAATGTGGGATGGGTTGGGGGTTTTGTGTTGACACACAGATAATTGATTGTGATGCCCCATCTCCAGGTGAAGAAGTTTGCGATTACGAAGATAATGACTGTGATACTAAAGTAGATGAAGGTCAACGCAACGAGTGTGATAAGTGCGGGGCAGTTCCAGCAGATGAGTGTGATGGACAAGACAATGATTGCGATGGTCAAATTGATGAAGAATTGGTTAGAGAGTGCGAAACAGAATGTGGTGTTGGTTTAGAGACCTGTTCTCTTGGCAATTGGATATCTTGCACAGTTCCACAACCAGTAGAGGAGGTTGACCCATGTGACGGTGTTGATCAAGATTGTGACGGATTGATTGATGAAGGTCTTAATTGTGAATGCACCGTACAAGACGTGGGGGTTTTGATACCTTGTTTTGAACCACCGCTAAGGTGTGGTCAGGGTTTTAAAACTTGTGAATGCAATGACCCGCCTGAGTGTACTAACCTAACTATGTCTGAATGTCTTGCCATGTGTGCGCAGTTGGATATTTTAGCAAATCAGGAGTGTGATCCTTATGTCGGTATAGAAGTGCAGAATGAGATATGCAATAATTTTGATGAAGACTGTGATCAGGCTGTTGACGAAGAATTGTTGGTTGCTTGTTACACAGGTCCAAGTGAAACTTTAGATGTTGGAGTCTGTAAGGCTGGAAGTATGATTTGTAACCAAGGTCAGTGGGGTAATATGGACAGATGGGATAGGTTCCAGAGAGATTTTTGTAAAGATGAGATTGTTCCATCTCAAGAGGTTTGTGATGCTGCCGATAATGATTGTGATGGTATAACCGACTACGGGGAAGAAATTAAAGATACAGACATTTTATTTATCATTGATTGGTCTGGTTCTATGGACGAAGAAATAGCGGCTGTTCGTTCGGCGCTAAATAGATTTGCATCCCAATTCCAAGATGAAGGGAAACTTCAGTGGGGCCTGGTTGTTGGTCCAAGATCAGATGATTTAGAGAGAGAAAGGTTGTATTTAATTTCAGATATCGCACCTTTTGAAGATTTCTTGTCATCTTTTGCTGCTTTAAATTCTGATAGGATGGATACGAGCACCGAGATGCTTAGAGACGCGCTGTACCTTTCTATAAAAGATATTTCTTCAAGCGCTGATTTTGATATTGATAATTCTGATTGGTGTCTAAATTGTTCAGGTGGGAAGAATGTTTCCAGGTTTGATTCAAACTAGAACCATCTATTTCGTCAATAGAAAAAAACTTACCATCAACGAACACCTTTCTGCATTGTTCGCTTGTATCAACTATCTGATATATCACTTAAACTAGTATGTCCTTTCTTTTGTTTAGAAGCTTCATCTCCGCAAAATCAATTGCTGCTTCAAAACCTTGCTTATCAAATATATAATAGCAATCTTTAAAAAATAAGTCAAATGCTTTTTTAGAAACTTTAATTCTATTTTCTAGCATAAGAACTCTCATGTAAATATGAAGCCACTGTCTAGAATTATATTGATTTATCACATTAGACAATGAAGGTCTCAACACGTTCCTAGTCTTTGTCTTCAATTTGCCGCTATTTTCACAAATTTTAGTCACTCTTCTAACTGCATTGTTTTTTGCAAACAGCGCATATGCATCATACAAAAATTTTCTTAACATGTCAACATCAAAACCTTGACATTCATAAAAATATTCGCTCATTATTTGTTCCTTGGTGGAAACATCATATTGGCGTATGTAGTCAAACATAATAGTGGAATCTAAATTAGCAACGAATGTCCAAGGGGCATGTCTTGGTATTATGAACCCGAACCTTGCGGCCATTTTGGTATAAAAATTAAAATCTTTACTGTTTAATATCCTATACTTCATCTCATCTTTATTGTGAGACTCTGCTGCAGTCTCCAGGACAAGCCCAGTAGCATGAATAGGGCATTTGCTTGATTTTACAAAATAGGAAAACAATATCGGTTGATCTCTAGACATCTCTTCTGCGAATCTCATGAAGTAAAAAACAATATCGTCAAAAAACTTTATTTTGTCTCTGTGTGGATTAAGATACTTTTTAAAAAACATCTCTTGCATAAAAACTAGATGTTCCTGATACAAGGAAACAGGATTAGCATATGCTCGTTTCGCCACCAGCCTTCTTGCTCCTAAAATTGGCTCTAAGTTATTATCAGCAACCTGAAAAGCATATTGTTGATCCATGTCTCTGAATGCGTCAACTACAAAATCTAGCGCCAACAAATTTGAACCAGGTATTTGCTTTAATGTTGTCCTATCTAGGGGCGCAACTATTCTTCCTTTTTTGTTTACCCTGGCATAGAAAAACTCGTTTTGATCCCAGTTATCAAAATGATAAAAATGAGCAATATCTTTTGTGTTGTTGAGATATTTTATTCTATCTAGGTATTTTTGTCTTGTTTTGCTCATTCTGTTGTCGCCTCTGCAGACTCATCTTGCGCGTCTGCTGCATCTTTTATTGTTTTATTGACATAAACATTATAAGACTCAAGGCTTGTTGTAAAGCCACTTGTTGAAAATGAGTGTGCCACCTTCGTTGCCATGTACGTGCCCGTTAGTCCTAGAGTCTTTAAAACACTATCTTTAGTATCCTGCGACAATCCTAAAATTGTTGGATGTAAATGAAACGAATACCCCGGATAAAAGTTAATGTTTCCAATGAGATCCATTGAGACGTTATAAACCTGTGGTATTATTGTAGAATTTTCATTTCTTAGCGAGGCTACAACATTATCATCAGCTCTGGCTTGTTGCACACCAGAATTAACCTGATTGAAATTTACTTTCTTTACAATGCTGCCTGCAGACCCTATGTGATATTGATCTAGGCTTTCTAAAATTTTTGCATCCATCGGTGGAGAAGGAGAACTCATATTTAAATAATAAAACATAGCTAATTTATCTTCATCGTCTCCAGTTGCCTCAATACGAGTACCGCGTAAGTTTAGAGCTTGAATTTGAGACTCTGTAATGTTGTCATTTATTTTATCGGCCAAGCTTTTAGGCACGATTACTTGCCCTGTTCTAATAGAACCTTTTATAGGGCGATGATCTAAAACTACATCTTTTTCTAAAAAGTAAGGTCTCACAACTTTACTTATCAACAAAGATATGAAATTTTGCAAAGTTAATCTTCTTTTGGTTGTATTGACATAGCCATCAAATATTATCTTCATTAATGAGTCTAGGGATATCGGTATATTGTATATAGAAGTTGTAAGAATGTTGGTTTGATTGGATGTGTCAATTCCTTTATTCTTTGTTGGAAACCTCATATTGCCTAAGATAATTTTCATGTTGTTTTCTTTTAAATAATTATCTCCATTACTGGACTGTAAAAAAGCGGTTATTATATCTCCTAATTTAAAAAAGTGGTAAACACCCATCATTTGTCCGGGAATTGGAGCTTCAAAAAAACCTGTAACTGTAGACATCATTGGAGGCTCAGATGACATTGTCTCTTCTTCAATCTGTAGTTGTTCTATTGTAATTCCAGGATCGTAACTCATGTTGGCTGTCAGTAACTTTGTTCGCGTATCTTCTATAAATTTTTGTTTGTCAGCACCGCTCATTCTCTCTTGTCTATAAAACTCATCCATAAAATTAGCGGCCACAACTTCAAAATACAGGTTGTCAACGAACCCTGGAGTTACTTCTAATGTGTATCCTGCTCTATTTTTAATTAAAGTACTAACAAGCCCTTTTAACTTGTTTGAGTCTCTTTTAGCAAATTTGTTTTCTAATTTTTCTATCTCTTTAAAGACGTCTTTATCTGGCTTTTGTAGTAAAAATTTTGCAACCATTTGTTTGGCATTTTTTCCAGCCGCAGGAAGGCTTGTATTTATAAAATTATTTACCGCTTGCTTGACTGCTCCGGACGACTCTTTTTCTTTAAAAGTAAAAGCATCAATCTCTTCTTCATTGAGAGAGACAAAACTTTCAATCTCTTCTAGTGATGGCTCCATAAAATTTATATCTCTCATGTTTTCATCAACTGCTGAGACATAATCAACTTTTAGCTGGAAAGAACCATCTTCGTTGAAGCTGAACCCGTGCTTGTAATACCTCATAATATAAGTTACTTGCTGTGCCTTTATCGCATCCATTTGTTCTTTTGTAAACTTAAGGCCTTTTTTAGCCCCAACAGATGGTATATTCCACCCAACCTGCATCAGTAACTGATACTGATTTGCTTCTTGATTTTCTTCTCCAGTTCTTTTGTAATAGGGCACTATTAGAGGCAGATAGTGTTCTCCTTGGCCATCTTTCTCAAAAAGCGACAAGTTGTTACCATAAAAAGTGACACTGCTTTGAATATCTGCTTTGGCAACTTCAGGACTATTTCCAGACAGATCAACATCTATTTGCTTTATACCCAAAAAACTATATCTTCTATTCACACTTCCCAAAGGGTCGTGCACCTTGTTATGCATATTTTGTAGTGGTATGGGTATTATTTTTTTTGTGTCGTCACCTCTTAAAAAAAACTTAATCATTGGCGTTAGAGAGGTTAACTGCGCATTATTAAAAGTATTAAAGATGCTCTTCATTCTACTAGATGTGCCCTGTCTTAGTATATAAGTCGCAAAAGTAAAAGGATTCACATCTTCGTTTAGAGTAATGATGTTTTGCGATTTGCCTGCAACCGCTGTTAAAGAATATTCAGGTTTTTCAAGAATCTCAGAAGTTAAGGCTGAAATTATATATTGACTGTCTCCACCCTGCTGCAGTTTTGATAGTTTCTCCTGAAACAGGTCTTCCCCATTGATCTTATTGTTTGTGTCTGGCAGTGCCATTCTCAGAACTCCAAAAATTAACTATACTTATCATCATTTTCCACCACAGCATTATACACTAGTTGCCAATTTATTGGAATAAAAATTGTCTCCCCTAGTTTAGCATGAAAATCAGTTGGTTTTCTATTATAAAAAGCAATCACCCACCACAAGTTTGGATCTCCATAATGTTCATCTGCTAATTTATAAAACCTGGTGTGTAATTTCCAAATAATCGGTTCAACTCTTATTTTCTGTATTTGTTGATCCGTAAGACGAAAAAACTTTGGTGCTGAATAGTGAGTTATTGTTTTTACGCCTCTTCGCTTTAACAATTCTTTGTGTTGTTCGGTATTGTTGCGTATAGTACTTCTTAAACCATATCTTGGCATCACTTCACTCCTGGACCGAGAATATCGTTATATTTTTTTAATAATTCTCTTGTGCTTGGTGCACCATCTTCTGCAGGCACTTTTACTCTTAACATTGGCTCTTCTGAATCTCCAGTATGATGCACCCGACCGGATAGCAATTCAATGCCATACGGATAAGCCACGTTCTGCTCATCTGCTGTACCTTTGCCTCCAACCCATTTGTGATCTCTCCAGCCTAATTTGTGTTCGTGAACAACTTGCAGGTTTGTTGAGAAATCAAAAGTTTTTGGTATAAATGTGTGACTTTTATTCGGTATCGCAGGGCCATTAGGTTTTGGATACTTGCTGTTGTAAGGTGCGTACAAACTTTTTGGATCTGGATGGTTGTCAGCGCCAGCTGGAGGATGATGAAACCCTGCTTCAAGATCAGGTGTAAAATTCACTGAATCCATCCAACATGTAAGCCCAGCTTTCAACGCATTGAGCTTATTAATTCTAAAATTGGCATTTTTAATTAAGTTTGCAAACTTTACCTTTATTAGTGGATAAGAGGACATCGTGTGTACACCATCACCATCTACGGTATAACTAGGATATGTGTGTGCCACCAAGTGTTCTAGCTGATGTAGGTTTTCTCTTGCTTCTTCTACGCTGAAAGATGGGATTTTTAAACTTAAGCTAATTGATCTCGTTGTCCCTGCGAAACTTCCAATGGGATCGTTTCTACCAAAAACTCTTTCTGTAGACCACTCGCTGGTCCACGTATCTGAAAAATCTGTAATCCAAGCTGGGAATACACAGGTTTTACGTGACGCAATATGAACAAACTCAATTAAATATCCGTGTTCTTCAAACGCAGCTAAAACTGGATCAAACCCACCCTTATTTGTAAAACCCATATTTATCTCCTTTGTACTGAATCTAATGCATCTTCTATAGCGGCAGCGAAGCCTCTCTCACTAATAGATAGTTCTACATCGCCTTTTTGTTCTAACAGTTTTTTTGTCACAGCCAAGATGTCGTCTAGTGCTTTAGAGATTGGTCCGTCAGCTTTGGCTGCATAGAATTTATCCTTTTTGTTAAAAACAGGAGAAATATAATTGTTAGCCATACTATCGCTGGTTGACATTGGCGTTGCCAAGTCTTCATACGCTACGGTTGTGACTTCCTTTAAAGCACCGGTCCTTAAAGCAAACTTTTCTCTCATTTTTCCTTTAAATGCACTGCGCCGACGGCCTATCAGACCGGAATCCGCATACTCTTGATATTCAGGAGATTGTTTAAATTCAAAGTAATCTCCCAGAGTGCCTTGTGTTAGTGTTCTTGTTACTTTTCTTTTCTTCTCTTTTTCGTCTTGAACTTTTTCAATTTGCTTTTGTTTTTCTGCTGCCTGTGCAACAGACTTCACAGCCTTTTCTGTGATTGTGTTTTCTTTCTTAATAAAATCTAGTTCTTTTTTGCGACTTTCTTCTTCTTTCTTTAGTTCTTCTTGTTGTTGTCGCATCGCACCAGTTGTTACACTCTCTGTTAAATCGGGTTTATCTGTTGGTATTGGTTTTGGAATAGGCTTCTTTGATTCTCCTTCGCTCCTATCCCTTTCTAGAAATGCTGCAACACCGTAAGAAGCAGCTGCGGTACCTGCTGCCGCAATTGCTGCAACGCCTAAAAGCCTACCGACACCTCGGCCTTTTCCTTTTTTGCCACCAGCTGCGGCCCCGCCTGGGCCTGAAACATCCATAACGTATTCCGGAACACGGGGATGGGCACCCCTGATTAGGTTGTAGGTGTTTATTCCAGCTGCCACAGCGCCGATTCCTGCTAATCCTGCAACTACAAGCTCTATGTTGTTTGCAATTTTTACTGCAACGTCATGAATCATGTCCGGACCACCAACCAAATTAACAAGCTTGTCTATTAAGTTTGTTATCTTAGCATCTATCTTTTCTTGAACGGTCAAAGAGTTCTGGGCTTTAAGGACATTGCTTGCAAGTGTCGCTTCTGCGGTGTCCATTTCGCCTCTTTTACTAGTAAATTTATCTTTTTGCAATTTAAGTATGCGCTGCAGATCATCAACTGGCATTGCTAAGTCTTCTCCAAGGCCCCTCAACATGCGCGGACTTAGATCTGGTCTGCCAGCTTTTTCATACGCATCTGCAAACATCTGTAACTTTTCTGCTGGATCTGCTGCCAGCAATTGTTGCGCACTTAGAAAAGGTTGCCCTATTGCAAGATTAAAAGATTGCGCGGCCTTGGCTGCGCCCTCAAACGTATCCATACCCTCACTAAGATTTAAAACTTCTGCCACTTCCATTTCAAGGTTTTTTGCCTGCAGAGTTATATCCTTAAATATTTTTTCACTTTGGCTTCCAAACCTAGTTAAAATTGGTGCAGCTTGTTTAAAGTCACTAAAAAGTTCAGATGGTGGCCTACCAACTGCTTCTGCAACAGCTACAAATTTGTTCATAACACTGTTGGCTTGGGCTGGAGTTTTGCCTAATGTCGCTGTCAAGGTAACAAATGTCTCCGCCGAATCTTGCATGCTTACGCCAAAACGATTTAACACACCTATAGTGCTGCTTGTTTCTGCAACTTGCCTATTAGACATATCTCCAAACGACCTTAAGCTATTTTTAAGAGTTACCGCACTTTCCCCAAGCAAACCCTCCACGTCCTTAGAAACTGCGCCAAGCTGAGCTGCAGTGTTTACCAAATTTAATCTATCTCTAGAAATTGCTGCTTTTTGAAACATTGCTGCTTGAGCAGTATCATAGTTCATTATTCTTTCAAAAACTTTTGAGACAACAGATCCAAATAAATTGCTAAGAGTCAAAGACTGACCCAGCCCTTTGATAATTCCTGGGAAAAAACCTCTGGCGCTGGCACCGCCCAACTCTGACCAGCTTGTTTGCAAACCTAATGTTGCTTGTAGTAATCCCTCTGCAACTTTTTCTCCCTTTTCCAGACTACGATTATACTTTTCCTGACCTTTGAGTATCTTTGTACTTTCTCTATAGGCCTTAACTAGTTTTTTGTACCTCTCAGATTCAACTTCTCCAGTTGAGATTAAAATGTCTATTTCTTCTTTTAATACTCTTACCTTCTCTCTTTGTATCTTCGTCTTTGCATCGTGAAGATCAATGACGTCTTTTAAAACTCTAGAATTTAAGTCTAAAAATTCTGTTAAATCTGAAAAGTGTTTGTTTATACCGTCAATGGTAGAAGTGTCCAGCCCCTCTCTCAAAGAAGTAGCAGATTCTTTTGTCACAGAGAATATTTCTGCAAGGTCCGCTATGGCCTGTTCTACTTTGCTTTGATTGGAACTTACTAAGTTCTCTGCTATTTGTTTTGGGTCAAACTTTCTTATATCATCTACCATTTAAATATTACCCTACTGTAGCTGTTCCGATTTTGCTAAAACCAACTGTTAAGTTAACATTGCTTTCTTTATTATGTATCTGTTCTAAATTATTTTTTAACATAACTAATTTTTTCAAAAGTACATCGTCATCACTGGAGGTTTCAAAACTAGCTTTTACAGTTGGAGCAACCGACATAAAGTTTTGCGGATTGTTCGTTGAAGATGCAACGTCTGGTTCTACAGCAGTAGGTGAAGCGTTTGCCACCTTTGGTTGTTCCATGTCTGGTCCAGCCTGGCTTTGTAAATCAGGCATCAAAGACAAAATAGTTGGCAAAAGAGCAGCTTGTACTGGAGCTAGCCCGCCTATATAATCTCCCAGCAATCCACCACCGATGCCCCCTACCACCACTCCTATGGGACCACCTATAGCCCCTGCAGTCGCGCCTATTATGCCGCCAAGAATACCAGAACCCATTCTTAGGACGGCCTTAGCCTTATCTTCTAACGGCATATCGGACGCCAGTATGTAAGCTATAGATCCAATACTAAGAAGTGAACCTAATATACCCGCACCTCTTAAGACTTTAGCCAACTTATCAGTTGGAATTTTATTTAAAAATTGTTTAAACTGTTCTGCAGGTTTAAGTGAATTAATTTTATCCAAAGCCCTAGAACTTGCATCAGTTACTGCTGCCCTGCCTTTTTGAGCGGCTGAAGATATCGCTTGTCCTGCTCTGGTTAGATTACGGGAGGCTGCATCGCTAGCTGTCCTAGCAGCTGAAGACACATTAGAAGCTGCTGATCTTGCCGCCTTATATGTATTATCTAACCCAGTGCTAACGCTGCGGCTAAGTGAAGACATTGTATTCTGCATACCCTTGAACATGCTTTTTGCGGTGCTTTTAGAAGAATCAAGCATCCTACCCATTCTTCCTTTTTGACCTGGCACTGGAGGTGGATCACCTGCTGGGCGGGGTGGAACCCTCGTCATTCTCCTATCAATACCTAACTCTTTTGCCCTCGCAGAAGACATCTCCCTTCCATAAACATCTCTAAATTTACCAGTAGATCTATCGTAATATCCACCCCTGGTAGTGCCTGTAGCAGGGCGAGAACTGGCCTGTGAGGGCTTCCCGGTAGGACGTGTACTGTCAGGGCCACCAGGGCCTCCAAAGCCGCCAGGGCCGACTGATGATACAAACTTTGGGCGGATCTGGGTTCCAAGCAGGAATCTTCCGCTGCTAATAATAGCGCTTAGAACACCAGTCGCGATGAGAACAGTTTCTATGTTGTTAATAACATAATTAATTGCATCCCTAGCTGGTTTAAACTCTGCAATCAATTTTGAAACTTGACTGATCTTCGCCTGGATTGAGTTTAACAAGATATCTTGAACTTTTAAAGTTTTTTGAATGTCACTGTCTATGGCTGCCATTGGGGTTGCCCTTGGAGCAGCAACTGCAAGGTCTTCGTCAAATTTCGTAAATTCAGCGCCGACCATCTTTTGGAAACTTGATGCATCCATACCAAATTCTTGATACAAATTTCTTAACACTCTTGGATGAATGTCTCCTATCGTTGCTTGTGCACGCTGATACGCTCTGGATATTATTTTTACTTTTTCACCGGGGTCTGCCGCTAACAACTCTAAGCCGTTTAAGAATTCACCGCCCAACAAAGCGTTAAATTTCGCTGCTTTTTTCATTGCATCTTCTGTTGTATCAACCGATTCAGTTAAATTTTGCAAATCGGCTATGCTAACATTTGTTTTCCTTGCAGCAATCGCTATGCCCCTGAAAACTGCTGGAAAATTTGCTCCAAAACGAGAGTAAAGAGGCACAGACTCTGCCATTTCACGGAACACCTCTTCTGGAGGTCTGCCCAATTCTTTAGCTTGTGTTAAAAGCTGCTTTAGCACGGTGTCACTTTGCTTGCCAGTAAATCCAAGATTTGCGTTGAAAAATTTATTTATTTCAAAAGCAGCTGATGCACTTACGCCTAATTTTTGCATTTTTCCAACTAACACCAGTGTGTCAGGCAGCGTGCCCGAAGCTCTTATATCGTTAAAAGATTTTGTAGTTTTTATGGCCTCTGCGGTTATTTCTGCCGCGACATCACTGGCAGCTGGCCCATAAGCATCTCTTAATTCGTGTCCAACTTGAATTATTTCATTTGTAAAGCCTGCAAGACCTGTCTGCTGGAACAATGATGCGCGAGCTTGATCCATTTTTACCAACTGCTCTATGACACCCGTAATCACAGTGCCTATTACGTTCATAGGGTGCAATGCTTTTGCCAAGCCTTGTGAAAACCCTTTAACATTAGCAGATATACTCTTTGGGCCGAAGTCATAGGCCCTTGTAATACCGAGAGTGGTTTCAAGCAGGGTTTTTGTTAATTCCTCTCCCTTCGCAAAACCTGCCATTATCTGATTATTTACTTTAATAGATTTTGTAAGTTCAAGAAAAAATGCCTTCTTTTGTTCTAGCTCTTTTTTGGTTGTTTCGTCCAACTCCCTAGAAGAAAGGAGCATTATTTCTCTCTTTAGTGCCTCGGCTGTGTCTTCTTGTATATCTCTTATTTCATAAAGAAGATCCATTTCGTCTTCATAGTAAACTTTTTCTAAATTTGCCAGATCTACTTTTTTCTCGTACAGAGCTACAGTCTCTGAAAATGTTAGGTTTGCAGCTTTTACCTGATTGTAAAGTTTAACCAATTTGCTTATCTTCATCAGTTAGCTTTCTTTGGCTTTTTGGAAGCTTGAGTTTTTTAAACAGTTCTTGTAGTTTTTTTTGGACTTCTTCTGGGGACATTTAAAAGGCCTCTTACTTAAAGGGCCATATTAATCCAGTGTCTCTTTCAAAGCCTTTAACAGCTCTGTTTAATTTAAACTTATCCTTTAAAGTTTTAGGATTATTTAAACCGTACTGTGTTAGGGAAGACATATATCTTTTTTCACCCGCGAGGGCTTTTGTAAAAGAATCAATTTGTGAGCGGCTACCCCTAACAGAAACTGGAAAATATTCACCTGTGAAAAGTATATTTAATAACATGCGGAGACGTGCGCCATATGCCGCCATGAAACTTTCATCAATTTTAGAAAAGTCAATAACTATTTCTTCTTGTTGTTGCATGATTATTTCTCCACTATTAAATAGTTTACAATGCGCAAAAATGAGTGCTATTGTTATTTTTTGGATTTAGATGCTTTTTCCATCTCTTCGTTACGCTTTTCAAAGTGTTGGCTCAGTCTCTGGACAAACCAATTCCTAATCGTAACAGGCAAATCGTATACATCAAAGTAATTCCAGTTGCCGTGTTGAATCAGATAAAATATCTGCTCATGCACGTGAAGCATGTACTCAGAAGTCAGGCCAAAAAAACCCGGCCTCAAGGGGCACCTCCATTTCGGTTACAGTACCGCAATACATACACTCAAAACTTTCCATCATCTCAACATTTGGAACTAAAGCAGTGTAGTTCTTTCTCAAGAATCTGGAATCCCTAGCTGGTAGGTCTAATATTGCCAAGTTTAACGACGCTGGATCGGCAATTCCGTCTATAGACACGATGATTGACTTCAAAAAATCCGTTGTATTAGAATCTGCTAAATTATTCTTTTGTCTCATTTGTTGAGCTTTTTGGATTCTAGTTTCATCTGCAGATGTTAACAATTTAACCACTACTTCATATCCTGAATGTGGTAAAATTGTTTTAAACGTTCCTTGCGGAGTCAATTCAAAATTTTCACTTTGTTCAAACTTTGTGAAATATCTTGTGTAGTCTTCAAGAACAAAAGTGTGATCGTTCTCTGTACCGCACTCAGGGCAAGTAACCTTTGTTTCATACTCCTCACCATATCCTGTGATGCGAGCTGCGATCATGATTGCGGACTTATCTCCAATAAGCAAATCAGAAACTTTTACATTCTGGTTTACAAGAATGTTTTGAATAAACTTATCAACTGCCAAACCCTTTCTTAAAAGAGCTGGAGAAGTAAGGATGTCCTCATCTCTTGCTGTCATATACCTAATTTCCACAACCTCTTGGTTGTGGAGAGAATGGCCCTCTGGATAAAAAAGCCCCCTTGATGGAAGTTCCACGAACTCAGTATTTGAAGTTCTTCTGGATGTTTCACTCGGGGGCGAGTGTGTTGTTGCCGCGCTGGGCTCGGGAGCTGATTGCACCCTTTTAGAATTTCTACTCATATAACCTCACTTAAAGTAAACTAAACAATTTCTAACAAATATATTATAAAACAAAATTAACTACTTTTTTGTTTTAAACACCTGGTGCGCGGTTCGGACCACGAACATCTACAGTTGCAGAACTTGCAAAACCTGCAGTTCCTGTCTCATTATTCTTCTGAGCTGCGATAAGCGCACCTCTGTCAACTGTTCCCTTTGTTTCCAAGTTAGCCCAATCATATCGCATTGTAAGCTCAACATTGACTAGCTCGTCAGACTCGTAATCAAGATCACCAAAATTTACGCCCTTAATCCAAGGATTGTAAAGGGTCCAAGTTTCAATTGGAGAACCATTTTCATCAATCGTATGAATATAAACTCTGCCACCAACAGCACTAGTTGCGCGCTGCTTTGAGAAGGTAACAATGTTACTTGCTGCTCCACGCTCCAAGGGATCATTAAGAAACTGATGAGGAGGAACGTAACCAGAAAGAAGCATAAGATCAGTCATAGTCTTGGAAGCATCAGGATCAACTGGGTCAACAAGTGTCATGCTGATTTCATCCCATTCAAGTCTTCCAGGGTAGTAGAACTTATAGTTAATAAAACTATGTTCAGATTCAGA
>JACLAC010023015.1_pt1 | contig 23718 bp, 18 predicted proteins | sample 8027881 | NCBI WGS metagenome assembly JACLAC01 (sample SAMN15725517, study PRJNA655200) | protist metagenome | isolation source: fluorescence activated cell sorting (FACS) single amplified genomes of... | place: Spain: Blaines Bay Microbial Observatory, Mediterranean Sea | collected 2016-01-19 | reverse complement strand
TATAGAATTTCTCCCCAATTTGTTAATGTAACAGGAAACTTTTTAAACACTTCAGTTCTTGAAATTTTTCCAAATATCCCAGGTGTTGGTACAACTATTAGAACTCCTTATAAAAGTCCAATGGTTGGATTGGGTTTTCCTGTGAACAACCGTCAAGGGTTTTCTATCAATTCAGATATAGATTTTGGCAAACTAAAACTAAATGCAGGAATCGGTTTTTTCTCTGAAATTGACACTTCCTATGCAGGAATATCCTATAGACACAATGTAAATAGTCAGACTCTATCTAGAATTTATTTATTTGCACAAGGTTGGGGACCTTATAATTTTCTAAATTCTACCTACAGAGGAGTTTTTGAAGAAGTCTCCGTAAGTGATACCAATATAAATGGGCTGGCAAATTTTAAAAAGTTCTATAACACTATTGAGTTTCAGGCAAAATATTCCAACCTATTATTTGGACGTAAATTTTACTTATTTCATTTAGCAAGATTTAATTCATGTCAAAGGAAACTATATTCTCTTCCTCAGTTTAATGACAAAGCACTTATTAGTCAGCTATCTAACGAAATTGATTTTAGCTATGAAATGAATGAAAATGCAGTTTTGGTATTATCTTACGGTATTGAAAGAGTCTTAGGCAATAGTTTTACTGATTTAGGGGATAATAATGAAGCAAGTTCTACAAATTTGCTTTCTGAGTTTTTAGGAATTGATAAATTTAACAATGTTAATAGAGCTAGAAATCAAAGAAATAGACTTTTTTGCTCAAGTTAATGCCTCGTTCAATGCCGATATTACAGTTGGTTGCTCTCCACTAGTTGTCAATTTTACCAATACCTCTACAAATGCCATATCTTTTCAATGGGATTTTAATAATGGCTCTACATCTATTTTAAATAATCCCTCTGCTACTTTTATAAATCCAGGGTTTTATACGATTAAATTAGTTGCAAATGGTGCTACTGTCTCAGATTCAATTATTTCAATAGACTATATCCATGTTTTAGACAAACCTTCTGCAAGTTTTAGTTACAATATTTTAAGTAATTGTGAAAATGATAATTTTATTGACTTTACAAATACAAGTATAGGTTACACAACCAGTGTTTGGGATTTTGGAAATGGAGATACTACAAATTCAGTTAATCCAACTTACAGTTATCCTATTTCTGGTAATTACCCAGTTACCTTAGTAGTATACAATAGTTTTGGTTGTTCCGATGATAGTACTTTAAGCCCATTAGTAATCAATCCTACTCCATTGTTAAATGCAGTTATTGATTCAAATTTAACTTGCGATAGTTCCTATAATTTCACTTTTTCTGGTAGTTCATCCAATTCTGTTATTTCAAATTGGGAATGGTTTTTTGGAGACGGACTTGATTCTATATCTTCTAATTCTAATATTCAGCATTCCTATAATTCAACTGGACTATTTGCTCCAAGTGTTATTGCTACAACGATAAATGGATGTATAGACTCTTTTAACTTAGATACGATAAATATCTTTCCAAAAGAAGAATACTCTTTTTCCTCAGATATTCTTTCTGGATGCCCTCCTTTAGACGTTAATTTCACTATTTCACCTTCCAATAATATTCAAAATATAACTTGGGATTTTGACGATGGAAATATAATATCTGGAACTGCATCTGCTAATAATCAATATACAAATAATGGTGTATATTACCCTATTGCTACTATTGAAAGTAATAATGGATGTATTCAAGATGTACAATTCCCAAATTCTATAAATTTAAGCAATGCTCCAATTGGGACCTTCAATATGTCTAATTTTTCTGGATGCCCACCTTTGGATGTTCAATTCGATGTGAATACTTCTGTTTCTAACACTTTTTATATTGATTTTGGAGATGGATATTTTAGCGCTAACTCAAACAGTGTATCCCACACATACATTGATAATGGAACATTTAACCCAAAACTAACAATAACTGATAGTAATAATTGCCAAAACAATATTAATATGGATACCGTTTTATCTGGTGTATCTGAAATTGATTTTATAGCATCTGTTAATGAAGGTTGCGCCTCCTTAGAAGTGAATTTTTTAAGTACTTCCAATGCAGATACTTACTACTGGGATTTTGGGGATAGTACCTATTCAACAGATGAAAACCCTGATCATACATACGATTTTGAAGGGAATTATTCGGTAACTTTTTATGCAAACGACACCAATAGTTGTATAGATACCTTGGTCAAAGATGACTATATAATTGTTAAGAAAGAAGATGTAGATATATTTACAATGGATACAATTATTGCATGTTCTCCTTATATTTTTAATACAGATGTTTACAATATTGGTGTTAATTTCTGGAACTGGGATTTTGGGGACGGTGATTTAGATACTGGATCCAATGTTTCTCATACATATACTCAATCCGGGACTTATAATATTTCATTATTTACAGATGCTCCAAATGGTTGCAAATACGATTTGAATAATTTTGCATTTTTACAAATAGACAATTTAAATGTTGATGCAACCATAAATTCAAATTGTAATGATGGAAGTATTAATATTACCAATAATACTGTTGGAGCAATACAACACCAGTGGAATATGGGCGATGGGACAATTTATAACACTCCTAATGTTTCTCATAACTATATACCGTCTCAATCTTATGTAATAACTTATGAATCAATATCTGATATTGGCTGTAGTAATTTTGAGTATTACACTGCAGTATTTGATTGCAATTATCCAAATACAGTAATTTGTCAAATGCCAATACAGAACCCAATTAACCAAACTTGTGGTTTTAGAAATGTGAATATGAATTCTCCATTTACAACTGCTTCTTCATGGGAATGGGAATTTGGAGATGGTCAAAGTTCTACTGAAAAAAATCCATCCCATTATTATTCAACACCTGGAGTTTTCAATATTTTACATGTTGCTTATTATCAAAATGGAACTTCAGATACTTTAATTATTAATAATTTCATAGATCAAAACGATTTGGATCCAAGTTTTATATTGAATAAAAATGAATTTTGTAATTACAACACCTACACTTTTAGCAACAATTCATCTGCTGCAACTTCATGGGAATGGAGTCTTGATTCTACTGTAATATCCAATAACTTTTCTGATAGTTTGACTCTTCAATTAAATGATTCTATTAGTTTATTGAATTTGAAAATAACAGATCAAAATGGATGTGAATCTGAATCTCAACAAAATATATTTTTATACCATCCTTTAGCATTAATTGAGCAAGATTCATTTGCTTGTTTTGGAGGATTCATTAAAATTGAATGTTCGGTTAAAGACGATCCTATCCATACTTGGGATATGAAAGATGGCTCCTTTTTGGGGCCAGACACCAGTATTTTTCATGTTTACCAGCAATCGGGTTGGTTTACTCCTACTCTTTTATTAGATAATATGGGATGTCTTAGAGAAGTTCAATTAGATTCAATTCTAATATTAGAACCTGACGCCACTTTTACACCTACATTTCCAAATCCCATTTGCAAAACAGATAGCATTTATTTTGAGGCAAATAATAGTACATATTCTAATTATAATTGGACTGGAGGTGCTACATCCAGCAGTTCAGATTCAGCATGGATAGTAATGAACTATTCTGGAAACCAACAAATTTCATTAAATGTTTCTGACAGAGGATGTACTAGTAGTTTTAGCTCAGATACAATTTTAGTTAACGAAGCAAAAGCTGAATTTAATTATACACTTTTAAACAATTGTGTTCCAATTGATGTAGTTTTTCAAGATTCCTCAATTAATCCTATCTCTTGGGATTGGAATTTTAATAATGGATTTTCAAGTAATTCTCAAAATCCTACCCAACAATTTATTAATTTCCCTTTTGATAGTATTCAGTTAAATATAACAGATATTAATGGGTGTGTAGACTCAATAAAAAAAGCCATTGTTAACGATTTTAATGCAGAATTTATAGCTAGTGACACCATTTTATGCGCTGGTACAAATATTACTTTTATCCCTGTTAGTGAAATTGTAAATTCTTTTCAATGGGATTTTGGAGATGGAAATATATCTTCAGATTCTGTTCCCTCTCATATATATCAATCTCCTGGGTTTTATGATGTTAAATTAATTGCATCCGATGGCCAAGGTTGTATTGATACTACAATTTTATACAACTATATTGAAGTAAAGCAAGTTATTGCAGATTTCTCGCATATAAGTAACGGAAATTGTCCTCCAGTAGTAACTTCATTTACCAACTTAAGTTCAGGAGCATCAAATTATAATTGGGATTTTGGAGATAATTTGAATTCTACTATTGTAAATCCTGCTCATACATACACTACTGGAGGATATTATGATGTTTCGCTAATTTCTTCAGATAATTTTGGATGTGCAGATACTTTAGTAATCAACAACTTAGTTTACATTCCTGGACCAATATTAGATTTTGATATCGATCAGGTTTTTGGATGCGATTCCTTAACAATTTCAATTACTAATAATTCTTCAAATACATCCAATTATTTATACAATTTTGGAGATGGTGCTACATCAAATTTACAAAGTCCTAGTTATACCTATTCTAATCCAGGTTCTTACCAAATATCTTTGGTTGGAGAGGATTCTGCAGGATGTCAAGTGGCATTCACTTCTTCTGAAATAATTACTGTAGATGTCTCACCAATATTGAGTTATCAAATCTCTGACACCAATTTATGTATTGGTGAATCCTTTTCAATTATCAATAACTCTATATTTTCTAATACCCACCAATGGACTTATGCTTCTCAAACATATAATGATATTTCTCCAACAATTATTGCCAACTTAATTGGCTCTAATCCATTACAATATATTGCTGGAAATAGTAATAACACTTGTTTTGATACATCTATAATAAATATAATTGGGCATTTAATTCCTGATGTTTCTATTCTAGATCCAGGAATTCTTTGTTCTAATCAGGGAATAGTAAATTTAAATTCTTTAAATAGTAGTATTTACAATGAATTAACTTGGTCAGGAATTGGAATAGTAGATGTCTCTTTAGGCACTTTTAACCCTTTATTGATTAACGATTCTTCTTTGGTCTATTTAAATCATGATAGTATTTGTACTAGTATGGATAGTATAACTCTTTTTATTGATACACCTATAGACGCTTTGGTTTTAACCAATGATACAAATTATTGTGAAAACTCTACAATATTATCTCCTATTGTCTTAAATTCTGGCGGTTTTTGGATAGGACAAAGTGTAGATTCACTTTCTGGATTAATTACCAATAATCTACCTCCAAATTCTTATTCTTACCAGTATATTACTGAAAATAGCAACAACTGCAGAGATACTGGAAGTTATCAAATTCAAATTATTCAAAATAATGATGCAACTATTTTAAGTCCAGGCATCATTTGTGACAATTTAGATGCTATTACATTAAATACTTTACAATCCGGTGGGATTTGGAATGGTCCGTCTATAAATTCTTCTTCTGGGCTTGTAGACATAAGTATTTTAGGAAATGGTATTTACGACTTTACTTATACTTTAAGTGGAACTTGTCCAGATGAAGACACCTTAAGTCTTGAAATATTTGATTTTATTCAAGCTGAAATTAATCCTACTGCTGGTTTTTGTGAAGGATTAGATTCTATTCAATTTTCAGCCACTTCTAGTATTGGTTATTGGTCTGGTCTTCCCTATTCTGATTCTTTATCAGGTTGGTTTATCTCTGATAGTTTGGAGGATGGAGTATATGAAATTTTTTATACAATAGATGGAAACTGCCCAAGCGGAGATACTCTTTCTTTTACAATTCTTCCCAAACCAGATATAAATATTTCATTAAGTCAAAACCTACCTTGTGTAGGATATCAGTTGGTAGTAGATAATTTATCAAATAACTTACCAAACGAAGATTTTGCTTGGTATATTAACGATAGTCTATATTATCAAAATTTTAATGAGCCTTATTTTATATTAGATACTGGATTCTACAAAGTTAAGGTTATAGCAAGTAACCAGTTAAATTGTATATCAGAACTTATATTGCAAGATTCTCTTCCAGTTTATGACACAACTAGACTTTCTAATGCAGAAGTAATAAGATCAACTGTTGTTGCTAACGAAAATATTTATACTGAATGGTTGTCAGAGGGATTGCCTTTAAATCCTTTAACAAATCATTTAGTTTATCGCTCTGAAAACGGCAATGATTTTGAACTAATCACAACACTAGATAGTTCTATAAGAAGTTACTTAGATGAGTTTGTAGATGTTGTTAATAATCAATATGATTATGTTGTGGTAAATAGAAATATATGCAACACAAATTCGACAAACTCTAATCTTGGAAACTCAATATTATTGGAATTTGACAGACTAGATAATTTTAGAACCAAGTTAAATTGGAATTTTTATAATGGATGGATTGATAACCCAAATAAATACGAAATTCAAAAATTAAATTCTTCAGGAAACTGGGAATTATTTAGGACTCTTGATAATACAGAAAATGAAATTATTATTAATGAATAATTATAATTAGTTTAGTGAAATTTATGAATTCTGTCTCTTTTAATCTTATTAATTTACATAGATCAATACTTCTAATTTTAATTTTAAGTATTGTGACTATAAGTTATGCTCAAGATAGAAGTGAATTAAATTACGATGAAAACTTAAATATATATAGAGTTGTGGCTTTTAGAAATCAAAACAATCCAATTGAAAGCGCTTCAAATGCTGTTGTTGTTGAAAAACCATATGCATTATATTCCCCTAATGCATTTAGTCCTGACGGTGATGGAATAAATGATTTTTTTAAAATTTCAGGTCAAGGAATGATAGATTTTCAAATAGAAATCTTTAATCGGTGGGGACAAATGGTTTATAAGTCCCTTGACTTAAGCAATGGCTGGGACGGAACATTTAAAGGAAAAAATTTACCTACAGGAACTTATGTTTACAAAATTAAAACAAGTAAATACGGGGTTGAACAGAAATTAGTCAAAAGTGGCTCAGTTGCATTAGTTAGATAATTAAATTAAAAAGTTGTTAAAAAAAATATATTTAATATTATTACTACTTCCCATTGTAAATATTCAGGGCCAAGATCCTTTATTTACTCAGTTTTTTTCCAATGCTCTACAATTAAATCCTGCTCTTGCAGGAAGAGATCTTAGTCCAAGATTTCATACAACTTACAGAAATCAATGGCCAGAAATAAATAATGCTTTTGTAACCTATAATATTGAATACGATCAATTCTCAGACAAACTACATGGTGGAGTTGGATTTCAACTCTTACATGATAAAACAGGAAATGGATCTTTAAATACTACTGCTTTTTCTACTATGTATTCGTATCAAGCTATTTTAAATAAGAAATGGACTATCAATTTTGGTTTAAAAGCTTCTTTTGTACAAAAGAGTTTAGATTGGGGTAATGTTATTTGGGGAGACCAGATAGATCCATCACAAGGTGTTGTAAACTCGACACAACAACCTCAAGGTAATAATGGATTATACATTGACTTTTCTTCTGGATTTATACTATTTAGTAAAAATCTTTTTTTAGGTGCATCTTTCGACCATTTAAATAAACCTAATGAGACATTTTTTTACAATATTACAGACAACAATGCTCTTAATAAGATTCCTATTCGATCCTCTTTCCATGGTGGCTATAAAATTAAAGTTCTCCAAAATGGCCTTTTTCACAAAGAATTATTTTTATCTCCAGAATTTGTAATTGATCTTCAATCCAATCTAAAAAGATACAATTTCGGAACTTATTTTGTGGACGGGATATTTGACTTGGGATTTTGGTATAGGCATACAAGATTTTTAGATGCAAATAGTGAGAACTTTTCTCCACAGGACGCATTTGTAGTTGTTATAGGAATCGAAAAAAATAAAATGAGATTTGGTTACTCTTACGATTTTAATATTTCAAATCTTACCACATCTTCTTTGGGCTCTCATGAAATTTCTTTTTCAATTGATTTACCAGAAAAACGGGTCCATAATTCTAAATTTAGAGTTGTAGAATGCCCTCAATTTTAGCTAATGAATGTAGATATCGGAGATGTTTTTCCAGATTTCATACTAAATGATGAAAATGGAGATGAATTTGATTTAAAAAGAGATTTTACGAACTCCTACATGGTATTGTACTTTTATCCAAAAGATGAAACACCTGGTTGTACCAAACAAGCATGTTATTTTAAAGATTTTTACGAAGACTTTAAAACATTTGATTGTGAAATTATTGGACTAAGTAGTGACAATAAAAACAGCCATGAAAAATTTAAAAATAATTACAACTTACCATTTAAGTTATTGAGTGATAAGAATTCTAGGCTTAGAAAAGAATTGAAACTTCCTAAAGACTTTTTTGGTCTTTCACCAGGAAGAATTACATTTTTGATCGATAAAAACAAAGAAATATTATTTATCTATAGATCATCCTTAAATATGAAAAGCCATATTAATTCAGTTTTAAAGTATTTAAAGAAAAACAATTAATTTTACTACAAATAATATTATGAAAACTAGATTACTTTTTTTTATTTTTTTTGGAACTTTTATTAGTGTTTCAAGTCAATTAAGCAATGAACTTATATGGGCATCTGGTACTTTTTATCCCAAGACTATTAAAGGAATTAACCCATCTAAAGACGGTAATTACTATACATCCATAGAACAGGACGAATTTAAGACTGAAATTGTTAAATACGATTATAAGTCAAATAAAAAGGTAGCTACATTATTTTCAAATATTTCCTTTAATAAATTTGAGTTTTCAGATTATAAATTAAGCAATGACCAAAACTGGTTGCTTTTATTTAACTCTAAAGAGTCTATATATAGAAGATCTTCAAAATCATATTACTATTTATACGATATAGAGAAAAATATATTAAAACCTCTCGCAGATTCTACCTTAGGAAAACAGCGTTTGGCTAGTTTTTCACCAGATAATAGAAAAGTTGCATATGTTAGAGACAACAATATATATTATAAATATTTATCAGATACTATAGAAATTCCAATTACCAATAATGGTGAAATTAATAAGTTAATAAATGGTGCAACGGACTGGGTTTATGAAGAGGAATTCAGTATTCATAAAGGTTTTTTCTGGTCTCCTGATGGTTCTAAAATAGCTTATTATGTATTTGATGAGAGAGATGTAAAACAGTTTGAAATGGAGATGTATGGTAATTTATATCCTTCTCAGTATAAGTTCAAATATCCCAAAGCAGGAGAAGACAATTCATTAATTGCGGTCAAAGTTTTTGATTTAGACAATTTAAAAACTTTTGATTTTGATATTGGAAAAAATCATGACATCTATATTCCAAGAATAATCTGGTCCGAGGGTAACAATGAACTTATTGTCTTTAAAATGAATAGGCTTCAAAATAAATTAGAGCTTCTTTCAGGAAAATTTAATAATCAAAACAATCCAAATAGTGGAGTTAATATCAACAAAGTTTACAGTGAGACTAGTTCTACTTACATTGACATACATGATAATACTTTTTTCATAAATAAAGATGAGTTTATTTGGACTAGTGAAAAAGATGGATTTAACCATATATACTTAATAAATTATTCTAATAATAAAGAGAGAAAACTAACTTCTGGTGAATGGGATGTTACCAATGTTTACGGATATAATTCTAAGGATCAGACTATTTATTTTCAAGCTGCAAAGAAAAGTCCTACCGATAGAGAAATTTATTCTTTGAATTTAAAAACAAATCAATTAAATCAAATATCTACTTTAAAAGGAACTAACGAGGCTGATTTCAGCTCCGACTTTCAGTATTTTATAAATACCCACTCTGATGCAAATCGCCCCCATACCTTTACGTTAAATAATAAGAAAGGAAAAGTATTAAAGGTTTTAGAAGACAATAAAAAACTTAGCAAAAGGATGGATGAGTATGATTTGGTAGAAAAAACTTTTTTTAAAATTCCAAATCAAGAAGGGTTAGAACTAAATGCATGGATAATGAAGCCAAAAGTCCTAGATACTGTTAAAAAACACCCTTTACTTATGTTCGTATATGGTGGACCTGGAAATAACACAGTTAATAACTCTTGGTCTTGGATGAATTACTTCTGGTTTCAATATCTAGTTAAGCAAGGTTTCGTTGTGATTTCTGTAGACAACAGAGGGACTGGTTATAGAGGAAGAGCCTTTAAGCACTCTACCTATTTACAACTTGGAAAGTTAGAAACAGAAGATCAAATTTCTGCAGCTATTCATATGGGTAAATTAAATTATATAGATAAAGATAAAATTGGAATCTTTGGATGGAGTTATGGAGGATATATGTCTTCACTTTGCATATCAAAAGGCGCTGATGTTTTTAATTCTGCAATTGCAGTAGCTCCTGTAACCAATTGGAGGTTTTATGACAATATCTATACAGAAAGATTTATGAGAACTCCAAAAGAAAACGGAGAGAATTACGATATTAATTCTCCTATTAATCATGTTAGTAAAATAAAAGGCAACTATATGTTGATTCACGGTACTGCAGATGATAATGTACACTTTCAGAACTCTATGGAGATGGTAAGTTCTCTAGTGAAATCGAATATAGAATTTGATTTTTTTGCTTATCCTAATAAAAATCATGGAATCTATGGTGGATATACACGACTTCATTTGTATAATAAAATGACGAACTTTCTAATAGATAATTTAACAGAATGAAATTTCATTTTAAACTAATATTAGTTACACTATTTATAAGCTCATTTTTAACTGGAATCTCCCAAAACAATATAAATTGGATTTCTTGGGATGCTATGATACAGAAAAGAGCATCAGATTCTGTTAAAAAGAAAGTATTTATTGACTTATATACTAATTGGTGTGGATGGTGTAAGAGAATGGATGCAACTACGTTTAGCGACCCAGTAATTGTAAATTATATTAATAATAATTTCTATACAGTAAAATTTGATGGAGAAACTAAAGATACTATTGTTTTTAACAACCATAATTTTTACAATTCTGATCCAAACTATAAAAAGTCTAATCCTAATTCGAGAGGTAAAGCCCATTGGTTTGCACATTCTATACTTGATGGAAAGCTATCTTATCCCAGTTATGTTTTATTAGATGAAAATCTTATAAGGCTAATGGTTTATCAAGGATTCAAGCAAGTAGATGAAATGCTGGGTATATTACTTTTTTTTGGAAACAATCAATATAAATACTATCACAATCATTTAAATTCTCAATGGAATAGTTCTAAAAAACTTTAAAATCTATTAAATTTACTTTATGAAAAAATTAATAGTTTTTGCTTTTGTACTTCTTTTTCAGAACTTTCATTCTCAGCAATCGACCTTAAACTGGCATACAGATTTAAATAAGGCTGTAAATATTTCATTAAGTGAGAAAAAGCCTATAATGCTTTTTTTTACTGGAAGTGACTGGTGTGGATGGTGTATGCGTTTAAAAAAAGAAGTATTTAATTTTCCTGAATTTGAAACTTGGACAAAGGAAAATGTTGTTTTAGTCGAATTAGACTTCCCTAGAAGAAAAGCAATAGATCCTAAAATTCTTAATCAAAATAGAGAATTGGCTAGAATTTTTGGTGTTAGTGGCTACCCTACTGTTTGGTTTGTAAATCCTCAAAAACTAGACTCTAACAAACTTAATTTTTTAAAGCTTGGAAAATTAGGTTATTTGGCTGGAGGAACTAGTAAATGGATATCTACAGCAGAAAACTTTTTAATTAGTAATTAATTAAAAGTAAATAACTTATATTCAAAAAATAACAACTATAGAATTTGAAAATTTATCGTTATATACAAAACTACAAAGTTCAGATACTGGAGGAATCTTTTGTTTTAAACGATGAAAATACTTTAGTTAATACAGCTAAAATTTCATTTTATGATATTAATAATAATTTAATTGATACCAAAAAATATGGTGTAGTTGACTTAGACAATATCTACAATAAAATACTTAATAAAGAATCTATAGATGTATCCAAATGTTATATTAAAAATTTCTCTCTAGATCAATTCAGAAAGAAAAATAATTTATCTCCTAAAGAAAAAGTAGATCTTTTAAATTTCACAGCTATTGATTCAATTTTTGAATCTGAAAAAGTAATTGACTTTTCTTTGGCAAATTTTATTGGAGAAAAAGTTAATTTTTCAAATACCCATTTTGGACTGGGAAACCTAAGCTTTCTTAAATCAGAATTTGGAAACTTCCCTGTACTTTTTAAAGGTACAAGCTACAGTGAAGGAAATAATATTTTTCAGTACGCGAAATTCAATAATGGAAATGTAAATTTTGACAATGCTACTTTTGAAAATGGAAATTTAAGTTTTGTAAACACTTATTTTGGAGATGGAAACACCTCTTTTAAAAATATTCATTTTGGTAACGGAGACGTTTCTTTCGCATTTTCAACTTTTAATAAAGGAAATATTTCATTTGATAAATCTATTTTTAATGGAGATGAGATTAGTTTTTCTAAGGTTGATTTTGGATCTGGGAAAGTAGATTTTAGAAGAGTGGTATTTGGCGATGGAGATATTGATTTTGAAGAAGTTAGCCTAGCCAAAAAAAACAAAGTAGTTTTTAGAAGAGCTAATTTTGGTTCTTCATCGGTAAGTTTTAGAGATGCTCATCTAGAAGGCTGTTCTGTAGATTTTGAGGAAGCTGAGTTTAAAAATGGTAAACTAAACTTTTTCAAATTCACCGCACAATCAATTTCTTTAAACCATTGTTTTCTTAACTGTAATATCGATATGAGAATTGATGATTGCCACACAATTGATATTTCTCAGTCTATAGTTCATAATATTATTGATTTTAACCCAGGTTTAACCAAAATGAATATACATGAACTCAATTTATCTGGCGTTAGAAATATGGGTGATATTTTCATTGCTTGGGATGACAACCATGTACTAGATTTAATTTCCAATCAAAAATCAACCACTCTACATGAAAAGGCCGAGCAATTTCGATTATTGAAAGAAGAATTTAGAGATACTGGAAGATATTTAGACGAAGACGTTGCTTACGTATATTTTAAAAGATATGAACTCATGAGTGAATATGAACTTGCAAAAGAAAAAGGAATTGTTGCCCTTATATTGTTTATGCCAAACTTCTTATTTCAAAGATTGGTTTTTGACAAGGTTGGTCTTTATGCAACAAATCCATTCAGAGTACTTTTTAGTATTGTAGTTGTAAATTTTATTTTCTCATTAATTTACACCATGTTTTATTCTGCTTCTAATATGCTTACTTGTATGGATAATTCAGTTGGTATTTTTGAGAAAATATTGGGAAATTTATATTTCAGTGCCATTACTTTTTTCACTGTAGGTTACGGAGATTGTTCTCCATTAGGATTTTTTAAAATACTTGCCCCACTTGAAGGATTTGTAGGAGTATTTCTCATGTCATATTTCACTGTTGCTTTTGTACGTAAAATACTGAGGTAGAAATACGGTTTTTTTCTTTTAATTTCTTACATTTGCAAAATTAATCCACTATAATATTCTACTATGAGCGAAACTGTAAAACTTAGTATTGAGGACAAAACTTATGAACTTCCAGTCATTGAAGGGTCTGAAAATGAAAAAGCTATTGACATATCAAAACTAAGATCTCAAACTGGTTATATAACAATAGATACAGGGTTTAAAAATACAGGATCTACTACGAGTGGTATTACATTTTTAGATGGTGAAAAAGGAATTCTAAAATACAGAGGATATTCTATTGAGCAATTAGCAGAAAAATCAGATTTTCTTGAAGTTTCTTATTTATTAATATATGGTGACCTTCCTACAAAAATAGAATATGAAGAGTTTAAAGGAAATATAACAAACCATACTTTGATTCATGAAGATATGAGGATATTTTTAGATGCCTATCCAACAAAAGCCCATCCAATGGGTATTCTTTCTGCAGCAGTATGTACATTATCCACTTTTTACCCAGAATCTCAAAAACAAAACAGATCTGTAGAGGCTATTGATTTAACCATTCAAAGGTTATTGGCCAAATTACCAACTCTAGCAGCTTGGGCTTATAAAAACTCTATAGGACACCCTGTTAATTATCCAAAAAACAAGTACAACTATTGTGAGAATTTCTTGCAAATGATGTTTGCTATGCCAGCTTTTGAATACGAGCCAGATCCTGTAATTGTAGATGCATTAAATAAGTTATTAATTCTTCATGCAGATCACGAGCAAAATTGTTCTGCATCTACTGTTAGAATAGTTGGTTCTTCTCAAGCAAATTTATATGCTTCTATTTCATCAGGTGTTTCAGCACTTTGGGGTCCTCTTCATGGTGGTGCTAATCAAGCAGTTATTGGAATGCTAGAAAAAATAATGAATGATGGAGGAGGATTGTCAAAGTGGATAGATAAGGCAAAAGATAAAAACGACTCTTTTAGACTTATGGGATTTGGCCATAGAGTTTATAAGAATTTTGATCCAAGAGCAAAAATCATAAAAAAAGCTGCGGATGATGTCCTTGAAAAATTAGGAATTGTAGATCCAGTTTTGGATATAGCAAAAGAACTAGAAGAAGTAGCTTTAAATGATGAATATTTCCAATCAAGAGGCTTATATCCTAATGTAGATTTTTATTCTGGAATTATTTATAGAGCTTTGGGTATTCCTACAGAAATGTTTACTGTAATGTTTGCAATGGGCAGATTACCAGGTTGGATAGCACAATGGAAAGAGATGATGGAAGATAATCAACCAATCGGAAGACCTAGACAAATTTATACTGGGGAAACAGAAAGAAATTATACTTCAATCGAACATAGATAATTAAGGGATTCTATCCCAGTTAATTTCGTTATGAGATGCGTTATAAATGCATTCTCCATTTTGAATTATTAGTACTTGTGGAGACTCGTGAATAACTTTAAAATCAGATTCTATTTTAGAAGAAATTTCTCTGTAATTAAGTATATCTAGTAAAAAACAATTTTTAATTTTTGAATTTTCACCTACAGTTTCCAATCTATTTTTGGACATGGTGCTTATAGAACATCTAGTTGAATGTTTAAAAATTAACACTTTCTCTGAAAAAGATAATTTAACTAAATCTTGTAATAAATTTTCATCGGATAATAAACTCCAATTGAATTTAGAGGATGAAGGACTAAACCAACCCATAATAATTTACTGAAAATTAGGGTGGAAGACGGGATTCGAACCCGCGACCCTCGGTACCACAAACCGATGCTCTAACCAACTGAGCTACATCCACCATTTAAGTGCGCAAATATAAATAATTAAAAATTAGTTTAAGTTATTTAATAGGAGAATAATCTAATTTGAATATTTATAATAAATTTAAGGGATGATTAACTATTTATAATCGATAGTTTTTGTAAGATATATTTTAAATTGTTAAATGCATTTACTCAAAACTCTTTGTGCAATCCATGCTCCATCAGGAAATGAATCTGATTTAAAGGATTATATTTTAAATCATATTAATCTAAATATTCAAGATTTTAAAGTGAAACCAATTGTTATTAAAGATGGTATTCAGGATTGTTTGATATTAAAATTTGGCAATCCAAAAACAGCAATTTTCGCCCATTTAGACTCTATAGGATTTACTGTAAGATATGGAAAGGAACTAATTAAAATTGGTGGTCCAAAGACTTACGATGGCATTGAGTTAGTGGGTAAAGATTCTCATGGTAATATAGAGACAGAATTGTACAATTACGAAGACGATAACGGAAATAAACATACTGAATATATATTTGATAGAGACATTGATAGAGCAACAGAACTAACATTTAAACCAAATTGGAGAGAAGATGATAATTTTGTCCAATGTTGTTATATGGACAATCGATTAGGTGTTTGGAATGCTTTAGAAGTAGCAAAAACATTAGAAAACGGTATTATTTGTTTTTCAACCTATGAAGAAGTTGGTGGTGGAAGTGTTGGGTTTCTTGGAAAATATATTTATGAGAAATGGGGAGTTAAACAAGCGCTAATCTCAGATATTACTTGGGTAACAAATGGTATAAAGCATGGAGATGGTGTGGCTATTTCTCGTAGAGATTCTGGTCTTCCTAGAAGAGTTTATGTAGATCGAATTATTCAATTAGCTAATGAGAGCGGAGTTAAATATCAAATTGAAGTAGAATCTGCTGGCGGTAGCGATGGAAATCAACTACAAAAATCACCATATCCTTTTGACTGGTGCTTCATTGGGGCACCTGAAGACAATGTGCATTCTCCTGATGAAAAAGTTCATAAAGAAGATATTAGAAATATGGTATTACTTTATACTTACTTAATGAAACATCTTTAATGGAATACGGAATTTGTATATTAGGAACAATACCCTTAAGAAATGAAGCAAATGATCAAAGTGAAATTGTTTCTCAAGTTCTTTTTGGACAGCATTTTAAAATTTTAGAAATTAAGCCAAAATGGATTAAAATAAAATTAGCAATCGATAATTACGAAGGTTGGATATGTGCTAAGCAATATGAAGAAATAACTTATGAGGATTACGATAATCTTTGTATTAATGACTTTCCATTGGTTGGTAGTATATTTACTAAAATTCAAAAACTTAATAGTAAAGAAAGTATTCCTATTTCAATGGGGGCCACTCTCCCCTTTTTTAATAATGGAATTGTAAAAATAAGAAAGCACAAATTCAAATTTTCTGGTGATATTGCTTCCAAAAATACAAGTGACCTAATTAAATACGCTTTTAGGCTTATAAATGCTCCATATTTATGGGGAGGAAAGAGTATATTGGGTATAGACTGTAGTGGATTTACCCAATTAGTATTTTCACTTTGTGGTATTTATCTCCCTAGGGATGCTTACCAACAAGTTAAAATGGGTCAAAGTGTAAACATAGATAACATTTACCCAGCTGATTTGGTGTTTTTTGAAAATAATAATAAAATTAACCATGTTGGAATAGCACTAGAAAACCATCAAATAATTCACGCATCTGGAAAAGTAAGAGTTGATAATTTATCGAAAGAAGGTATACTTCTTGCTAGCAATAAACAACTGACACATCGGCTACATTCTGTTAAAAGAATTATCGAATAAATGTCAAAATTACTGATTTTCAATAAGTTAAGAATTATTTTACTGAAAAATTGGCATTTAAATTCACTTGGTTCACATTTTGATAAATAAAATGTAAATTAAAGTAATTATGGATTTTAATCAATTTACAAATAAATCACAGGAGATTATTACTAATGCGCAGCAAATAACCATTACTAGTGGACACCAATTTATTGAAAATGCTCATATATTAAGTGCTATCATTGAAGTAGATAAAAATGTATTTCCACATATTGCTAAAAAACTAGGTGCCAATCCAGAATTAATAGCGAAAGCAAATAATAGTATAATCGATTCTTACCCAAAAGTATCTGGTGGTAATATTAATTTAAGTAATATCGCTCAAAATACTGTAGCTGAGTCTATTAATTTTTCTAAAAACATGAAAGATGAGTATGTTTCTATTGAACATTTAATACTTGGCATATTAAAAACAAACGATAATACTTCCCAACTTTTAAAAGATAATGGCTTTAATATAGTTGAAGTAACTAAAATTGTTCAAGAACTAAGAAAAGGTAACCGAGTAACCTCATCAACCCAAGAAGAAACTTATAATGCCCTTAATAAATATGCTATTAACCTTAACGATAGAGCAGAAACTGGAAATCTAGATCCGGTAATTGGTAGAGATGATGAAATAAGACGTGTACTGCAAATATTAACAAGAAGAACAAAAAATAATCCTATTCTAATTGGAGAACCTGGAGTTGGTAAAACAGCAATTGCTGAAGGAATAGCTCATCGAATAATTCGCGGAGATGTCCCTGAAAATTTAAAAGATAAACTTATTTTTTCATTAGATATGGGAGCATTAATCGCAGGAGCCAAGTTTAAAGGTGAATTTGAAGAAAGATTAAAAGCAGTAGTTAAAGAAGTTATTAGCCAAGACGGTAGAATTGTGTTATTTATAGATGAAATACACACTTTGGTTGGTGCTGGTGGTGGTCAAGGTGCTATGGATGCAGCGAACATCTTAAAACCAGCTCTAGCAAGGGGAGAATTACGAGCTGTAGGTGCTACTACTCTTAATGAATACCAGAAGTATTTTGAGCAAGATAAAGCACTAGAAAGAAGATTCCAGAAGGTTCTAATTGATGAACCTAATAGTGACGACGCTGTAAGTATACTTCGTGGAATTAAAGAAAAGTATGAAAATCATCACAAGGTTCAGATAAAAGATGATGCGATTATAGCAGCAGTAGAACTCTCAAAAAGGTATATAACAGATCGATTTTTACCAGATAAAGCAATTGACTTAATTGACGAAGCTGCATCTAAACTCAGAATGGAAATTAATAGTAAACCTGAGGAGTTAGATGAAGCAGATAGAAAAATAATGCAATTAGAAATTGAAAGAGAAGCTATTAAAAGAGAAAAAGAAAAAGCCAAGGAGAAACAAATTTCTAAAGAAATCGCAGAGCTTAACGAACTGAAATCTGGACTTCAAGCGAAATGGGAAGCAGAGAAAAGCCATGTTGATGCCATACAACAAGCAAAGCAAGAAATAGAAAATTTAAAAATAGATGCTGAACAAGCAGAAAGAAATGGCGATTTTGGAAAAGTTGCTGAAATAAGATACAGTAAGCTTAAGCAATTAGAAGAGAAGATTGAAGAAGAGAAAAGACTTTTAGTCATTTTACAAAGTGAATCTAAAATGATAAAAGAAGATGTAGACGCGGAAGAGATAGCAGATGTTGTTTCAAAATGGACAGGAATTCCCGTTAGTAAAATGTTAGAAGGTGAAAAACATAAATTACTCCGCCTAGAAGAAGAACTTGAAAAAAAAGTAATTGGTCAAGGTGAAGCTATTGAGGCAATATCAGCTGCAGTAAGAAGAAGCAGATCAGGACTACAAGACGAAAAAAAACCTATTGGCAGCTTCATATTTCTAGGAACAACTGGAGTTGGTAAAACAGAACTAGCAAAAGCCCTGTCCTCATTTCTTTTCAATGATGAAAATGCAATGACTAGAATTGATATGAGCGAATACCAAGAAAAGCATGCTGTCTCAAGATTAGTTGGTGCACCTCCTGGGTATGTTGGATATGAAGAAAGTGGTCAGCTTACTGAAGCGGTGAGAAGGCGCCCCTACTCTGTTATTTTATTGGATGAAATTGAAAAAGCACATCCAGACATTTTCAATATATTACTTCAGGTTTTAGATGATGGAAGATTAACTGATAACAAAGGAAGAACAGTTAATTTTAATAACACTATAATTATAATGACCTCTAATACAGGTGCATTTCATATAAGCGATGCATACAGTAACGGAAAAGATATAGATCAAAATAAGATTAAATCATTGGTTTTAAATGAACTTAAAGCAACATTTAGACCTGAGTTTTTAAATAGAATTGATGAAACTATAGTATTCAACCAACTTTCAGAAAAGGTAATTTCTAAAATTGTAAAAATACAATTACAAGATTTAAATAAAATATTAGCAAACAAAAAAATAAAATTGGACATAAGCGACTATGCCGTAGAATATTTATCCAAAAAAGGTTATGAACCACAATTTGGTGCTAGACCAATTAAAAGATTAATGCAGAAAGAGATTCTTAATGGACTATCTAAAGAATTATTGGAAGGTAAAATTAAGGATGGAGATAATATTTTGATCGATTCATTTGATGAAAACATTGTGTTCAGAAAAAATGAAAATAAAGAAATAAATATAAAAATTGATGAAAAAGTTAATGTTTAAAATATTTCTGTTTTCATTTCCAATATTTTTGATAAGTTGTAAATCTACTAACCATTGTGATGAATTATATTTTCTGATGAAGGAGCAAGAGAATTCTTGGAATAATGGAAGTATAGATGACTTTATGAATATTTATTGGAAAAACGACTCCTTGATATTTATTGGTAAATCTGGTATTAATTATGGTTGGGACAAAACCATTAAGAATTATAAAAACTCATATAAAACCAAAGAGCAAATGGGAACTTTAAAATTTAAAAATATAATTTGTAATCCTATAAATGATTCAACCCATATTGTTACTGGTAAATGGAGTCTAAAAAGAAACGATTCAATTGGGAATCTAAGTGGCTTTTATAGTTTGTTGTGGATTAAAAAACAAACTGGTTGGAAAATTACTTATGATCATACTTCTTAAATAACTTATGTCTCAAACAAACAATTATATTTGCAACTAAAAAATTAATTAAAATGGCAGGAAATAGAACATTTACAATGATTAAGCCAGATGCTGTTGAATCCAACAATATCGGCAACATAACTCAGATGATATCTGATGCTGGATTTAAAATAAAGGCAATGAAACTTACCCAACTTACTAAAGGCCAGGCAGAGGAATTCTATGCTGTTCATAATGAAAGACCTTTTTATGGAGAATTAGTTGAATATATGACTTCTGGTCCTATTGTAGCTGCTGTTTTGGAAAAAGAAAATGCTGTAATTGACTTTAGAAATTTAATTGGTTCTACAGACCCAAATGAAGCTGAAGATGGTACAATTAGAAAAAAATATGCAGAATCAAAGGGTAGAAATGCAGTACATGGATCTGATTCTGATGAGAATGCTCAAATAGAATCAAATTTTCATTTTAGTGAAAATGAAATAATCTAAATATGATAATTTCAACTACTGAAAATATTCCTGACAAAGAAGTTATTGAAATCTTGGGTATAGCAAGAGGAAGTACAGTTCGTGCTAGAAATGTAGGTAGAGATATTTTTGCAGCAGTTAAAAATCTTGTTGGGGGTGAAATAACAGAATATACAAAACTTCAAGCAGATTCTAGAGAACAAGCTTTGCAAAGAATGAAAGAAGATGCTTTAAAACTCAATGCAGATGCTATAATTAATGTAAGAATTACTACTTCTATGATTATGCAAGGAGTTGCTGAAATACTTGCATATGGAACTGCAGTTAAGTTAAAATGATGATTTTTATAATTTCTTTACTGACAATTCTTTTGTTTGTAGCAATTTATACAAGAGTTGATGCTAAAAATAAAGAGGATTTTGAAAAAAGAGATAATTGATTTTATTTTATCTAAAAACCATTAATAAAAAAACCCGCCACAACGGACGGGTTTAGTCTAAATAATATAAATATTAAAATATTATTTTTTGATAATTTTTGAATTTATCGTAGAACCGTCACTTAGTTTCATTTCCATAAGATAAACACCATTTGTTAGATTTTCAATATTTAAAGTAGACTGGTTACTTGATATGTTTTTTACCATAACAAGATTACCAATCATATTGTAAACATTTACAGTATTTATTTCATTACCAGCACGAATGGTAATTATTCCATTTGTAGGATTAGGATAGATAGAATATTTATTTTCAATCGTATTAAGACCTGTTGGAGTTGTACAAGATCCAAACTGTAGATTTAATGTGGTGTCTTGAGAAAAGCCTCCAACAAGATGGTTTCTGTCGTTGTAATTTCCAGCATCAGCACAAGGTTGACCGGAAATATCTTCTTTACAAGACCAATCGGAACAGTTACCATTTAAAATAGTAAAATGACCACCTGATTCAGGAAGAGTTGCTGTTCCAGTCCATATACCATCTCCATCAGAATCATCTAAAGCAAGTGCATCGTGACCTCCTACAAATCCACCCCCAATGTATATTCCATCAGAAGAAACATTTCCAGTGATTAAATCGGTAGAAACATTAAATGTTACATCATAATTTGATGGAGGAGCACCTATTGAAAGACTGGTTTTTTGATATACAAACTTCCACCACCCAGTGGCGTAGTCAATCTCTACTGTCATTGTATCACCATCAGAAGACATAGTTATTTCATAAGTGATAGAAGATGGAACTGGCGAACCAGTACTAATCTCTCCTAAGTTAACAACTTTTGCTAGTCCAATGTGAGCACCAGAACCATTGACTGTAAGTTGGTTATTGGTATATACGTATGTATATGGACCATTTCCATCATGTGGAGCTACTGGGCTTCCGCATTGTTCAGAAGTTACACCTTGAAAAGGTTCTAGCCATGTATTACCATCCATATAATGTATAAAATTTCCATTGGCATCAAAAGTTACCGAATCATCGAACAAACAAGCTCTTGAGTTAATATCAGTTGCAGAACTTGACCACCAAGAGTAATCTGTTTGGGTTGGACCAACTGCCAAAGCTCCTGGTATTTGAGCTAATCTCCAAGTGCCTTCAACTTGAGCTGAAACACCTAAGACAAAACTCATAAATAATAATGTATATAAAGATTTCATTTTATAGTATTTAATTAGAATTAATGATAGTTATACACTACCAATATAAATAAAAAAACCCGTCACAAAGGACGGGTTTAATTAAAATTATGTTTACTGTTAAAGTATTATTTTTTAATAAATTTTGAATTTAATGTAGAACCATTTTTTAGGTTTAGCTCCATAAAATAAACACCATTTGTTAAATTTTCAATATTTAAAGTAGATTGATTGTTTGCTATATTTTTTACCATAACAAGGTTGCCAATCATATTGTAAATATTTACAGTATTGATAGTATTTGTGGCTTGAATCGTAATTATACCATTGGAAGGGTTTGGATAAATTGAAAAACTACTTGTCAACTCATCAATTCCAGTAGCTGGAGTTGTACAAGATCCAAACTGAAGGTTTAATGTGGTGTCTTGAGAGAATCCACCCAATAAATTATTTCTATCATTGTAATTTCCAGCGTCAGCACAAGGTTGACCGGATATGTCTTCCTTACAAGACCAATCGGAACAGTTACCATTTAAAATAGTAAAATGTCCACCTGCAGCATCTAAAGAAGTACTTCCTGACCATATTCCATCACCATCAGAATCATCTAATAACAATGCATCATTTCCGCCTACAAATCCTCCACCAATATAAATACCATCTGCTGAAACGTTTCCAGCAATTAAGTCAGTATGTACATTGAATGTAACAGTATGAGCAGGTGGTGGTGGTGGTGGCGCTGCGCCATTTTTTAAATAAATATATCTCCACCATCCAAGACCATTAGTTCCTCCAGCATTTGGAAAACTAATATCTATAGTCATAATTTCTGAACTTGAACCAGAAAAAGTAACATGGTATGCAATTTGGTCATTTACAGGTGCTCCATCTTCTCCACCATTATGAACCTTCGCAATTCCTACATGCGCTCCAGCACCACTAACAGTAAGAACTCCGTTGGCAAATGTGTAAGTGTTAGATCCTCCGTCATGTGGAGCAATTGGTGCACCACAACCTTCAGCTGGTGAGCCAGCTTGCCAAGTTTCTAACCATGTCGAACCGTCCATATAATGATCGTAAGTTCCATTGGAGTTAAAAACTATAGAATCGTCAAATAAACAATCTCTAGTGGTAACTGCTCCAGCATCACTTGCCCACCAAGAAGTACTAGCCGAATCAGGACCAACGCCTAGAGCACCAGCATTTGGTGTTAAACTCCACGAACCTTCAATTTGTGCTGAAAAGCTAATGGAAATTGATAATAAAAGTAAAGTATATATTTTTTTCATTTTGTTGAGTTAATTAATAAAAATTTATTGTTTGATAAACACTAATTTAAAAAAT
>JACLAC010004278.1_pt1 | contig 23731 bp, 20 predicted proteins | sample 8027881 | NCBI WGS metagenome assembly JACLAC01 (sample SAMN15725517, study PRJNA655200) | protist metagenome | isolation source: fluorescence activated cell sorting (FACS) single amplified genomes of... | place: Spain: Blaines Bay Microbial Observatory, Mediterranean Sea | collected 2016-01-19 | reverse complement strand
GATATAGCCGGATACTCTCATCAAACAGATGTATCTCTTTATGAAAAACTTATACAACCAAGCTACTGTAGAGATTACACCAGAAACAATATTTGTTCGATTGAAGAAAAAAAGACATCTCCCTATTTTACTGGAAGAAATGAAGAAATTTGAATCTCAAAAAATCTCTTGGCTTGGATATAGAAATATTATTTTTTCAGGAGCTTCCACTACTTGATTTTTAGGTGTCATTTATTGATATGAAAATCTAGGTTCATATAGAATATCAGAATAGAGATGATTAGGATAAAGTAACGAATGAAAAGCGCCGCAGGCTTATTTTATGGTTAATGGTGTGGGATGATGTGTTGGATAAGACCGGCACAAAACACCATACTACAACTATGATTGACCTGTGATATGACTACAAAGGCATATGAAATGAACTATAGTTTTTTCATTTCTACTAAGTAATGTGTGTTTAGTATTTTTAAGTCTTCAAGTAATTTTAAAAAAAAATAAGGTAAGTAGTGTAGTTTTCTTGCTATTGGAGGGCATAAAGTGACTTTTTGAAAAGTATGTGAGCATTGATTAAATAAACTGCATATTTCTTTTTTTTTGATACCTTTTACATTTTTATTTGAAAGATTATTGTACAAAAAATCATACCAAATAATTATTCCTGATGGGCTTAAAATACGTTGAATTTCTTGAGCTATTTTTTTCTTAAGCTTGTTATCTAAAATAGATGAAAAAACGGTACTAATGTGTATAATATCAAAAAAATTATCATCAAATGGAAGTTGATCTGCATTTAAACACTTAAAATTATAAAGTGGATGATTACTTTTTGCTATGTCAATTCGTTCATCTAAAATATCTATTCCGTATAAATTCTTTGGTTGAGCACCCCAACTATGAAATAAATTTAAGCTCCATCCATGTCCACATCCTATGTCCATAATAAGTTTGTTTTTCAAATCAAATTTTTTTGTTATAGTAGATAATTTTATTGTCTTATTAAAACTTGAAATTTGAATATCTTTATGAAAATAAAAATATTTTGAATTATTTCTTTTGGAATAGATATTAGTTAGTCTTTGTTTTTCATTCATCGAGTAGAACTTCCTCCCCATCCCAGAAGGATTAAAGCTATAGCATCCTCACTGCACAAGTATTCAAGGCTATGCGTTGCATCAAAATAAAAGGAATGAACAAAGTTCAAATAATTTATTTTTTATAGAATACAAGTGTACTATAGTGATGTCAACTTACAGTCTCTTCCAATACAAAGAATCGATAGTTCTTCTATATTTTTAAATACGCTTCTGCAATAGAGGTATAATTAAAATGTTTTAAAACATAGGTTTTCCCTTTTTCTCCCATAGCATATCTTTCTTGAGTTGAAATGGCTTTGATTTTTAAGAGTGCCTCAGCTGTTTCTTGAGGATGATCTGGAGAGGTGATAATGCCACACCCACTTAAGGCAACAGGATCATCTTTAACGTTCGTTGCATGAATGATAGGCTTTTCTGCCATCATATATTCTGCTAGTTTAATGGGGGATATGCCATAATTATAGAGTAAGTGATTGGGGTTTCCCTTATATAGGCAGTCTAATTTTTTTAAAAAAGGTGCAACATAGTGGGGTTTAATAAAGGGAATAAAAATAATGTTTGAATGATGAGCGTATTTTTTTTGTAAAAATGATTTTAATTTTCCTTTACCAACAATTAAACACTCTATGTTGGAATAATTTTTTAAAAGATGCATACATTCAAGCAAATGTTCAATATGATTTGAAATTCCAATGGAGCCAAGATAACCCACTCTAAATTTGGGGCGTTGAAAATACTGATTTATCTGAGGTTCAAGAGATTGATTAGTAGAAATAGGGGTGTATCCCATAGGAATATAATGAAAGCGTTTTCTTTCAACTTCTTGGGGGACCATATATTTCCAACTATTATTTAAGGTAGAGGTAATGGCATCACTATAAGTATATCCAAACCGTTCAAGTAACCTAAAAAGTAAGATAAGAGGGTGATAATGAGACATATTTTTAAGCTCAATTAAGGTAAGTGGCCATAAATCACGGATATCAAATATAAGTTTAGCATTATATTTTTTTTTCCATATATATCCATTAATTATCGGGAGAAGTGATGGTGATGATATAATGATTTTGTCTGGTTTAGGAATCGCGGATGTTTTTAAGAAGAAAAGTTTTAACCAAAATATTAGCATGTTCCATAAGCGACCAATACCACCTTCAGATTTGTAATGAGGAACTTTGACCCAAATATAATGGATGCCGTCTATTATTTCCTGAGTGAATGTATTTTTAGTAGTAGGGAGGGTAGAAAATAAGTGTGTAAAACTACTAGAAATAAGTATAACCTGATGGCCTTTTTTTATGCATTCTTTGGCAATATAATAGAAACGGAAATGTTGGCCATGTTTAGGACTGCCAGCATATTGATTGATTATCCAGATAGTTTGTTTTTGCATGGGGATACATTTAGTATTTTGTTTTTTTCTTAAATGCAATTAATTTTTTAATAGGCAAGGCCTCTAATCCCATTATTGTATTGTTTTTATCAATAGTTTTATTGATAATAGCACCAATGCCAATAAGGCTTTCATCCCCTATAGTTACTTTCTGAATAATAGAAGCATTTGGACCTATCCATACTTTTTTCCCGATCTTTACGCTTCCAGATATTAATCCTTGTGCAGTAATAATGGTTTTTTCATCAATATAACAGTTATGAGAAATATGAACATTATCATCTATTTTTACGTCATTTTTTATAAGGGTATCATCAATGGTTCCACGTGCTATTGTGCAGGACGCTCCAATTTCAACATGATTATGTATAATAACTTTTCCAAGATGAGGTATACGTATAGGAGTATGATCTTCGTCAAATTCAAATCCAAATCCATCTTCACCAATTGTTGTATTTGATTTGATATAGCAGTGAGTGCCAATTTTTGTGTTATCTTCAATGACAACATTATGATTAATGACAGTGTAATCACCTATGGTAACATTGTGACCAATATAACAATTGTTTCCAATAGAGACCTTTTTTCCTAATATTGTTGAGTTTGGAATATTGGATTTAATCTGACATTCTGATTTTTTAACAAAAAAACGGGATACTACTCGGGCATATTCTAGTCTAGGATTTTTTACGTGAATATAGGAACATGTAAAATGTTTAGGAAGAGATTTATCTAAAGGGACTAAAAAAAGTTTTTTTATTGAAGTCGTTTCTTGAAATGAACGCTTACTAATAAAGGTCAAACTATTTTCTAATGAACTACCTGCGCTAGATACCGCATTAATTATGAATGTTGATCCTACTAAATCCTTATCTAAAAAGTTAGCGATATCAGAATTGGTTATTGAATCCAACGAATTACCTCAAAGCATTCAGCATATTTACAACTAATCTGTGTGCCTCTTGTTATAGCTAGGGATTTAATAAACTCTTCAGATGCGTAATTACGATGTTGTTGCGATTTGTATGCTTTTAATGCATCAATTTTTGTATCAATATGTTTCGGTTCTAACTTGATAAAAGATTGTGTTCGAAATGTAATATTATTCCAAGGAAGCTCATAGGCAAGGATAGATGTGGTTTTAAATGCGCGAAGTCCTTCAGTTGCCACGGTATGATGATCTTGATGGAGATCATTTAATGAGGGAATAAAAACTAAATCAGGGTCGATATCTTTTTTCATTTGGACGAGGTTTTCTAAAATATCTTGTCGAAAAAAATTAAGCTTACGGACTTCATATTTAAATATAATGAGGTTTTCTTCTGGGATCCCTAACCGTTTTGTTGCTTCTTTAACTTCTACTTCAAGAATGTTTTTTTTCATACCTTCTGGCACAGATTGCTCTGCTGTTGAAAACGCTGCATAAAAGACAGTTGAACCTTCTTCTATGAATTTAGCTATACTTGCACCACAGCCAAATTCGCCGTCATCTGTGTGTGGGGCTAAAATAAGAATAGTTGATATTTTTTTTTTGTTCATTTTTTTTGTCATTCTTTCATGATTTAAATTATTTATAAAGTTCTTTTTCTTATAACTAAAAAGATTCCAATTTTATAATGGTTTACTTTTGACTGATTAACCTTCTCCCTTTTTAGCTTTTTTTTAAACTTCATTTCTAATTTCTAATTTCTAATTTTTGTTGTATTTTAAATTAAATGTTTTTTTTATATAGAAACTATAAAGCTTATTTATTTTATGCAAAAAATAAATGGCTCAGCTCTAAATATTTGCAAAATGTTCTAAAACTGATGACTGGCTCTCTATTTAGCCAAATCATCTTATTTGGAGCAACTCCACTTATAACCAGAATATATACAGCTTTCGATTTTGGAACCTTTGCGATTGCAAGCAGCATTGCATACTGCCTTTCTATTATCTCAACAGGTAGATATGAAATGGCTATTATTCTGCCTAAACAACACAAGGTGTCCTTAAGCCTTCTTTATCTCTCAGTCTTTATTTCAGTGTTTTTTACTTTCTTTATTTTTTTTGGGCTTATTCTTTTTTCTCAGTTTAAAGACATTGTTTTTAATAACCTCAGTATACCAATATATTTTTATTTAATTCCTTTGATGTCTTTTTCTCAAAGCCTCTTTAGCTGCTTTAACTGTTTTTCCATTAGACATCAGCTTTTTAAAGAGTTGTCTATATACAAAATTTTATATGCTTTAATGTGGCTCCTCTTTTCTGTCCTTTTTAAGAGTATGGCCTATGGATTGATTTTTGCTTTTGTTTTTTCACAACTCATTTCTGTTCTATTTCTAATTATTGCGTTAATGCGCAAAAATTTATTTACAAAATTAAAAAAGCAATCTTTGTATAAGTATATAATATTCAAATATAAATCTTTCCCGATATATTCTACAGGAACAGACTTACTTAGCGTCCTTTCCGGAACAGCCCCCGTCTACTTATTTGGCTACTTTTTCAGTCCTGCTATAGTAGGATACTACGCCTTAACTGAGAGAGTCTTGTCAGCGCCATGCAAACTAATATCTAGTACAGTGTTGGATGTTTTTAAACAAAAAAGCATGGAAAGCTTTCATAAATTCAATAACTGCCGGGCCCTATTTATTAAAACCGCAAAAACTCTTTCTATATTAGCAATTTTCCCTTTTTTAATACTGATTCTCTTTAGTCCACAATTATTTAATTTTATTTTTGGGAGTGCCTGGAAGGAAGCTGGTGTTTTTTCTCAAGTATTAGCTATTACTTATTACCTAAAATTTATTATTAACCCATTAAGCTATACTTATTATATGAGGCAACGCTTAAAAGAAGATTTTTTAATGCACGTTATCAACTTAATTCTTCTTATAACAACTGTGTCTGTAGTCTCATATTATTGGCAAAATGCAATTTATAGTTTATTGTCATTTAGTGCCCTATACTCTATCATATATGCAATATACTTTTGGCGATCTTATGTTTTTTCGGGACCTAATGGTTAAGAACCTTATTTGCAATATTTTAGAAAAAGTGCCCGTTTTAAACCGGTTGTATGAATCTAGATACAGCCAGACTCCGATTAAGTTTTGGATGTGGTTTATTCAAAAAGTAGTTGGGATTAATCGCTCAGCTTACTGGCCTGTCCACTTTTCAAGTAAAATCACAAATCCCAAAAATATTTATGTTGGAATTGATACTTCTCCAGGATATATGCCTGGTTGCTATATTCAGGGATTAGGTCATATTATTATTGGTGACTATACTCAAATTTCAGCCAATGTAGGCATAATAAGTGCCAACCATAACATCTATGACTCACGAAGCCATTCAATTGGAGGTCGAGTTGAGATAGGAAAGTATGGATGGATAGGAATGAATGCTGTTATCTTACCTAATGTGACTCTTGGGGACTTTACTGTAGTGGGTGCAGGTTCAGTTGTTACCAAGTCATTTCCGAAAGGATATTGTGTTATTGCAGGAAACCCTGCCCGCCTAATCAAATCTTTAAACCCGAAAGATTGTGTGCCTTTTAAGAATAAATATGAGTATAATGGATACATAAAGCACTCTAAATTCAACTGCTTTAGAGAAAAAAAATTAAATGTATAATAATTTCCATATATTCGAATGGTTTGGGATTGATAATTTTTATGTTTTTGATGTAATTCAATATAGATTAATTTTTAGTAATTAAAAAATGAAGATTCAAAAAATTATAATTCTTGATTTAGGCATAAGCAATGTCGGTTCACTAGTTAATATACTAAAAAAAATTGGATATTCTTCAGAAATCAGAACTTCTTTAAACGCAAACGATACGGTCGATAAAATTATTTTACCTGGGGTTGGCTCATTTGATGAAGGGGTAAAATCTCTGAAATCATTAAATTTAATTGATCCATTAAACGAGTTAGTTCTTAATAAGAAGAAATTGATATTAGGTATTTGTCTAGGCATGCAACTGTTTTGCAAAAAAAGCCAGGAAGGTCAGCAACCAGGTTTGTCCTGGGTAGATGCGTCAGTCCAGAAGTTTAATGTTCATGAAAAATACCCTTTGACACATATGGGTTGGAATACCTTAACACCTACTAATCCATGTGAAATTACAGATAATTTATTATCTGATAGTCGCTTTTACTTTGTTCACTCATACTATATTCAATGCGATAACGGGCGCTGTCAGTCAAGACACTCTGTTATATTTGACTCGGTGATTCAAAAAGACAATATATATGGAGTACAATTTCATCCTGAAAAGAGCCATAAATATGGGATGCACTTATTAAAAAACTTTTGTGAGTTATGAATTATAGAATAATTCCTTGTTTATTAATTCAAGATAACTATATTGTTAAAACAAAACAGTTTAAAAAACCTAAGTATATTGGAGATCCCTTAAATATTGTCAAAATTTTTAACGAAAAAGAAGTAGATGAAATTGTTTTTTTAGATATTACCGCTAGCAAACGAAGACAAAAGCCAAATTATAACCTAATTGAAAAAATTGCTAGTGAATGTTTTATGCCGATTGCTTATGGTGGTGGAATATCATCGATCAACGAAATGAAAAAATTGTTTAGACTTGGTGTTGAAAAAATAGTATTAAATTCTTCTTTGTTACCAAATATGGAACTTATTTCTGAAGCTTCTAAAATCTTTGGCTCCCAAAGCATTGTTGCCTCTATCGACATTAAAAAAACCATTTTCTCACGCTATTATGTTTGGAATCATTCCAATTCTAAAACAACGGCTTTAAACCCCATTGACTTTTCTCGGACACTACAAGAAAAAGGTGCTGGTGAGATATTTATTAATTTTGTTGATAAAGATGGAATGCAAAAAGGGTGTGATATTACATATATTAACCAGTTGGTTTCATCAGTTACAATTCCTGTGATCGCATGTGGTGGAGTAGGAAAAGAAAAAGACATTTGTGATGTTCTTCAACAAACACGAGTGTCTGCTATTGCAGCTGGAAGTTTTTTTATTTTTCAGGGTCCATATAATGCCGTATTAATTTCATATCCTACACAAGTGGCAAGAAATAAACTAAGATAATCCTTATGAAAGATTATAAAATTTGTAATAGGTGTGTTATGGATACATCAGATACCGACACTGTATTTTTTGAGGATGGGACATGCTCTCATTGTAATAACTTTAAACTTTTATTGAAATCTGACCTACCAAAAGAAACTGAAAAAACGAAAAAGCTAGAATTTATTATTAATCAGATAAAAAAAACGTCAAAGAATAAAAAATATGATTGTTTAGTGGGGGTTAGTGGTGGAGTTGATAGTACTTATGTTATTTATAAGTGTAAGCAAATGGGATTAAAGCCTTTGGCTTTTCATTTGGATAATGGGTGGAACAGTGAATTAGCAGTACAAAATATTCAAAATATCGTATCGAAATTAGATGTAGATCTTTATACTGAGGTTCTGGATTGGGAAGAGTTTAGACAGCTTCAATTATCTTTTTTTAGAGCGTCTGTTCCTGATTTAGAAATTCCTACAGACTTTGCTATTAATGCGGCTTTGTTTAAAACGGCAAGTAAATTTAATATTAAATACATTATTCATGGTGGAAATACATCTACAGAGTGTTTGATGCCTGTTTCTTGGTCGTATGGCCATAGAGACTCTCGCTATCTAAAACATATTTTTAAAAACTTTGGAGAAGGTCGACTTAAATATTTCCCTGGATACTCAATGAGTTCTCGTATTTATTATAAATTTGTGAAAGGGATATCTTGTTTTAAATTACTAAACTATATTCCTTATATAAAGTCTGATGCTACTTCTACCATAGAGAAAGAGTTGGGATGGAGAAATTATGAGGGAAAGCATTTCGAATCTGTTTTTACCCGTTTTTTTCAAGGCTATATTTTACCAACAAAGTTTAATTTTGATAAACGAAGAGGTCATTACTCCGCACTTATTATGACAAATCAGATGTCTCGACCTGAAGCTATAGAAAAACTAAAACAGCCCACATACCAAAAAAATATTCAAGAGGAAGATATGGCTTTTTTAATTAAAAAGTTTGAAATCACTGATGCTGAGTTTGCTCGTTTTATGGCGTTACCAAACAAGCTTTATACAGATTATCCAAATTATTTAAATATGCCGCTCTATAAGTTTTTATCTCGTGTCTATTTCTCCTTATCTGGAATAAAAAGCATATGATCATTTTGGGAATACATGATGGCCATAATGCCTCTGCTTCTTTAATAGAGGGATCTAAACTTATATGTGCTATTCAGGAAGAACGCTTAGTTAATATCAAAAATTATTGTGGCTTTCCTAAGCAGGCCATTTCATATATTTTAGAAAAAAACAATATATCTATTAATGATGTTGATATTATCGGTTTTTCTAGTTTCTATGTAGACTATAACTATAGTCGTGAAGAGGTTCTTAAATCATATTCAGAAGAATATAAACATCGTACAAGAATATATAACTTTGTATTGAAAAGAATTCCTAATTTTATTTTAAACTTCATAAGGAGTTCTCAATCAAGAAAAAATAAAAATATATGTTTTCAAAAACGAAAATCAATACTTTCTAATTTAGGATATAAAAATAAAATAGAAGTACTGGATCATCACTTATGTCATGCGGCTACAGCGTATTACGGTGCGCCCAACAATAACAAAAAGATGCTCGTATTTACTTCTGACGGTAGTGGAGATCTACTTTCATCAACAGTATATGTTGGCAAAGATAACAAGCTGACAAAACTTGCCTCTTTACCTGATCGATATAGTTTAGCTCGCTTGTATGCAATGATGACATTTAAGTTAGGTATGGTTCCTTTAGAGCATGAATATAAACTGATGGGAATGGCACCGTATGGAGATGACCCTGCCCGTACAAACTCATTAGATGATATCTTTTCACAAATTTTCACCATTTCTAAAGATGATAGTTTTTGGAGACTATCAGATAAATTCAACTCAATTTATGATATCTGGCCATTTTTAGAGAATAAACTCAGATTCAAACGTTTTGACCATATTTGTTTTTCTCTACAAAAAAAGATTGAAACTATTACAATTCAATGGATCAAAAATTGGATAGCTAATCTAGGTATTTCTGATATTGCTTGTACTGGCGGAATCTTTATGAATGTTAAATTAAACAAGAAGATTTATGAAATAAATGAGGTTAAATCTTTGTTTATATATCCATCGTGTGGTGATGAGTCTTTATCTATCGGAGCCTGTTACTATTTATCAAGTCTGTATAAAAAACCAACCTCCCTTTCAAGCTTGTATTTAGGATACCCTTCTACAAAGTCTGAAATTGATTCGGCAATAAAGAAATTGGACCCAAGTCAGTATAGTGTTACATTCTATAAAGATATAGAAGTTGAGGTTGCTACTCTATTAAGTAAAAATCACGTTGTCGCAAGACATAAAGGTCCATTTGAGTTTGGTGCGCGAGCTCTTGGTAATCGCTCAATTCTAGCCAACCCTTGTTGGGATGATAGTGTTCGAGTAATTAATGATATGATAAAGAAAAGAGACTTTTGGATGCCTTTCGCATCATCAGTCCTAGAGGAAAAGCAAAGGTTAATATTTAGTAATCCAAAAAACATGGATGTCTTATATATGATAATTACTTTTGATGTTGATGAAAAATATAAAAACCGTCTAAAAGGAGGTTTGCATCCTAGGGATTTTACTACTCGACCGCAAGTTGTTTCCAAGAACTCCAATAAAGATTACCATCACTTAATTTCTTGTTTTGATAACCTAACAGATATCCCTCTCATTTTAAATACAAGCTTGAACCTACATGGCCTTCCTTTGGCAGTCACTCCAGAACAATCGCTATATGTATTTGAAAACTCTAAGTTAAATTATTTAGCTTTAGAGAACTATTTGATTACTAAAAATAAATGAATCAAAAATTAAATATTTTTCATATTTCCCAGTACCCTTATCACACTGGAGGCATAGATACCTGGCTACATAGCTTTTTAATTCATAATCACCACCGATATGACATTACTGTTTTTTGCCCTGAGTCACTCTCATTAAAAGTAGAGGCTAAATTTGACCTAAGCGTATATCCTTCTGTAGATATTAGATATATGAAAGTGATTAATAATAGATATTGTAGACTCCTATTTAGTCATTTTTATAATCTATATCAAATATATAAGTTAAGAAATGTGATAAATCAATCTAGTATTCACTTGGTTTTATCAACCATTCCTCAACTCCCAATTTTATTATTAAAAAAAATAGGAATAATACACGGCAAGTTAATTTGTTCAGTGCGTGGTGTTTTAAGTATAAATAATGAGGGTTTTAATAGTAAATGGTTGTTGGCCAAAGGGTTGTTTATATTAGAAAAGGAAACCTTACTTTTGCCAGACAAGCTTTTGAGTAATGGATGGGATACTCAATCAATGTTAAAAAAACACTTTAGTCTAAAATCACAGGTTATTCCCAATGCAATCAATTACTCTTTTTTATCTTCTTATAAGATACGCTCAAACTCAAATGATAAAGATTATAAAAAGGTGCTAGAGTTGAAAAAATCTAAAAAAATCATCCTGCATCTAGGAACACTTAGAACAGTCAAAGAAATCTCAACTATTATAGATTCTATCCAAGCACTTGCTTCTTTAAGAAGTAACGATTACATTTTACTTTTTATCGGAAAGGGGAATATTAAAAAATATAGACAAGAGTGTAATGAAAAAAATGTAACCGCTATTTTTTTAGGTGAAAAAGCAAATATGGATTATTATGAATCTACATTATTAGCTGATATCGTAATTAATATTTCTGGGGGCAGCGGACTTAGCAACTCTTTAATAGAGTGTATGGCATTTGGTAAGATAGTTGTGGCATGGGATAAATTAACATTTAATCAAGTAATTTCCCATGGGCAAAACGGATACTTGGCAATGGATCAAAATACGTTGGATTTAGCACAAAAGATTAATGATGGGCTCAACAATTCATCAAATATTAGAGAGCATGATATTAAAGCGAGTGTTAAAAAATTTGATTGGTCTATAATCAATCAGTCTTGGATTGATGTCATTAACGATTAAATATAGTTCTATACTTGCAGTTTACATGTGTGCTGTTTTTATTGGTCCTGGTCTCAGCTATAGTAAACTGTACTTTAGCCATATTATTTTTCTTTTAGTTTTATTTTGTTTTTATCTTTTTAAAACGCATATAACTAAAATTCCTGTTAAAAATATTTATACTCAACTGTATTACTTTTTCGGCATTATGTGTGCTTGGTATTCCTTAAGTTTATTATGGAGTATTGATAGACTTGCATCTTTTCACTACTTATTTTATATGTTATATGGGTCTTCTATTGCTTTGTTTCTTATTTATTTTTACGACTCTTCTTCTCGGTTATCTAAATTAATTCGATACTTACGAGTTATTCTTGGAATAGAAATCTTAGTTTCTTTATTTGAGATCGGAACTTCGTTTCGATGGCCTATATCTCCTCTTTCTTCCTATACTCATTTATTTGGGCGAAGCGCTACAAGCCTTGATTGCTCTGATAATATTTTATCTTTAATATTTTCTTCTCCTACTGGATTTTCATGGAATCCAAATAACCTCGCCGCAAAATTAGTCATTATATTGCCTTTTATCTTATTTTCTCCAAACAAATGGATTAAATGTTTAGGTTCAGTTTCTACATTTATAATTATTTTATTTACAACTTCTCGTTTTTGTTTCGTAGCAGCGCTAATAGTTTTATTTGTTTATTTTTTTATCTCTTATAAAAGAATTTTTATTTTTATTTTTAGTAACTTTATTATAATGATACTGTTGATTTATGTAACAAACTTTAAAATTGTCGAGTTTGCTAAATCAAACAACTTTCCAAGCCAAGTTTTAGGTATAGTTTATATAGTCGAAGATGCGCTTTATCTTTTATCAAACATTATAGATCCTTCTAATAGCTTGAATTCAGAAGGAAAAAGAGCTCGATTAATTAGAAATGGATTCACCGCACTCTTGGACTCAAATGGATTGGGAGTTGGCGCTGGTGGTTCCATTCCTATTCAATCAAAATATGGCTTTACTGGCAATACAACAAGCATGCATAATTTTTGGGTTGAAATTCTGGTTGATTCTGGTATTTTATTCTTTTCTCTATTTGTATTTTGGTATGGATATATGTTTATATCACTCATAAGAATTGCTTTAAACACAAGAGACCCTTTAATTAAATACTTATCGAAATCTTGTGCGATATCATTATTAGGGTTTACTATTGCTGCTCAAAGCCCAAGTTCTTGTATCTATTTATTGTCAATGTGGGGATTGTTTGGTTTCTCTATTGCTGTTGTGAATACTCATAAAAAATGCAAACTACAAATCGTTTAAAAATTGCTATCCTTTCAACTCCTAGCTCCGAACATACTCAAAAATGGGTCAATTTCTTAGCTAATTATCCTATAGATATTTTGTTATTAGGTTTTTCTAATGCTCCTAATTTACTGAAGTCCCACTTTCCATCTAAAGATATCACTTTTTCGACACTGCCCCATTCAGTTAATTTTCAAAAGAATTCTTTTTTTAACATTTCACTGATATATACTTTGATTCTAATGATAAAATCTGTCTATCAGTTTCACTTTGCTATCAAAGCTTTTAAGCCTCAACTTTTACACGCACACTATGCCACTCGGTATGGTTTACTAGGTTCCTTCTTAAAAGGTCACCGTCCTCTATTTATTTCATTTTGGGGTTCAGATATTTTTGATTTTCCAAGAAAGTCTATTTTTCATAAATGGTTCATTCAATATATATTAAAGGTGCCTAAAGAGGTTTTTTCTACTAGTCATTGTATGGCCAAAGAAATAAATAAGTATACTCGAAGAAATATCAACGTCATCCCATTTGGTGTAGATATGAATAAGTACTTTAATTCAACTAAAACGTTAAAACCTACTAGTTCCACAATCGTGTTGGGTAACGTCAAACATTTATATCCAGAATCAGGAACCGATTATCTACTTAGAGCTTTCAAAACAACTTCAGATCATTACCCTAATTTAACATTCAAGCTATTAATTATTGGTGAAGGCTATTTTCTAAAAGATCTACAAAGTTTAGCTGATGAGTTATCAATTTCAGACTCTGTCACTTTCTTAGGCCAAGTGATGAATGAAAAAATACCAGAATATCTAAACATGATGGATATTTATATTGCGCCATCAATTAAGGAAAGCTTTGGAGTTTCTGTAGTTGAGGCCATGGCATGTAAAATACCTGTTATTGTCTCTGATGCGCCCGGTTTAAAAGAGGTAGTTCAAGATAATATTTCAGGAATTATCGTTCCCAAAAAGAATAGCACCGCAATTTTTAATTCTATTGTTACTATCTTAGAAAACAAGCAATTAAAAAATAAACTAATTTACAATGCTTACGAAAAAATAAAAACGGATTACAACATTTCAAAGAATGTAGAACAGTTAATATATTTTTACAATAAACATAAGGGAAAATAGATTGTATTATGTTTTTTTTTCATTTAGACTATTTTGTTAGTTGAATATTTTTTTTTAAAGGACTTTCATATATGGCCATCATATTAGCTATTAACTCTGGAATTGGTAGTTCAGTAGGCATTTTCAAAAATGGAACGCCTGAACTATGTATTGAAGAAGAGCGTTTTTCACGAATAAAAAACCACATGGGTTTTCCTCATCTTGCACTAAAATACTTTATTGAAAACTATGGAATTGATATTCACAAAATTCAATATGTTGTTTTGCCAAACTCTTACTACTCTTCACAAGATCGCAAATCATTCTACAAGTACTATTCAGATAGTTTTAAAAAATCAATAACACCGTTATCAATTTTTTTTCCAATTTTCCTAATAAAAAGCTTTTTACGCTATACAATAAAAAATAATCCTCGTTTATTTAAATTATATAAAATCGTCCTAAGTTCTGATAAGGATAAGGAAACATTAATTAGTATGGGGTTTCTTTCTAAGAATATTATTCGGCTAGATCATCACTTGTGTCATGCAGCTTATTCTTACTATGGTTTATCTCAATCCTTACAAAAAGAGCATTTGGTTTTTACTTTAGACGGGGGTGGAGATCAGTACACTAGCTGTGTATTTAGAGGTCAATCAGGGAATCTTACCAGATTATCATCATCATCATGTTATTCGATAGGCAATATCTACTCTGCAGTAACTGCATTTTTAGGATTTCGTCCCCATGAACATGAATATAAACTTATGGGATTAGCTCCATATGTTAATGAAGATTACGCTAAGGTTTATAAACCTTTTTTTTCACGTTACCTTAAACTAACGGAAGATGATACTGTTTTTTACAACCCTTTACTAATCGATCATTCTCGATTTTTTGGAATACTAAAAAGTTCAATGGTGGGGGTTCGTTTTGACAATTTAGCTGCAGCACTACAAATGTTTACGGAAGAAATCGTAATTAGATGGATAAAGGGAAATGTTCGGAAGTATGGAATTTCTAGAGTTTTATGTTCAGGTGGTGTTTTTATGAATGTAAAGTTAAATTTATTAGTCTCTAAATTACCAGAAGTCTCTTTTGTCGATGTTGGCCCCTCTTGTGGAGATGAAACAAACATATTTGGAGCTGCTTTTTATCAATATAATAATTCTACGCATCAATCAAAAAAACAAGTCGGCCTATTAGATAAGTTTACACTTGGAACTACACCATCTTACGACATTGATTCAGCTATCAAAAAATATAAAGGTGAAATTTCAGTAGAAAAAACAGATACCCCGAATGCTTTCATAGCAGACCAGTTGGCAAAAAATAAGATTGTGGCTAGATGTACTGGCCAAATGGAGTTTGGAGCAAGAGCTTTAGGTAATAGATCAATTATGGCCAATCCAAAACACTTAAATACAGTTAATAAAATAAATATGGCCGTTAAAAAAAGGGATTATTGGATGCCTTTTGCACCCGCAATGTTATGGGATAAAGCTAGTCAATTTATTAAAGTGCCGCCTTCTCTTGAGCAGCAAGGATCCCCTTACATGATGTTTGCTTTTGAGACATGTTCGGGAGTTAATAAAGATATTTCTTGTGGAATTCATCAAGCTGACTATACAGCAAGAGCTGAAACTTTAACGAAAGATCGTTATCCAGACTTTTATGATATTGTTTCTCAATTTCATAATCAAACTGGTATTCCAGTGGTATTGAATACGTCATTTAATTTGCATGGGTTTCCTATTGTGGAAAACTCTTCTCAAGCCATCCATGTTCTAATTAACTCAAAGATTGATGTATTAGTCATTGATAACTTTATAATTACTAGAACGTAGATTTCTTAGTGGATAAACTTCAGGTTTCTTCTGCTTCAGTTGATATTACTCCTGAATTTTCCATGAACCTCTCTGGCTATGGACAGACCGAGTCATTTAAAAGTATTTATTCTAATTTAGAATTAAATGGCGTATTATTTATTCAGGGGAGCTTCAAAATTTTAATGTTATCGGCAGATACTCTTTTTGTTTCAAATTACTTCTTAGATGTATTAGAAGAAAAATTCTCTTGTTTGGGGCTTAGAAAAGAGAATATTTTGTTTGGTTCTAGTCATACTCATTATGCACCATCCGTCGATCCTTCAAAACCTAAATTAGGCCTATCCGATAAAAATTATATTTCTTTTTTTGAAAAAAAATTAATTTATTTATGTGGTCATTTATTATCTAAAAAACCTAATACTTGTAAAATAGTTGTATCAACAGGAAACTCTAATATAACAGTTAATAGACGCCGTTTTGGGTTCAATATTAAATCGTTTTCTTTTAAAAAAGAAATTATTAGAGCTCCTAATTTTAAAGGTGTTAGAGATACAACTATTTACTTATTTAAATTTTTAGATAAATATGGGAATTTACAGGCTATATTGTGGTCATATAGCGCTCATCCAATAGAGGTTTTTAATTCTAATGAACTCAGTGCTAATTACGTAGGCGAAGTTCGTAAAACACTAAGATCAAAACTAAATAATCCATTGTTATCGGTTGTTTTTTTTCAGGGATTTTCAGGGAACTTAAAACCATATTCATCATATCGTAAATTTTCTTTTAATAGTCTTATAAAGCGGTTTGTTCAGGGCCGCTATTTTTTTAGTCCATTATCTTATAAAGGTTATACTAAATTATGTGATGATCTTTGTCATGATGTGCTTCAAACCTATGATCAAAAGGCACTGACGATAATACCGATAAAGCTTAATATTGGATCCATCACTTTATTAATGTCTAACTATATTGAGTCTGATTATCCAGTTCCTAAATTGATAATACATGTACTAAAAATATCTCCATCATTGGTAATGATTGCGATTTCTGCTGAAGTTGTATCAGAATATTATTATCTTATAAAAAACGCCCTTAAAAAAACTCTTCCTGATTTAAAACTCATGATTCCTTTTGGTTGTATGGGATCCGTTTTTGGATATTTGCCCACTGATCAGTTAATTTATAATGGTGGTTATGAATCTGAAGGTTTTTTTCAAGGGTTTAGTTTATCTGGAAAGTATAGAAAAAATATTGAAGATCATATTGTTGATCAAATATGCCGCCTTACAGAGAGTCTTTATAAATAACAAAGGTCATTGATATGTTTCACATATAAACTTTTCTTTGAAAAATATGAAGGTATAGTTATATAATACGCAATATGGATAGACTATGTATAATTGGCGCTGGCCGTTGGGGAAAGAATCACATTCGTACCGCCTATGAAATGAGGATATTGGGTGCAGTTATTGAGCCAAACCCAAAATCACATTCTTTTGTAAAAGAAACCTATCCTGATATTCCCATATTTAGTTCGTTAGATGATAACGGCGCTTTAGATTTTGATGCCTACACAGTTGCTGTTCCTGCTGAATATCATTTTGATATTGCTAAACCGTTACTTGAGGCAAAAAAACATGTGCTGGTGGAAAAGCCAATTACATTAAACTCGAAAGATGCGGAAGAATTAAACCATATTGCCCAAGCAAATAATGTGGTCCTTATGGTTGGGCATTTGCTCTTATTCCACCCTGCTATATTAAAGATCAAAGAGTGTATCACGACCGGACAGTTAGGTAAATTACAGTATATGTATTCCAACAGACTCAATTTGGGTACGGTGAGAACCGAAGAAAACAGTTTATGGAGCTTTGCACCTCATGACTTCTCTATCTTCCAGTTCTTAACAGATAGTTATCCAGAATGTGTTTCTGCGACTGGGGGGGCCTTTTTACAGCCTCATATCCATGATACTACCCTCACAACTCTCAAATACCCCCAAAATGTCAATGGGCATATCTTCGTGAGTTGGCTCCACCCATTTAAAGAACATCGGTTTGTCGTCGTTGGCTCTAAAGGAATGATTTCATTTGAAGACTCGAGTCCCAATAAAGAACTATTATTTTATGAAAAAGGGATCGACTTTGTTCAGGGCGAGCCCATTAAACGGGATGGGGCAACGAAAACTATTTCCTATGATACAGCCCAACCTTTACGAGCTGAATTTCAGCATTTTATTAATTGTATGACGGGAACGGATCAGAATACCAAAATCAGTGGTCAGCAGGGATTAGATGTGCTTAAACTGTTGGAAACCGCCCAGAAATCATTGGATCTGGTCCCTGCACTCTAGAAACTATGGCATTTTTACACCCTACAGTTATTTGTGATGAGTCTGCAACACTCGGTGAAGGATCTAAAGTTTGGCAATATAGTAGTATTCAGAAAAATGCACAGCTTGGTAAAGGCTGTATTTTAGGCCAAAGTGTGAATATTGGACCCAATGTTCGAATTGGTAATTACTGTAAAATTCAAAATAATGTCGCCGTATATGAAGGAGTTGAATTGGAAGATTATGTCTTTTGTGGACCGTCAATGGTCTTTACAAATATTATGATCCCTCGATCCAAATACCCGCAAGCGGAATCTAAGTTTTATCTCAAAACGCTCGTTAAAGAAGGTTCCTCTATCGGTGCAAACACAACCATAATGTGTGGTGTTACTTTAGGCCGATTTTGCTTTATTGGGGCTGGGTCAGTCGTGATAAAAAATGTTCTAGACTTCGCAATTATGGTGGGGAACCCGGCTAAACAGGTCGGCTGGATGAGTGAGGCTGGCCAAAAAATGAACTTTGGTGAGTCTGATCGTTTTTTTTGTGAGAAAAGTAAGGTCACTTATGTATTGGATAATCATCAGGTTCGAGAAGAAAAATGAACTACCCCGCCGAAAGCGGACGGGGTATCGTTCATGGAGATGGTTTATTTACCGCTGCAAGCAGCGGGGTATTAAACCCAAGCTACGCAATAAATGGAGAAGAAATTATGACAACAATAAATACACGTATTGAAAAACAAAAAGTTCCTTTGCTTGATTTAAATGCCCAATATGAACCGATTAAAGATCAGATTAAACAAGCTTTTGATGAAGTATTTGAATCGAAACAATTTATTATGGGGCCTAAAGTTTCTGAGTTAGAAGCTCAAATTGCTTCATATTGTGGCTGTAAGCATGCAATTGGAGTGTCCTCTGGGACAGATGCCCTGGTTATTTCGTTAATGGCCTTAGGGATTGGACCTGGTGATGAGGTAATTACAACGCCTTTTACTTTTTTTGCAACTGCTGGTTCGATTGCTCGTGTCGGGGCAAATCCGGTATTTGTTGATATAGACCCAGTCACCTATAACATTAACCCTGATTTAATTGGTGTGGCTATTACTGAGAAAACAAAGGCGATTATGCCCGTTCATTTATTTGGTCAGGTTGCTCATATGGATCCCATTATGGCTTTAGCTAAACAACATAATTTATATGTTATCGAAGATGGCGCTCAAGCTATTGGTTCTGAATATAAGGGAAAAAGGGCCGGTAGTATTGGTGATGTAGGCTGTTTCTCTTTTTTCCCAAGTAAAAACTTAGGGGCCTGTGGAGACGGTGGAATTGTGACCACTAACGATGATCAGCTCGCAGAAAATTTACGTGTTATGAGAGTTCATGGATCTAAGCCAAAATACTATCATCATGTTATTGGCGGTAACTTTCGATTGGATCCCATGCAAGCTGCCTTCTTATTGGTTAAGTTACCTCTCCTAGAGCAACAACATGAAGGCCGAATTCGAAATGCCGCGTTTTATGATCAACAATTAGCAAGTCCTATTGTCACACCTGTACTCAAAGAAATGTCATCTGATGACAGTCAGTCCTCTCGTATGATTTATAATCAATATACATGTCGTGTTTCTAATCGAGATCAGTTTCAAGCGCATTTGAATGACTATACCGTTGGAAGTGCGATCTATTATCCCGTTCCATTACACTTGCAATCTTGTTTTAATTCCATGGGCTATACTGAAGGCGATTGCCCCGAATCCGAACGTGCCAGTAAGGAAGTGATTTCTATTCCTATTTTCCCAGAACTCACTCAAGATCAGTTGCAATATATTGTTGATGTAATCGAAGTGGCGCCTTCAGCCTTAAACGATCGGCGTCATTTACACAGAACTGAGGATTTGGGCCGTTCGTCCAACGTAATTTTATAGACTTAGTAAAATTTCGTTATTATATTTTTAGATATTTCTTTATTGACACTGTGATATTCAGTTATAACCGAAACAGTTACGATGTCTTTTCCTGACACGGATCTCTATTTATCAGGGCTGTTCAGTCAGATTTTAGCCTCCGTAAAGGATATCGCCTGATTAAAATCTAACGCATTTTCAAATAGCTAATTTGAAATGCTATCTTTAGCACTCATACGGCAAATATTTATGCCAAAGGATCTTAAAATGCCCATATTTATGGGGTTTATTCTAATTCTGGAGCTATCCTCATGAAAAACATGATCACGAACATAATGGCAACTATTTTCAACTGCCCAATGAGAACGAATAATTTTGGCATATGTTTTTGCACTATAGGTTGATGTTGGGCAGTGTAAATTAAAGGGTGTAATTTGAGATTGGGAAAAGTGAGGTGTGCCAGGCATGATAAATAGCTTTAGGGTGGTGTGCTGCAGCAAGCTAAATGAGAGATAGAGGAAGGTGAAGGAAATATAAACACCAAGGAACAAACTAAACGGGCACAGAAAGTGGAAACGCCGAAACAGCCAAGTTTGTATCTAAAGGAGCTTAAATTCAAAGTAGTCTAGGCCCTCTGAATACGACAATGTGAATGTTGTTTTCAAACCAACCAGTGGTGCTTAATTCAAAAGATTAGGTATTGAGCGACTGTGTAAAGTTAGATCATGAATCTAGCAAGGTAAGTGCCATAGAGATGAACGAAAGTGAACCATCATTATTAGGCGTCGAAAAGTTGTTAGACTATGAGAAAAACAATGCCCCACCTTAGTATTGTGATAAGTTTATCGGAAATTCACGATATCTGGATAGACCTCATACGGCGTATAGATGGCATGAATATGACATAGACTCTCATTTGGAACTGCAGGAACCTTCGATACAGATGTTAAGAGAAAGGCACAAGTGGGTAGTCCATGAGGCTGATAATATCGAAGCTGTATCAAGGGACGGGGCTACTCGTAGTAGTGATGAAGGTTTTGTAATGAAACTGGAGCGAAGGGGTAGCGGAGATCAAAGCTAATACATGACAACTGGAAAACAGGAGGTTCATGGAACAGCGAGGAAATGGTGGTAGTTTCCGAGATCTCTGGGGGCCGGATGATGCGAGAGTGTGCGCCGTGGTACGCACTGAGGTAATTGCCAACTGAGTTGGCTGGTGTTCAGGGTAAATGACACCAAGGCGAATAACTTACCTAAATTCGAAAGGAGGAGGGAACAAGAGCATGTTATTAAAGCGAGAAATATCAGAAGGTGTGTAGGATATAGTCTCGCAACGCCTGAGTGATAGGGTTAAGGCTATACTGCCTGAATCCTAATGTCCAGCGATGGTACTTCACATCCTTCGGTAGCACATCTGTACACCGATGTTCTCAACAGTCATCTACTCAACTTTCGTGGATGATACATCCTGGTTGAGAAGCGATAAGTAATGAACTTATCCAAGGACATAAGTAGGAAGCCTAAGTCACTCTAGAAACGTTATTCAGTGACGAAACACGGGATGGTCTAAAGGACGAGAGTCCCAAGGTCACGGAGTTCCAATAGTAGTCGTAGGAGTAACGACCTACCAGGGAAGATGGTAACACCATCTACAGGGCAAAGTGGAACAGGTAATCATAAAATTCAAGAAGTGAGGTACGCGAGATGCGAAATGCCGAAATCATATTGTCTTTTATACGTAAACGTGGTCAACGGAAGTTACCGGTAGAATGTGTATATCGACTATTGTATCAACCCGATCTATACCTAAAAGCATATGGCAAAATCTATAGAAATGATGGTGCCATGACCCCCGGAGTTACCCCGGAAACAATAGATGGGATGTCGCTTGAGAAAATTAACGATATTATTGCGTTAATACGACAAGAACAATATAAATGGAACCCCGTTCGACGAACCTATATAGCCAAAAAGAATGGCCAGAAACGGCCATTAGGTTTACCAGGTTGGTCAGACAAACTGATTCAAGAGGTTATTAGAATGATACTGGATGCTTATTATGAGCCCCAGTTTAATGAACATTCACATGGCTTTAGACCCAAAAGAGGATGTCATACAGCGTTAAGAGATGTAGCCCAACAAGGAAGTGGAACAAAGTGGTTTGTAGAAGGTGATATCAAGGGATGTTTTGATAAGATTGATCATAAAATCTTACTCAATATTTTGGAAAAAAGCTTTCTAGACAATCGCTTTATTTACTTAATAAAAGGGCTATTAAAGGCTGGATACATGGAAAACTGGAAATACAACTCTACTCATAGTGGAGTTCCCCAATGGTCTATTGTCGGTCCTGTTCTATCTAATATTGTTCTGCATGAACTTGATACATATGTAGAGAATACATTGATACCAGAATACAACCACGGTAAACGCCGACGATCAAATCCACCCTATGTCCGACTAACAATGGCGGCTTCTCAGGCTCGAAAACTAGGTGATTTGGAACTTGCAAAAACATTGAACCAAAAAGCTCAATGTATCCCTTCTAGGAACCCCAATGATCCCGATTTTCGCCGTCTTTGGTACGTGAGATATGCGGATGATTGGCTTTTGGGAATTAAGGGGCCAAAGTCAGATGCTATAATAATAAAGCAAAAGATAACACTGTTCCTTACCCAAAAATTGAAATTAGAGTTAAGTAAAGAAAAGACATTGATCACACATGCCAAAGATCAAAAAGCGTTTTTTCTTGGATATGAAATTCATACACTACATTCTGATTCAAAGCACGATCATCGTGGACAACGTTGCATCAATGGAAGTATTGGACTTCGTGTACCTTTCAGTACTCGAAGGGATAAATGTCGTAAATATATGAGGAAAGGAAAACCACAATCCTTGCCTCAGCGAACGATTGATGACGCCTATAGTATGGTATCTCAATATCAATCAGAGTACAGGGGCGTTGTCCAATACTATCGAATGGCATATAACTTGCATACTTTAGGATACCTTCGAATGGTAACAGAGGTTTCTCTCGTCAAAACATTGGCAAAGAAATTTAAAACCACATGTAGTAAAATCTACAAGCGTTATCGAACAACACTCGATACAGAAGAAGGTATCTACAAAGTTTTACAAGTTACAAAACCACGAGAAGGGTTATCCACGCTTCAAACATACTTTGGAGGCATTTCATTAAAATGGAACAAGTGGGTCTCTCTTGATGACAACAAGGTGGGTTACATTTGGAATCAACGTAGCGAACTTGTACAACGGCTATTAGCTAAACAATGTGAATTGTGCCAATCTACCAAAAATATTGAAGTGCACCACATTAGAAAGCTTGCCGACCTACAAATCAAAGGGCAGAAAAGGAAACCCCAATGGATGATTAAAATGGCTGCTAGACAACGAAAAACACTAGTTGTTTGTCGTTCTTGTCATGAATCTATTCATTATGGTCGCTACGATGAAACTAAACTGTCGAGTACGTAATTGATTACTGGAGAGCCTAGTGATACGGAAATCGGTCACGCTGGGTTCGGAGGGGAGGTGTTGGAAAAGTGCTATTTTAGCAACTCGCTGGCACCTTACCCTACGTCACGTCCGGTCCTGCGAGAAGCTGGGCTGAAATGCCCGGTTTACTCACCAAAGTCCCGAGCAGGAGGT
>JACLAC010018341.1_pt1 | contig 23733 bp, 17 predicted proteins | sample 8027881 | NCBI WGS metagenome assembly JACLAC01 (sample SAMN15725517, study PRJNA655200) | protist metagenome | isolation source: fluorescence activated cell sorting (FACS) single amplified genomes of... | place: Spain: Blaines Bay Microbial Observatory, Mediterranean Sea | collected 2016-01-19 | reverse complement strand
TACCTTCACTAAACAAAAATATGCCATCAAACTGGAGCATCTGAGAGTAAGCGAGATTTACAATGAACAACAAACTAAAAGTAAAATATCTAGAAAAATAAAAATTCTTCATTTCACTTGCTATTTTTCTTAGTTAACAATTATAACTCAAAAAATAAACACGACTAATCTTCTTTAGTAACTTCCTCTCCACAACCTAGAAAGAATAACAACATCAAAAACAATAAAAAATATTTTAGTATCAAATATTTCCTAAATAAACAAAATCTCACCATTTTAAACTACTACATTTAGCCTTCAAACTTGTTAAATCTTAAAGTAAATTATTGAATTATCAAATTTCTTACGTAAAATTGATTCTGAATGAGCATGGAGGAGGTCAATTGTGGACGTACCAATGTCAGAAATAGAGATTCTGAAGAAGAAATTAAGACAACATCAAGAAGATCTTAAACAAGCTAACAGGCAAATTAAAAGTCATAAATCGGAAATTAAGGATCTTAAGAGAGTCAAAAAACAACGTATAAGAACCATGAAGGAAGGACACAAAAGAAAAATAGATCAACGAGAAACAACAATAGAGGATTTAAAGGCTAAACTGAAGGAATATCAACACATGAAAAGTTGAAAAAATGTTGACAGTCCATCTTATAGAATTGTTTTTTTAATATGAATGCGTAAAGACCCCTCCTGCGGAGAGGAAAAGGGTAATTAAGACGATCCTGACACACAAACCATAGCGATAAATCGTAATATCCGGATGGTAGGAGGTAGGATTAGCCAGCCATAGGTACTAGGTATTATAGAACTAAGAATCACCCAGCAACACTTTTTGATCTTGACTACTATCACACCAATCTTGACACCACACCCCGACATTGCTCGCCATGTCGTATAACCCGTACCCATTTGCTTTAAAACTACCTACTGGTGCCGTATACCACCATTTATCTTTGCCATCAGTTCCTTGATAGTTGGCATAATCACGAGCTAACTCTTTATCGTCGCCCCAACTATACTTTTTGCCTACTAAGCCACCACGAGCGGCAAATTCCCATCCCGTTTCAGTTGGCAAACGTTTACCAGTCCATTTAGCGTAAGATGTGGCATCATGCCAAGAGACATAAATCATCGGATGATCATCAGTCGGTGAAACCTCGTAAATATCCTTCCATAAATTACCACTAAATGGGTGATCTGATTCAGCTAAAAACTTCTTAAACTGGCTAACGGTAACTTCGGTAATATCCATCCAAACATACCTAAGTAAGACTACCCCAAACCAAAAGCCTCTTTTCACGTCTAACCGAAGTGTGGCTTTTTCTTATCAAGCCTTTAAGGATGGTGGAACGCTCAAGAGCATAGTCGATTTACGAACTCTGCTTGGCAGGCTACACATAAATATAAAGTTTATTTCTAGAGGGAATGTGGATATCGAATTTTGTTGATAGATTCTTTTTGTCAGATTTGTTTGAACATGGCGTTTTCTCTTTGGATAAAGTAGGAGAAAACGTACTTGAAAACCTTTTCACAACTCAATCTAATTGAGCCTCTTTTGCAAGCTGTATCGGCTCAGAATTACCAAACAACGACCCCAATTCAGGAAGCAACCATACCGCCGCTTTTAGCTGGCAAAGATGTCTTAGGCTGTGCCCAGACCGGCACTGGAAAAACTGCAGCTTTTACCCTTCCTATATTACAAAAAATTGCACAACAGTCAAGTTTGACGAAGCATGCGAACATTCGAGCTCTTGTGCTGGCACCTACCCGGGAATTGGCGTCCCAGATTGGAACTTCTTTCGAAGACTACGGTCAGTTTTTGGATATTCGTCACTCAGTCATTTTCGGCGGTGTCAACTCCAATAGACAAATCCAATCACTCAAACGTGGTATCCATGTTCTGATTGCTACTCCAGGCCGCTTACTTGACTTGCAACAACAAGGATTCATTGATTTAAGCCGCTTAGATTTTTTTGTTTTGGATGAAGCTGATCGCATGTTGGATATGGGCTTCATTAAAGATATTCAACGCATCATTTCTTTATTACCGACGCGTCGTCAGAATTTGCTGTTTTCTGCTACTATGCCAGATGCTATTACTAAATTGGCAGACTCTATTTTGGTGAAACCATTTCGATTCCAAATTTCGCCCCAAAAATCCGTGGTACAGGAAATTCAACAAGAAGTGATGTTCGTCCAACAATCTGACAAACGTCACTTGTTACTCCAAATTATTCAGCAGAGTTATATCCAGCAAGCTATAGTTTTCATGAGAACAAAGCATCGTGCTAATCGCCTGACACATCAACTTAACCGCGCCAAAGTAAATGCGGTAACTATTCACGGTGACAAGTCCCAGGCTGCGCGCCAACGTGCCCTGCGCAGTTTTCGAGAAGGGAAAAGTCATATTCTTGTTGCGACTGATCTAGCAGCCAGGGGCTTAGATATTGATGGTGTTAGCCACGTATTCAATTTCGATTTGCCAAATGAAACAGAAAGTTATGTGCATCGAATTGGTCGAACTGGTCGAGCCGGGCGGTCAGGAATGGCAATTGCCTTTTGTGCCCCCGAAGAGTACGACTATCTCACTAATATCGAAAAAACAATAGGGGTCCAAATCCCAGTTTCTAAGGGGGATCCCGGTTGGGATCGTCAACCGATCAGGATAGAAGGTGAGACTGAAAATGAAAGTAAGACGGAACTGAAAAAATCTGATGGTCGACGCCGAACTGGAAAGACCAAGCAAAATAACTACAAGCGTAAGCAAACCCGATTTCGACGGAAACATCCATCAGCCGATCAATCCAAATCTCAAGTGTCGGGCCAGTAACCTATAAATAAAACCAATCTGTACCTGTAAAATGTAGCCTAGATGGTTAGGTGAAATCTTCCATCGGTCATCTGGGCTATAATAGATCCGTTGTTCAATTTAGACGGTACGTACTCATTTATACAGAGTATTAAAGATTTAGTTTTGTACACGATCGGTGAAATGATGACGGATCCAACTTTGAATAAATTCACAAAAACTCGCTAAGTACAGCTCATCTCTATACGATGATTCGATCCCCATACCTTTAGTCTATATAGATTAGTCTATATAGATAGACCTAGTATTGATAAAAACTAAGACGATTATTTGTTGTTAACATCGTATTTTCGCTTCCCATGGACTAGTCTGAGGATAATTCGTTGGCATAGTTATGTCCTAAGGTCATAATCATATGAATTCCATCAGTCTGGTTAAAACGCGAAGTGTGGCCATCGCAAAACAAACGATATTACAACTATGGTTGTTCTGATAGATACCATTTTGATTAGAATATTTCCTACGAGAGCAGCACGGATGGGCGATACAATTAGCAGATTTAAAAAGCTAAATAGTTCTTAGTAAAAATGACATTAGTTAAGGAGTAAAAAAATGAATAAAACTTGGTTTATTGACATAGATGGGACTTTGGTGAGACACCTTGAAGATGATGATATTGATAGAGGCGTAGAGGAAGAACTTCTACCTTTTACCTTAGAATTTCTGAGAGAAATCCGAGATCAAGGTGATTATATCGTAATTACAACAGCAAGGCTAGAAAGACACAGAAAAGTCACGGAGCAAATGTTAAGTGAATTTGGTATTATATACGATCACATAATCTTCGGTCTCGGATCACAAGAAAGAGTACTAATTAATGATATCAAACCCACAGGATCATATGATGGAGGGGCAGAAAAACATCCTTTGCCTACCGCATATGCAATTAATATGGATAGGGACGAGGGGTTTGGTAATTTACTAAGTAAAGAATTATGGCAGACACCCATTAATGCCAAAAACAAGGTGAGGGACCTAATGCCTAATGCAACCCTTGAGACTACTAAAAATTAACCTTTATGAACGAATGTAAAAAAGAAACGGCTAACCAAAACAAGCTAAGCAGTTGAGTTTCTTTTTTTCAGCTTCTAAATTTTGCTATTACATAGGGGCTGCTATGGGTAAGGTCAGCTTTCAGTTTTGAATGAGATATGAGCATTAAAAAATTAAATATTTACAAAATACAACAATAGAAGGAAGTTTAAAATGACAATTAGAAATCTATATCTGGTATTCATTATGCTGAATTTTCTTTGGCCCGGAATCTCATGGTCCGTGACAATTAAGGATGCCAAAAATGAGGTTAATATCTCTAGTGATCAATACAAATTAACTTGGAAGAAAGCTGAGACGATGGGTTACAGCACCGCTATTCCGTCAGGTTCTAAAAAAAGTCTTATCCAAAACCTTAAAGATCCTTTTTACCATGGTGGTGATTATGCGAATTGGGAGTTTTGGGGGGCAACAGGAAAAGTTAAAATTTTGGAGCAGAATGTGGGTAAATCTGTAGTCGAGTACCAATCTAAAGGTACAGAAATTATGGCTTACTCAATTACTGCAACTTATTGGGATGCTGTGCCTTATTTCATGCATGAAGTTAGAGGAACTAACTTACACAAAGAACCTCAAGCTTTTCCCGTTTCCGGCTATGACCCAATGTTTAATCCTGGGTATGAATTTAAAGAGGAAGAATTCAAAATTTGGAAAGAGCCGATCCCACATGTTGCTATCTGGCAACCCAACGGATATTTTATTGCACTTTACAGTAAAAATCCAAGAGCTCGAGCTCGTAAAGGCGACTGGCAAGGCAAGGGCAGTGTAGTTCAGTTAAACCACGATTGGCAACTAGATATGATTGACAGAAAGAAACAATCGGAGCCAGTTACTTATTGCGTTGCATTAGCCAAAGGTGGAGAGGGCGAAGCTCATCAACTGGCAGCTGAAATCAAAACTATGTTCGAGGGAAAAGAGCCAAAATCCGTCAACCATAATGGAAAAATTCCGGTATTTTGGGCTTCAATTAAAGATAGGCATTAAATAACTGTTTCGGAACTTACTTTTCAGTAGTTGTCCATTTTGATTTAGAGAGTTTTTTTTCAAAAGTTTTGCTTACGGGATCGGGAGCCACTTCAAGTACCTAAAATGCCAAGGGATTTCGCACAACATTTGACTGAATTCGAACAAAAAGGATTGACTTGTTTCCCGAACCAATTAGACAAATCTACGATAGAACAATGGCAGTCCATTTTTCAAAATGATGTTCTTGACCCAAAACCTGACCGTAAGCGTTATGATACCTACCAACTGATTGATAAATATCCACAGACAACGATTCCTTTTGTCTCAAACGCTGAAGTTCTTGATTTCCTCGAAATGTTGATGGGTCCTTTTGTCAGTTTAGAGGCTCTAGCCATGGCTGCTACTTTTCCCACTCAAACAGATCCAAATGAAGTCGATTATGGGATACACTGGCACCGAGATATGTGGGCAACAGTTGGGCGGACTAGCGATTATCTGCCACCTAACGCAGTCAACGTCTTAAACTACTTTCCCAACCTTAACCAAGATAATGGAGCGTTTCGATACATTCCTGGGTCGCATCGAAAGCATTTTTTCATCACAGGAAATCAGGCTCAGGAAGCTCACTCTGAGGAGAAGTTACTATATCCCAAAATGGGTGATACTCTCTTGGTTCATAGCGGATTATTGCATTCCGGGTCAGGTAATTTCAGCGGCCAAATGCGTTACTTTGTTTCGCGCTTTTACGCTAAATGTTGGTATCCTCGCCGAGAACAAACCAATATTTCACCGATCCAATCCTTTATTGCCAATGCTGAATCAAAAAGAGATCGGCGACTCATGCGTCTGTTTGGTAAAGATGATCTCTTGCTATCACGAGCTAGTCAAAGTGGAAGTTTACCTGAATCGGAAATTTGGCAACAGTGGATTTTAGAGGACCAACAGTATAAATTGGCGGAGAAAACGACATGAATGGTTTACTTTTACTAACAAGATAACTCCCAATAACCATATGTTCAACTTATCTGCTTTGCATAAGCCTGATTGTTGTAACATCCTTTTTCGCTCATTGTTAGATGAAATTCGGCTTCTTTTATTATTTATCTGTTATTAGTTCTTCAGGGTAATTTTCTAATCAGACGTACTTAAGATAGCTAATTTGTTGAATAATATTATATTTCAGCTCGCATAATCTTTCGGCGAACTCAATGAAGTTAATTGAAAGAAATTACTTCAAAATCACCATTTTGCGAATTTGAGAGTAATCGCCAGCCCGAATCCGATAGAAATAAACGCCACTAGCGACTGGCTCGCCTTGCTGATTTTTTCCATTCCAATACATAGCCCGCGTCTTATCTCGATAGCTACCCGAAGGCTTTAGCCCTAAATTTATATCTCGGATTAACAAGCCTTCGCTATTGTAGATATTCAAACTCACATCAGCCTCTTCAGCCAAATCAAATGGTATCCAAGTTTCTGGGTTAAAGGGATTAGGATAGTTTTGGCACAAAGTAGTAGTGATTGGTAAATCTCGCTTTAGACTCAAGGGCACACGCCTATCAGCCAAGTGAAACTGCTGACCTATAGTAAAAGCTTTTCCTTGTAACAAAAATTTATATCCGGTAGGGATATGGCCCGCTTCTATGGTCAAATATGATTCAGAACTAGTGATTAACTGCCAGCGAGCATCTTCTAAATTTGGTCGAATATCAGTTTGTAATCTGATGTTACTGTTAGGTTGTAGTAGGTAGGCACTTGGCTGATTGGCGATTGGTGAATTTGGTGGTATTATCCGATCATATACATCTAAATCTGGGTTAGCTAGCTCGCCCCATCCTATAGCCAACTGAGTTGGTTGACCTTCTACTGTCACAGTTAGCGGTAATTGAAAATTTGGCTGCGGTGTGGAAATGGAGAATAAAGGCGCAGTTGAAGACGATTTTTCGATTGTATTAGCATTAACCTGAAGTTGACATTCGCCCATACTCAACACCCAGTAACCTTTCCCAGGTTCCAGCCAGCTAGAAAGGTCGTAGGCGTACACATCAGGTTGCCAGTTATAAAGCGAATTACGCAGAATTGATGGAATCGTAGAATCAGCGACGCTACCATCGGATACATTGGTCATATCTGTGAAATCAACTGATTGGTTAGGTGCTCCAACCAGATTCCAACCGGTGGAAATGCTTCGCTGGTAGGACTCGGTTTCGATCAATGGTATTTCTAGCTGGATTGTATTGGGGTCAGTCGATAGAACCCAGTAGCCTTGCCCAACCACTAGCTCTGTCGTTGGTCGGTAATTGTATTGAGCACTATCCCAACCGTAGAATGGAGGTACTAAGCTAGAATGCTGAGCGAAAACAGCCGAAATCTCAGCAGTTTTGGGAATGCCTGGAATTGAAATTAGATTCCAACCCGACAATAGATCTAAGGTGAAAATATGGTAATTACCAACAGTTATTTCGAATACATAATCTTGGTCAGTTTCTGCCTTCAAGGTGAATGCTTGTCTTTGACGCATATCGTATACAATAGATGAGGATGGTGAAATAACCTGTATTGACACACAATCAAATTCAGCTGGAATAGCCGAAATATTCCATTTCATCCGAAAGCTCTGCCCATAGTTCTGTACCCTGATTCTGTAGGTACCTGTATCAAAAGGTGATCGAAAATCAGCCACCAATGGGTCTATATCGGCTTGGTTACCAATTAAATAGCTATTCCAGAGCGATTGTGTCTTTGGTGGAATTTCCAGTTGATCGATACCTGAGTCGAAACCATCGGTAGCTTCCTCAGAAACACCAAAAAATAATTGCCTAGAGTTCATGGGGGCAGACAAACTTTCAACTGTGATCTCCGCTTGCCAGATCGGTATTTTTTTTGGGTTCTGAACCAAATCTTTTAGCTTTTGTGTGGTCATACCAGATTTGATTTGATTATCATATAAGACTGATATTACCTGCTGATCAATTGGAGTTAGCTCCGCGACACTATTTTCACTCTGGTAGAAGATACTATCGGGGTAACTTTGGCCATCCATTATCAAACCCAATCCTTGCACTACCCGCTTTCGAATCAAATAATTACGTTGTGTTTGACTGTTACCAAAACTGTCGATTAGGACTTTACTTTCGATGATTTGATCTTTTTGCCAACGGATACTTAGAAAGCTAGGACTACCGATTTTATAGCTCGATTCCAGAAAGCCAAGCATGATAGATGGGTAAAAATAGATATTAAAGTTTGGTGCTTGATCTGTAATCCGAATTTGTACTGTATCCATTAGAGAATTAAGTAAGTCAATAGTCTCGTTCAAAACAGACAGGTCACCATTTCTAATAAATCCATGGGGTTGGATACGAATTTCTGATGACCACTTTTTCAATCTATTTTCAGTTGATTGGGATAAAGTGAGCTCAATCAAGTAGTCAACTACCGAAGAGTTAAGATTCTCGTGATCGTCCGAAGAAAGAATTGTGAAGGCAAAATGCTTGGTCTGACTCCAGTAACCAAGTGGATCGTAGCCCCTAACATGTAACCACCACTTTCCAGGTTCCAATCCATAAAATCTGAGTTGATGATTAGATACTTGTAGATCGGCTTCTGTGTCAGGGATAGTATTAGGTTGTCGGTCAAGCAAATAGCTATACACACTTTTTGAATCATTGGTCGGATCAATTGGCAAAATGGAAAGGTTAAATATCGGCGAGTTATTAGCTACCACAATTTGAGACTCTGGGTGAGTAGGAGAAGTTACTTCCGGTAGTAGCATAGGCGTTTGATCAATAATTACTACAGACTGAGAGGAAACTTCAACTGATTCACCTTTGCTATCAGTAACAATAGCCAGTAAGTAGTATCTTCCACTAGTAATATCTGCTATATTCCACAAATAATTATTATCTTTTACTTGCTTTGAAATGAGTCTGGGTTGCCTAGAGTAATTTTGACCACTGAGATAATAGTAGAGGTCGATCTGGTAATCGTCCCCGTCTGGGTCATTGGCGGTCCAGTTAATTTGGTAAGTTTGATCAGTCGCAACATCGGCTTCTACTGGGTTAGTAAAAATAAAGGTTGGTGCTTGATTTAATTGGGATAGAGTCCGGTGGCTAGCATAGATATTTTGTAGTGCTTCCCAGTCAGGATATTCCTCCTCACGCCATACTTGGGCTACTTCCACAATCGTCTTTGGGCGTTGATCTCGAAGAATCGACCACAATAGGTCAAACCTGTTTTCGATCTGGTCATCATCGATATTAGGAGTCAGATCGATAGAATTGGCGGTATCGAAAATATCCCATAGAATGCTGGCTACTGCTCCTTCAACTAATGCTCCGTTAGAATTAGACCCACTGCCATCATGTGCACCAGACCACCATCGGTTTTTTTCTAGATTAGGGTCTCGACCATTCAAAAATCCGGTCACATTGAGAGCTCGGTCATCAACGGCGGCTTCTAAGAATTCGGCCCAACCTTCGCTGAGAGCAAACTCGGGATCAGTTACCATTTCTAGGCGATGAAATTCTCGGGACTCACCACGTGGTATATCACTGAAATCATAGTTATAAACTGCTGACATTAGAGCGTGCCCATACTCATGGTACATCACATTTTTCCGCCATTGGTCTGCTCCAGCAGCAATATGAATCGATTCGCTACTGATTCGGCCGAAAAATTGTGTTGTGTAGTAGTAGGATCCATCAGCTGACTCTGGCCAGATTACAGGAATAGATTTTGTGCGTCGAGTATCGACTTGATCTAGTAGAAAGTCGTGTGCTTTCTGGATAGTTTCGAAAATATATCCCACTCCACGGTTGGGATTAGTCTCATCCAAAATTAGATCTCGTTGAATATGTCCAGCCTCAACATTCTGAATCAGGTCGGATTTAAAAGTGTAGACTTCTCGGCTCGGACTAGCAACAATCAAAATGTCATTTTCCATTTCGATTGAGACTTGAAGAATATTGGTTGCCTGTGGTTGAAGACTTACTTCCTCAAATAGATATTGGCCATCTAAGTCAGAGAACGTCTGGTCGAGTAATACATTTGATTGAAATAACTTCACCTTAGCTCGAACAAGTGGTCGTATTTGACGGAAGTTATCGTTGTAATAGTTAATGGTTCCGCCTAGACTGAGGCCACCAAATGCCACCAAGTTCACACGCCCACCTACTTGTAGTTGTTGATTCTGCTGTTGATTTACTAAAGGATGCTTTGCTGTCTCGGCTCGGCTAGGTGTGGTTTGAAGATATAAGTAAAAATGTTCAGACTGCTGGCCATCAGTTTCGGTGAAGTGGAAGGAAGCTTGAAGTGGATAGTGGCCAACACGGCCAACACGGATGGCAATCTGATATTGTTGTTGCCCGTAGGCAGGAAGATAAGTTTGGTCAAAATTCGCCTGTGACAGAGCCTCAATTCCCTTTGGTAATCGAAACTTGATTTGTCCTCGTAATGCTACGTTGGATCTAGAAAAACAGTACAATGTCAAAGTGCCACTTTGACCGACACGCAGAGATGAGCTCAATTTCAACTGTCCTTCTACCAAGGATTGGACAGACCTATTTCCGTGTGAATCCACAGGCATTACCCATGTAAGCAAACAAAAAAGTGATAGCCAATACCCAGACAGACCACCTAAAATTAGCTTAGGCTTTTTACTAAATTGGGTTGATTGTCGACGAGGTTTCGTAAAATAAGCATGGCTAATAGATTCCATCTTTTTACTTCCTAGTCTCTTTTCATAATTTGATTAACGGAATCAAACGAATTAGTTTTACCTTTGGCTAAAATCCGGTTAGCTCGCTGAATTCGGTTATGAGATAACAGCGGACAGTGTATAATCAATTTAGTCTTAAGTATTAATGGCGTGGCAGTTGAAACTTTAAAGTTAGCCCTACTATGCTGGGTACGCACAACAACTTCCGTTAGTTAACTGTTTCTCAGTAGATAGTATTACTGTTACCTAATAGTTACAAGTTTACTGATATGATTCGAATTGACAAATTACTTTTGTTATCGATCTGTTGATTGGGCGCAGTTATAAATCGAGGAAGAGTTGCCTTTTCAATGTTCATTATAGAATATGTTCTGAAGGTTGGACCCAAAAACCATTTGAGTTAGTCTGAATTATCAATTAGAATGAACAGACTTGCTCTTTTTGAATCAACCTGATTGTCACTTTGTTTTTCAGAAATCAAGATTTTTTGATCTGAAAAATTAGTTAGAGCTAACCCAGATCAAAAATAGGAATAGATTGGTGTCCCAGTCAGAAAGTATTAAATCAATTATTAACTTAGGCGTTGAGCAGTATAATTCTGGGGATTTTCCTGCAGCTATTGAAACTTACCAAAGTGGATTAGTTCTGGAAGAGAATAATCCTTTATTGCACTATAATTTAGGCCTTGTTTTTCAAAAGGTAGGACGGTCGAAGCAAGCCATATCCGCCTATCAAAAAAGCTTGGAATTAAAAGCTGATAACGCCCAAGCTTACAATAATATTGGTGTTATTTGGGTACAAGAAGGAAAGTTTGATCTAGCCTTATCAGCCTTTAGGCAGGCGGTACTGATCGATCACAATTACATTGAAGTCTATAGCAGTATAGGTCAGGTTCTGGAGAAAACAGCACGTATAGAACAGGCTATTATCATATATAAAAGAGCTTTGGACATCAATATAGGACATGCTCCTACTCATAACCATCTTGGTCTAGCTTATCACAAGACAGGTCAGTTTGATCTTGCCATTGACAGTTTTCGTCAAGCCATAATTATTTGGCCCGAATATGCCGGGGCATATTCGAATTTGGGCGTTTCTCTGAAGGAACAAGAAAATTTGGAAGAAGCTCTCGAATGTTATGAAAAAGCACTTCAACTTGAGCCGAATCAACCAGAAGCAAATAGCAATAAAGGTAAGTTATTACTTGAAGTCGGGGAAACAGATTCTGCTTTATACTTTTATGATAAGGCTATCCATTTTGCGCCGAATGATCATACTATTCGTAGTAATATGCTATTTGCTAGTCTTCATTCATCAGAAATTACTCCCCAAACCTTAGCTGAACGCCACCAAAAATGGGGAAAAACCTACCCACCAAGTTCTACGGAGGATAGGACTCGACTTATGGACCGAGACACATTGAATATCGGTTATGTCTCACCCGATTTTCGTCAGCATGCCTGGGCTAGTTTCATTGAGCCTATACTCGCTAACCATAACCTGGATAATCGTAAGAACTTCGATGTTTTTTGTTATTCACAAGTCAACCATAAAGACAATATTACAAGTCGTTTCAAGTCTATGGCTAATCATTGGAGGGATATCTCGCATTTATCAGATCAACAAGCTGCAGATATGATCGTGGAAGACAAAATTGATATTCTGGTTGACTTAAGCGGACATACTGCTGACAATCGACTGCGAATGTTCAATTTGAAACCCGCGCCTATTCAGGCGATCTTGGGACACTACCAGTCTACCACGGGCCTAAAAACGATGGACTATAGACTTACTGATTGTTGGATTGACCCGCCAGATACTGCAAATTTATACGATGAGAAACTTATATATCTAGATTATGGTACACTTTGCTACGACCCACCCAATTTGGCTCCTCCTGTCCAACCTCCACCATCAGAACAGAATGGATATATCACCTTCTGCTCTTTCAATCGATTGACCAAGGTCAATTGTCAAGTGATTGCATTGTGGGCTCAAGTTCTAAAAGCTGTACCTGATTCGATACTTATGATGAAAGATCGCTGGTTTTCCCAGAAATTTGTACGAAATAAATTTTATGATTCTTTTTTGTTACATGGAATTGAACCGAATAGGCTTAATTTAATCTCGACCGTCGAAAGCTATCAGGATCATCTTAATTTATACAATCAGGCTGACATTGCACTCGATCCATTTCCTTGCAACGGTCAGACAACTAGCTGTGAAGGACTTTGGATGGGATTACCAGTTTTAACCTGGTCGGGTAATCGATGTTCGCAAAGGTTTGGCAATTCTTTATTATCTCGACTAGAACTTAGGGAACTAATCGCCACGGATAAAAGTGAATACGTAGTCAAGGCCATAAGTGTCGCTAAAAATCGAGAGATGCGAAAATTTTTAAGGGCTGATCTAAGACAACAAATGAGGCAGAAGATTTGTGATGGATCAACTTTTGTTCAACAACTGGAAAATAGCTACCGGAAGATGGTCTCTGTTCATCTCCAAAGCAATTAAATCTTGAAACATCAAAACGAGGTCAAAATGAAAGCGGCGCTTTTTTATGGTGGTAATGATATTCGTTTAAAGACCGTGCCAATCCCTGAGCCCGAAAGAGGCCATGTTCAAGTTCGTGTTCAAGCAACCGGTATCTGCGGCGGTGACATTTCTGGTTATAAGGCCCAGCCAGTGCGACCTCATTCTGCACGTATGGCAGGGCATGAACCAACTGGTATCATTTCTGCATTGGGGGAAGGAGTTAGTAAATTTGAGATAGGTGACCGAGTTGCAATTGAACCAACGGTACCCTGTAATGAATGCCCGCAATGCATGAATGGTAATTACAACATATGTCCAAAATTGCAACATGTTGGTGGAATGAAAAGAGGAGGAGGTTTTGCGGAGTATATGACCACACCAGTAGATAACGCTTACTTTCTCCCTCCCAACGTTTCGTTTGAAGCCGGTGCACTAGTTGAGGTATATGCAGTTGCAGTCCACGCTCTGGCCCGAACTCCTGTTCAACCTGGAGACAAAGTCGTGGTGATCGGTAGTGGACCAGTTGGTATGACCATTGCGCAGATGGCGGACGTAGCTGGGGCTCAGTCAGTAATTATACTAGGCAAGCCAGATCAACCGCTCAAAATTGCCCAAGAGATGATGTCTTGTCAAACAATTAATGTTGACCAAGAAGATCCTGCGGAAAATGTTAAAAAAATAACTGGTGGAACTGGAGCAACCGTCGTATTTGAGGCTGTTGGTGGGCGAGCGAATACCCTCGAGCAAGCGACAGAAATTGCAGCTAAACGGGGGCGTATTTGCATGGTAGGAGGGCATTCAGCACCGCTGTCATTCCACGAAGGTTACGCCCGCAGTAAAGAACTAACCATTTCTTGGTCGTTCTGCTATGGTCGTCGTGATGGAGAAAAAGAGTTCCAATTGGCTATTGACTTACTAGCAACTGGAAAGTTGAACCCAGATCCTCTTATTACTCATCAATACCCATTGGATAATGTTCTACAGGCATTCGAAGCTGCTGCTGGTCGAGAAGTCTATGGCTCTATTAAGGTACTAGTATTACCTTAGTACATCAAAATTGACAGCTGAATAAAAATATTGATGTGAAATTTTAACGACACTTAGCATCAACTTGAATTAGATGTATTGGAAGGATTTTAATCACCTTATTTCTACAAATAGTTGTATAGCAACACTTTCACTCATTCACGAACTTTGATGGAAATGGAAATTGCTTCCTCGGTTTATGAGAATTTGGACAGGATTCTAACCTTTGTCTAGTTGGAAGCTCACTATATCCTTCCAATATGTGTTTAACTTAATGTACTATTCTTGTGGTAGATATTGTATTGTCGCCCGCTAGTTCGTTTGAATCTAACTAATTAAAGTATTATCGATCTGATAATAAAAAAACTTAATCAAAATCAAAACAATGTCAGAAAAGCTAAGCAACCAAATCTCTATAGATGACCGATTAGTCGAATTCACAGAAGGCGAGACACTTTATCAAATCGCCCAAAGATGTCCAACGAATGATCCATGTAGTCATCCAATTCCGACACTGTGTTACGACGATCGCTTAGATCCAGTCGGTAGTTGTCGGCTGTGTGTGGTGGAAGTCGATGGTTTTCGAAACCCAGTTGCTTCCTGCACAACAAAAGCCTCACCAGGTATGGTGGTTCAAACTCAGACTGATCAGATAGAAAAATATCGCCAAACTCTTCTGGAAATGGTGGCTTCTGAAAATCGACAGATTGAAGTTGATCCCCTACGAGGCTACGCTTCACAGGAATTGAGCTCACTTATAGAGCAATATGAAGTGAGAACCGATCGATTTTCTGGTCACCAATCAGGAAGTAGTCATCAGACTGATGACAACCCATTCATTCTACGAGATTATGACCTGTGTATTTCTTGTTATCGATGTGTCCGTGTCTGCGCTGAACAAGAAGGTGATTATGCCATTAACATTATGAATCGTGGGTTTGAGTCACAAATCACTACTGAATTTAATACAATTCTAAAAGACTCAGCATGCACCTTCTGCGGTCAATGTGTACAAACTTGCCCGACCGGTGCTTTAGCCGACAAAAAAGCATTGAGAGCTGTCAACGATGATAGTGAATTGGAAAAGACCCGGTCTGTTTGTTCATATTGTGGCGTTGGTTGTTCAGTAGACTTAGTCACCAAATCGGATAGAGTTGTTGCTATCCAACCAGCTATGGACGGTCCAGCCAATCAGGGGGCTTTGTGTGTTAAGGGACAATTTGCGTTTGATTTCGTTCATCACCCAGACCGACTTAAGGTGCCACTGGTTCGTAATGAAAATGGTCGTTTAGAAGAGAGTAGTTGGGAGTTGGCTTTGGATCGAGCAGCAGAAGGGTTCCAAAAAGCCAAAGACACTTACGGACGACATAGTGTCTATGGTGTAGCTTCGGGTCGAGCACCAATAGAAGCCGCCTATATGATGCAAAAATTTATTCGCGCTGGCTTCGGAACGAACTACATTGATAATTGTAGCCGTGCCTGACACGCACCTACTGTCGCCGGTCTGGCGGCAACAATTGGTCGTGGTGCCATGTCAAACCCTCTGGCTGACATGCAAAAACCAGAAGTCATTTTTTGTATCGGAACTAACATGACTGAATGTCATCCAGTTGCAGCCACAGGGATTAAAAAAGCTATTGCAAAAGGTAGTAAAATGATCGTCGCAGATCCACGGCGAATCGGGTTAGCCGATTTATCACATCTGTATTTGCCGCTTCGTGTTGGTTCCGATGTAGCGCTATTACTGGCGATGGCACATGTTATTCAAAGGGAAGGTTTAGCTAATAATGACTTTATTGAAACACGGACCAAGGGAATCCAAGATTTTTTAAATCATATCGAGGCTTTCACACCAGAATGGGCTGCGACTATTACTGGTTTGAATCCAAAAGATATCGAGGCTGCCGCCATTTTATATGCTTCTGCTAATCGAGCTGCAATTTACTATACACTCGGTATTACCGAACATATCTGTGGAGTTGATAATGTCCAGAGTTTGTCAAATTTGGCTCTGATGACTGGACATATAGGAAAGGAAGGGACTGGACTTAACCCAATGCGTGGCCAAAACAATATTCAGGGTGCTGGTGATAGTGGTGCTTTACCCAATAATTATCCCGGTTTTCAATCTGTTTTGGTTCCCGAACATCAAGCTAAATTCGAAAAACAGTATGGACGCAAGGTAGATCTGGAAAAGGGCATCACAAAGGTGGCTGCCTTGAATCAATGCGGAAACCAAATTCGAGCCATGCTGATCAATGGCGAAAACACACTGATATCGGATCCTGATCGGCATCATTGCCAACAGGCTTTGGAAAGTTTGGACCATTTGGTAGTAATCGATATATTTTTGACTGAGACGGCTGAATTAGCAGATGTGGTTCTTCCCGCTACTGCTTTCGCTGAAACTGATGGGACAGCTACCAACACGGAACGTCGTGTCCAACGTTTACGCGCGGCGGTTTCTCCACCTGGTAAGGCAAAACCAGATTGGTGGATTATAGCCCAGATGGCCCAAAGGCTGGGTTTGTCTAATTTCGATTATCAGCACCCGAAAGCTATTTTCAACGAACTGTGTCGTTTGTCGCCAGTCTATGCTGGGCTGAATTGGGAGCGTATTGAGGATGGCCAATATCAATGGCCAGTTCCTGAGGTCGGTCATCCAGGGACACCGGTTTTGCATCAAGACGAGTTCGTAAATGGACGTGGTGTTTTTAAAATCACCAGTTATCGGGATCCTCACGAGATTATCAGCAACGAATATCCTATTTGGCTAACAACTGGTCGTCGCCTGACCTCCTATCACACACGTACTCAAACTGGCCGTTCTGCCGGAATTGATTATTTGTTAGCCGAAGAGGCTCTCGAAGTCAATCCCAATGATATGCAAGAGTGGGGGTTAACCGAAGGCGAATGGTATTACCTTTCCAGCTCAAAAGGTAGGGTCAAAATCCGAGTTCGTGCAACGAAAAAATCACCACCAGGTACTGTATTTGCGAGTTTTAGTTTTAGTGATGTGCCAATTAATGTCCTGACCGGGGGAGGCTACGACCCAATTACCGAAACAGCAGAGCTGAAAGTTTGCCCAGTTAAAATTGAACCTATTTATAATAGGTAAGTCAAGAATTGCTGAGATCTAAATTCGAAAAATATCTATCTTTATTAGTTTTAGATATTGTTTGTGGGTTTAGAAGCTCGATCTCGGTAAATTTGTGGCGTACTGTTACATGAAGTAAACCATCGAAATACTAAAGCTCTAGATCGTGGTGTGTTTTTGCGTGGTCAGCTAATACGATTTTTTTTGATTCTAATTTTGGGTTTTGGTTCAACCTTGAACCGTATACTGCCTTTTCGATATTATACTCGCATCTTTTTAAGGTTAAGGTTATAGGCAATGCGTCAGGCCAATCAAATCAAGCGAAAAATCTGGTCAATTAGATCTGAAGGTGAATTTTATAAATCAGAAACTAGACTAGATTCGATTGCCATTGAAGAACCATTAGAAATTCGATTAAAATCGGGAAATGAAGTCCGAACTGTTGCGATTACGATGCGGACACCAGGCCATGACTACGAACTGACAACGGGTTTTTTACTGAGTGAAGGTATTCTTCGGTATCGCCAAGACTTTTCCGATATGCGCTATTGCTTGGATCAATCTGATACTGTTACGCAGGAATACAACCAACTAATGATTACCCTCCGTAATGGTGACCTTAGCAAACTACCACAATTGGAAAGGCATTTTTTTACTAATAGTGCCTGTGGCGTTTGTGGCCGTACAATGATCGAAGATTTACAACATCGGGCTGAGCCCTTGCCCAATGATGTTGCATCCACATTAGCCATTTCATCTGATACTATACGATCCCTACCGGTTTCATTACGATCATCTCAAAAAATCTTCGACCGTACAGGAGGACTTCATGCTGCAGCCCTGTTTTCTGCCAATGGTGAAGTCTTAACTGTTCGGGAAGACATAGGCAGGCACAATGCTCTAGATAAATTACTTGGTTGGGGGCTTCTGAACGATCAACTTCCTTTCAATAATCATATCTTGTTAGTTAGTGGTCGAGCTAGCTTTGAATTATTACAAAAATGTGCCGTTGCCAAAATCCCGATTTTTTGTGCTATTTCTGCTCCCAGTAGTTTAGCTGTTTCACTGGCTCAACAATTTGGGATTACCTTGATTGGTTTTCTGAGAAACGAAAGATATAACATTTATACCTATCCTGAACGCATCACCAATACTAAGTCATAAAATCAGAGGAAAAATATGGCAACAACAACCAAACCAGTGCGAGTGCGTTTCGCTCCGTCTCCGACTGGCTATCTACACATTGGAGGTGCACGTACTGCACTATTTAATTGGCTTTTTGCTAAGCGCCACAATGGCACCTTCATTTTACGCATTGATGATACTGATGAACAAAGATCAACCGAATCATCGATGAAACAGATTTATGAATCTTTAAATTGGCTTGGATTCAACTGGGATGAGGGAGAAAAAGTCGGTGGCCCCTATGGTCCTTATATTCAATCTGAACGCCATTCTATTTATCAAGAGTATATTGGAAAATTAATCGAAAGTGGTCATGCCTATTATTGTTATTGCAGTTCCGATGAGTTAGCCCAAATGCGTCAACTAGCGAAAGATGAGGGGCGGCCAGCTCACTATAACCGAAAATGCCTTCATCTAACAAAAAAGAGCCAAAAGCTAATGGTTGAACAAGGTCGTAAGCCAGTAATTCGATTTAAAGTACCAGATCAAACTGTGTCTTTCGACGATCTCATTTTAGGGTGTATCTCTACTGAATCTAACACATTACAAGATGAAGTAATCGTCAAATCTAACGGTTCTCCGCTCTATAACTTGACCTCGATCATAGACGATCACGAAATGAAAATCAGCCACGTTATCCGTGGTGCGGATCACCTCTCTAATACACCTAAACAGGTTTTACTTGCACAGGCCCTAGAATTGGATATGCCCCAATTTGCCCATTTACCAATGGTTTTGGGTAGTAGTAAAGGTGAAAAATTGAGTAAACGACACGGCGCTACATCGATCGAACAATATCGTAATGAAGGTTACCTTCCACAGGCCATGATCAATTTTTTGGTTAGGCTGGGTTGGTCTCTCGATGATACCACAGAAATTTTTTCAGTGAGCGAATTGACTCAAAATTTTGACATTGGACGAGTCGGAAAAAGTGGTAGCGTGTTTGACATTAAAAAGCTACGATGGCTAAATGGTCACTATATAAATCAATTAAATCTTCCTGAACGGACATCAGCAGTTATTCCCTTCTTACAACCTTTGTGTTCGACTGATTCAACGGGGTTGGAAGTAAATCGATTAGAAGCAATTGTTTCAGTCATCGATGACCGATTAATTACTCTAGCTGATATAAAAGAACATGCTTACCATTTTTTCAAGGACGATTTTGCCTATGACCCAAAGGGAATTAAAAAGTGGTTGAGCAAAGATGGATCGATTAGCTTATTACAAATGCTTCACGATTCAATGGAAAAAATCAATACTTTTGATGAAAAGTCAGTTGAAACCGCAATTTGGTCAATAGTAGACAGTTTGGGTATTAAAAAAGTTGAGGGCCTACAACCAATAAGAATAGCAATTTCAGGTATGACAAGTGGCCCTAGTTTGTTTGAAATGGTGCTCTTAGTTGGTCAAGCTGAAACACTTAAACGAATCAAGCGGCTAATGACTTATTTGAGCAAAGGAGAAAATTAATTTGGAGACTATACTCAGCTTAATTCTTTCACTTTTTGCATCAGCAGGACACGGTGAATCATCTTGGCTCCATCAACTTTTTGGAGAGTGGCCGATGCTTCTACTCTTGTCTATTATTGCTGTTATGCTCTATATCTTAGGGACAGGTGCAGATATTCTGGTTGAGGAAGCAGTTAGTCTATCTACTCGCTGGGGCGTCCCAAAAGTAATGATTGGAGCTACCATTGTTAGTCTAGGTACAACTACACCGGAAGCCGCAGTCTCAGTTTTAGCGGCTTTTAAAGGTAGCCCTGACTTAGCCCTAGGTAATGCCGTGGGATCTATCATATGCGATACAGGTTTAATTTTAGGATTAGCAACATTAATTTCACCTTTGCCTTTAGACCGCAAAATCGTCAACCGCCAAGGCTGGATTCAAATTGGTGCTGGTTTTGTTCTGATTTTGGGTTGTGTACCTTATAGCAATATTAGCGGTCTACTAGAAAGTGGAGGTAGATTTCCACAGTGGGTAGGGTTTGTGTTTTTACTTTTGTTGGCAATCTATCTTTGGTTATCAGTTAAGTGGTCGACGGGTAGTGAAAGTCAATCAGAAGACGAAGCTACTGGTACTGAAAGTACTTTTGTCGCATTGCTAAAACTCATTGGTGGTATAGTAATGGTGGTTGGCTCGGCTCATTTTCTAATTCCAGCAGTCGAAATTATTGCCCTTCGTTTACATATCCCACAGAGTATAATTGCCGCGACACTAGTTGCATTTGGTACTTCCCTTCCAGAGTTGGTTACTGCAATAACTGCAGCCCGGAAAGGACAAGGAGAGTTAGCAGTTGGTAACATCATCGGTGCAGACATTCTGAATGTATTGTTTGTCGCTGGTGCAGCAGCGGCTGTTACGCCCGAAGGCTTACCAGCCGACAAACAGTTTTTTATTCTACAGTTTCCGGCGATGATACTAGTTTTGGTCGTTTTCCGTTTGGGTATTAGTTTATCCAAAGACAAATTAAAACGGCCTTTTGGTTTGGTTCTATTGGCAACCTATCTTGTTGTTACCATTCTAAGCTACATCTTTGGCTCACAGGGTTAAAATTTGGAACTGACCTCTTCATCTCAGCGTATTATGAGATCGAAGTAGATGAAAAAGGAAAGTACAAATGCGTGGGAAATATACCTTTACAGTTTCTTCCTTAAAAGTAGCTGATGATCTCTGGGGGCTGGAATTTTTATCTTTAGGTGGTCAGATACCAAGTGATGTTGTTCAATTTGATGACCTTGTTGAACCTTTAGCCGATAAGCCTGTTTTTTTTCAAGATGTTGATCCAATTTCCTATTTTCGACGTTTGACACAAGACGTTCCAACGTTTCTGCATGGTTATCATGCTCGTCTTTTAAATCAGATACGATCACGTCTAGCTAGTCTAGAGGTTGGAAGTTGTCTTCATGCAAAAGTCTGTTACCTAAATAGTAATGCAGGAATTAATTCCTATAACTACGAAATTGTCTTAGCAAAACAGATAGAAAATCAAAAATTACCTGGTGTTGCGCCTAGTATTGTGGAGTCCCCCCAGATCTTCCCTCCAGTCAATACTGAAAAAGAAATAAGTGTATCCGCTGAGTCAATTGATCAAATGGAGGATAGCCAAGCATTGCAACAGGTAGCACAACTAAGGCTCGAGATAAACAGTTTGCATGCTGAATTGCATCGATTAAAAAAACAGATACGGGAAATGGAAAACAAGCAACACTTACCTGTATCAAAATCGGACTGGTCAACCTATAGCCTACCGTTTCGATCCCAAAAATCTACCAATCCAGACTCTATAAACCAGAAAGTTATTGTTAAAAATGAAAAGCTCAATCTTAATGACGATAATTTAGTTAAACTATCGTCACATGAAAATGAAGCACTCGGTTTAGTTATGGATCGTGGGATAGTTACTGAATCTCAATTGCGCGGGCTTTTTGATAACCCTGTAGCAATAATGGAAAGCCTAATTTCTAAAATGATCGATACCAATACTCACTGGATTCACTCGGAACGTAGCGAAAATGGAGAGTGGGTTTATGTTTGGCAAAACCAGTAGTACAAAAGAGTAAACACAATATGAAAAATATAATCGCTTGTAATTTAGGCAGTTACCGTGGTCATTTTACTCAAGAGGAAATGTATAGTCATTTGGGCAAGATTGGATTAACCAATGTCGAGATTTCCACCCCTAAACCAGAAGAAATTCAAAGAGTAAAAAATGAGTTGTCTGAGTATAGCTTAACAGCCACAACGCTTTTGGCAAATCACGATGTGAAGAGCGACAGATTTGTATCTGAATTTGAAACGACCCTGAAAACAGCTCAAATGATGGGGGTTAGCCGGATTTTCTTGAGTGCTCATTCGGGAGATGTAGAAAAAAGCGTTATTTATGATCGACTTAGAGAACTTGGACAAAAAGCGCAGGCTATGTCGGTGAATATCTGCTTAGAAACACATCCTGATTTAGCTAACAATGGTGATGTGGCCTTAAGCACAATGCAAGCAATTAACCACCCAAACATTGGAATTAACTTCGATACTGCTAATGTTCATTACCATACTGATAGGTCTGTTGATACCGTCGAAGAAGCCAAAAAGATTCTGAATTATGTTAAGGCTGTCCATCTAAAAGATACAGTTGGGGGTTACCATAACTGGAATTTCCCAATTCTAGGTCAGGGTTTAGTTGATTTCAAAGGTATTTTTGATCTGTTTAGTAGTATTGATTTTAGTGGCCCTTATACCATGGAATTGGAAGGTGTCGAAGGAGAAACCTTAGACCGAGATGGTATTTTGGCTCATGTCGAAGACTCCTATAAATATTTGAAAGATATTGGAGTTGCCAAATAAAATGGGACTCTTAACCCGTAAACTAGGCCGGACTAATTTGGAAGTCACAGCTTTGGGGATGGGAGGAGCTGGAATTGGTCGATCGAATGTTACCGACGCAGAAGCAATATCAGCTATTCATAAAGCTATTGATCTTGGTATTAACTATCTGGATACAGCACCACTGTATGGCGAAAGCGAAAGGCGCGTTGGGCTAGCTTTACAGGGTGGTAAAAGACATCAATTCCACTTAGCAACAAAAACTGGGACTCATCCCAAATGGAAAGGTGATTATTCATCCCAAGGTACGCGCCGATCAGTTGAAAATAGTCTGAAATTGTTGAAGACCGACTACTTAGACATTTGTTTGGTACATGATCCTGATGATATGAGCACTGTTGTCTCTAAAGAGGGAGCTTTTGACGAACTAAAAAGAATGCGAGAGGAAGGGCTAATTCGTTACATCGGACTCGGTGTTCGAGAACATCAATTTCATCGCTTAGCCATCCAACGAAACGATGTAGATGTAATCCTAACTTACTTGGATTATACATTAATTCAACAGACAGCCACCTCGCTGATTAAAGTGGCCACAGAAAAAAATGTGGGTGTTATCAATGGCAGTCCTATTGCTATGGGATTGTTGTCCGGAATCAAACCTAGTAGAACCAATACGTTAACTGATCATATAAAGCAAGCCGAAAACGAAAAGGCTTTCCAACTATGGCGATTAGCGGATGATTTGGGAGTGAAACTGCTTGATGTTGCGATACAGTTCTCAGTGCGCCAACCGATGATAGGCTGCACACTTACTGGTGCTAAAAACGCAACAGAAGTAGAACAAAATTACAAGTCGGCTATAACCAATTTGCCTGATTCAGTGTGGCAGAAATTTTCCGATCTTATCTATACCCAACCATCAAACTAAGATTCCTAATCCTCGACTTCCCACTCGTTTA
>JACLAC010007523.1_pt1 | contig 23737 bp, 37 predicted proteins | sample 8027881 | NCBI WGS metagenome assembly JACLAC01 (sample SAMN15725517, study PRJNA655200) | protist metagenome | isolation source: fluorescence activated cell sorting (FACS) single amplified genomes of... | place: Spain: Blaines Bay Microbial Observatory, Mediterranean Sea | collected 2016-01-19 | reverse complement strand
ACCGGGCATGGCATCGCACGCGGCCACAACGAACACGTGGCGCACACACAACTTGACGTACGCCAGGGACTCGGCGAACAGCTCGAGGCACTTCACAATCAGTTTCTCTGGCATGGTGACGCGTACGACCACAACGAGCACGCGGGGCACATACAACTTGATGTTGCTAAGCTCAGCGCACTTCACGAGGCAAATGTTAGCAGCATTTCCAAGCAGGGACTCGGCGTACATCCCGAGGCATGTATCAGCCAAGTTTACTGGCATGACAACAACGCGAAAGTAAAACATGGACGCGCGGTGGACATACAGCTTGAACTTGCCGCGCTTATTTCGGCCGCCGCTGGCCTCGCTTTTGGCGTGGCTCGGTCTGCAGCCGATGGGGCGTAGCTATTCTCCCCCCGCCATTCCGTACTGCCGGCGGAAGGACCCAGGAGGAAGCGCGGGAATGGCATGAGGCGTGACAAGTGGCTTGAGCCAAAATGGCTACGGTGTGGTGTGTGTTGCTGTTTGTGTGTGTTATGCTGCTGCTGTTGCTGTTTGCGTTGGTGCTGCTGCTGTTGCTGCTGTGCATGCTTATATCGTGTGCTGATGAGTGTGATGTTGTTGCTGATGTTGTAGTGTGTTATGATGCTGCTGGCGTTGCTGTTGCTGCTGCTGGTAAGGTTGCCGTCGCTGCTGGGCGCAATGCTGATGCGTATGGTGCTTATGCCGTTGATGATGCTACAAGCTAGTATGATGTTGCTGCTGTTGCGGCTGCTGCTGCTGCTGCTGCTGATGATGATGGCGTGCGTGTTGCTGCTTATGCGGTTGATGATGATGAGTCGTGCGGCTATGCGGCGGATGCTGCTGATGATGATAGTGCTGCACGTGATGTTGATGTTGCGGTCGGCATTGATGGCGCTGTCGGCGTTGCTGCTGCTGCTGATGTCGATGGTGTTACTGCGGCTGCTGCTGCTGCTGCTGCGGATTATGCGTGTGCGTGTGATGCCGTTGATGATGCTGCGACTGTTGCTGCTGCGACTGCTGTTGCTGCTGTTGTTGGCGTTGCTGCTGATGTTGCTGCTGCTGTCGTTGCTGCTGCTGCTGTTGACGTGGCTGCTGCTGTTGCTGTTGTTAATGCTGATGTTGGTGGTGCCGATGCTGCGGCTGCTGCTGTTGCTGCAGCTGGCGATGCAGCTGCTGCTGTTGTTGCTGTCGTTGCTGCTGCTGCTGCGGCGGCTGCTGACGTTGCTGATTATGCTGTCACTGCTGCTTTCAAACTCACTTGTGGAGGAGGCGCCGTGCTGGCTCACAGGTCAGAAGAAGTCACGGGGCTGGCAGGACGGCAAGCAGACCGGCAAGCAACAACTAAGAAAACGTAAACGCCCCCTCCCAGGCGGTGCGGATTAGGCCTCGCTCTGCTCCGCAGAGGAAGGGCCCCTTTTCGATGTCGGCCTGGTAGCATCTTCCCGATCGGGAAACTGCCTGGCCCTGCGCACGCGGCGGGCGTCCCCGTCATGCCCTTCATGCCCGCAGTGCGGGCAGATACTGGAAAGGACCACGACGTGGCTAATGCCCCGACGTCTGCGGCGGATTTCACCCAGGACATGCCCACGGCTTATTACGCGAGCGTCCGGGTGGCTGAGAAGCCCGCATCTGCGCGGCAAAAATATACGATCGGCAAAATAGCCGGTCTTGAGCCGCCCGCAAGCACAAGCATGCAAACACCCAAAGGTGTAAATGGGCATGGACTTGGGATGCAGATCGGCTCCTCCTGTCAGAAAAGGGATCGGCACCGCGCCGTGGTCCGCGGCGTGTGGCGACGGGGGAGCAGCAACTCCCGCCGCCGCCTCTATTTCTGCATCGGTCGGCCCTGCCGTCGGCATGGGCGTTGCAGTGGCTGGCTGTTGTGCGTTCAGTGGCGTGTCCGATGCGCCGGGGCACTCCTTTGGGAGATCGTTGATCGCCATCGCCAGCGCCATTGTGACTCGCTTTCGCAACCTCATTCCCGCATACCTTTTCTCTGGCGTACCACGCCCATCGCTTGTGCCCGCCGCTGTGTCGCACAGAGCTGTGTCCCTCTCGGCGGGGCTTTTTCGTCGTCTCGCGGGCTACTTCTTCTTCGTCGGACTCCCCTTCTGCTTCCTCTTCGTCCTCGGCATCTTCGGCTGCTCGCATGTGGCAGGTGCGCGTTGCGCCGATTCCCAATCGCGCGCGCTCGACCTCGTCTTGAGTCGGGCTTGCCTGGCACAGGGCCCCAACCAAGTGGGACCCCGCAAAGTCCCTCAGAATTACCCCGCGACCCACCCAACACGACTTTCAAACACATACCACTGTGTTACCTGCAAGGCATCCTGCGTGCCCTTTCTGGTGCCTCCCACTTTTACCCCGCAAAGTAATGAACTTCACCCTGCGGCAAAGTACTGGCCCAAGGCCTCCTGGACTTGCCAACACAACCAGCATTAGACACATTGCTGCCTGTACATGCTCGTCCTGCTGGCACGCCATTGCGCAAGTAAGGTTACGGTGCATGCACTGCTAATCCACATTGGCCTGCGTCTGTGTGTGCACGATTGCTGCGCATAGCACAGCAGGTTTGTAGACGAGACTGAACGACGCATTGCACTGGTCAGGTAAGAGTGCTGCCGTTCATGAATGGTTGCTCCGAAATGTTTGCGCAGACGATGCAATCAATTGCATGAAGACGTTCACCCCGTGTATTATACGATTGTTGTTGCTTGCAATAAGGATGCACACATGAGCAATGCACATGGGCATATATCGTTCAGTGAATCGGTTTCCAGGCTTATGCATCAGTTTGATTCGGAACAGCAAAACTGTACAACTAGGTTCGGGATTAACGCTTCTTGCATCGCTACCTTCTTTGCTTTGTCCACAAGCACTGCCACACGCTGTATCGTTCATAGCAGTCACTGTGCAATGTCAAGTCTTGCTGCACAGCTCAGCCGCTGAACGCAGTCTGATGGTTATCGCATGCCATCACCTTCAATGTTTGGAGCAGCAGCCGCAGCTCTGATACAATCCACAAGCCCACACGCGGAGCCACACCTAGCTTCTTCGTCATGTCCATGCAACCCCATCCTCAAGACTGGATGGATTTACCCGATGCTGTCGTTCTTGCTGCCAGTAATAAAACTGCTGGTTGCGTGGGCCTTTGTCTTCTACTCGCTCACAGGCCTCTTGCTCGTGTGTAGAGCAACGACCAACGACTCAGCATGACGAATATTCATCTTGCAGCAGATATCCTCGAGCTTGCTGGTCTCCTTGCGTGCGGGTACATGAAAGCGGCCGCACAACTCCTTTTGTGCAGCAACAGTATGGTTGCCCGATTTCGTGGTCAAGTCCTCATAGCTGGGGTTGCGGCCCATGCTTGTAGCACGCGCGCGATCACATACATCCGCAAGCATGGCGTTAGCGTCCAAACCTGCATCCCACATTCCATATGCACCATACTCGGTGAACTGAAGCATCGTAGACATGATGGCTTCAGACTCCTTCAAATCCCGAGTGACGTCTGCCAGCCGCCTCTCCTTTTTTACAGTGTTGTAGGTGTCGTCGACGTCTGGCATTGCCAGCATCGCCCCCTTATGCCAAACGTCACAAATGGGTCGTTGCTCAGTGCGTTCAGCTGCCCTTGCAGTGTCCCTGCTTGCTGCGTCATGGGCAGCAGTTGATTGCCGTGCGTGTCGGCCTCCATGCGAGCAACCATATAAGAGCCACGACAGTTGTGGCGTTGACGAGTTGCATGCAGCGCAACTGCTGTGTCAATGGCCCTCGCCTTGCCAGCAACGTCCTCACCCGACTGGCCAAGAGACACACCGACCTTCATCATCACGCTAGTGATGTTGTCTGCGCGGCATGCAGGGAAGGCTGCTGTGAGCTTGTCAAACAACTTCGCAACCGACAACTTCACATATGGCTGCACACGCATGGGGGACATGCTTGTCCGCAACACATGCCAGCGCAGCACGCAACTTAGCAGCTGCTGCATGCTCACCATTCAACGACACACAATGCTCGCTATACGCAAGCACTGTCAACTCCTGTACCATAGCGTTCCGCGTCCGACGGCCCGCCGTATCCTGCGCATGGCGCGCCAACGCCTGACGATGCGTGTGAAACGTCCTGTGCCTTGCCAAGCTTGGACTGCCAAGACCAGCACACCCTCGAAGCAAACGAAAGCCGCATCCGTGTGTGAATGCATGTCAGCACCACCGTCACGAAACGACGCCGCACAAACAAGTTCGAGCTCCGCCTGCGTCATCGTATCCAGCAGAAGCGTGCTGCGCACTGTCGTGCGCAAATATGGCAGCACGTGCATGATTGGACTGCGGTGCTCCCACGATGCCTTGCCAGCCACTTTCAGCGACGTCACACGAGCCAGGAAACGCGCAATGTGTTGATAGCTCGCCACGTAAACGGTGATATGGCCCAACATGTAAGCAAGCAACGTCTCGTACAACACGTTCTTCGCAAAGAGCTGGCACAGCTCGGCCAAGTGGGGCTTGCACAGCTGTCCGGTCGTACCGATCCATGTTGACGAACGAATCGAGCTGGATGTAAACGAGCGTGCGGTCGCTGAGAGCACGCATCATCTCCAACCTGTGCACAGTCCGTGTGAATGGATATGGCACGACCTGGCGGTGGCCCAACTCATCAGTGTATAGCTTGTACACCGTACGGGTGAGCTCACGAACGAATGGTACAGCCGACGCGTCCAACGAAATGTAGTGTTTGCGCACATCGTTCGTCAAGACTGGCAGCACGAAGCACGTACACGCTTCGTCTGACATCGGCGCGGTGTGCGTGAGCGGGTCAAGGCGATCAAACGCGATGGCATGCGAGTTAGAAGGGTTGCTGTGGACTTCATCCTCCTGCGCTGAGCAATCATCATCACGAGTGGCGAACGGCTTGCAGATACGAAGAACTGCATCGACGCATGGCACGGTCGATTGTTTCGCAGTACTCACTCGCAAGCGGGGCAACCCGCAACACAACTTCACGACCAGGATACCACATTCGATGCTGGTCAAGAAGGTGACCCCGTTCGCAATGCAATGCTGGACGAGGGCGACGACAACGCTCCACTCAGGAGACTCGTCCGCGAATAGAGCTGCATAAAGGTCGGATGCGGGTTGCACCCTTTTTTTTCGATGCGTCGCAATACATGTCCTGCTGCCTCGGCATCGGCACCTTGCCGATGCACACACGAGCGTGCCCAGCCAAGCTGACGGCCAAAGTCGAAGCCAGCGAATATAGCGTCGGGCAAACGAAGTTTCATACAATACGATGGTGGCTTGCCGCGATCCTCCGTGTGCAGGGCGGGTGTGTATACGGTGACACCATCCTCGAAACATATAGTCGGAGGCCTGACATGGAATCGACTGCACTGGCTGTTGCGCCTGTTAGGCTCTATACGCGGCGAGGAGTCAGCACCATAACTGTCCATGGTGTCAGCCATGCCCACATCAGCGAGTGCCAGCATCATGCCATTTGACGCGCCAGATTGCGATCCAATATATGCTGCCACTGAAGGTTGTAGATCCCTCGACGACTTGGCTTTGATCGGAGTGAGACGTGTGTTGCCAAACTGAGACATAGACGTCGGTGGAAAGTCGTCCGATGTCCCACGCTTTGCTGCAAACGCCGCTGCTAGCTTGTCCATCTGCTCCCTCGTGTAGGGCGAGAAACGTCGCCTCAAATGCTGGTACCTCGCAGCGGACTTCAATCCCAAGAATTGAAGATATTTGACTGACGGTCGCAGAAACGTTAACGGGCCCGGCACTTCGAATAAATGGCCCGACTGTGTCATAAGTGGGATCGTATCCACAATGTCGGTTTCCGCCTGCAGCACCAATGCCAACTTCGACCCACCATTCACCTTCTCAACAACAACGCCAGTGGACGTGGCACCAGACGAGGGAACTGTACCCCAAACTGGTTTCGCTCCAAGGTCTGTGGAGCAAGCACCATACGCATCCTTACACGACTCGTTTGACATAGTGTCGACGCGCTGCTGAACGAACGATCTTGTTTTGTAATGTACGGTCACGTCCTCTGGCGTGTACTTGCGCTTCGTCGGTCAGCAGCATTCATAGCAAGCTCAGCCTGCTGATTCTGCAACGTCTCAACCTGGCCACGTCTAGTCACCTTGGAATTCCTGAGCTTGATCAACGCCTCTGCACTGAAACGGTGTCGACTCGACGGAATCCACACAAGCTGCACACACATTGTAAATGCTGCGAGTTTTGCGACGTTCATCGAGCTGCACTTCTAGATCAGTCGAATCCTAAACGTTGATGGCCTGTTTCACAAATACCACAAGAGCAGGCTTCACCAAGCGAAACCGAAGTAGACGCATCATAAAGCACAACCATGTGCCGCGTTGCTGACATCGAAGACACGTTGCTGCCAAGACTCACTTCTGACGACTCAATGTGTGCCACATTGCGTCTGACAGCCATGGCGACCTGGTCGACATGCGAAGGAATGCGCGGCACCTACCACACGGCGCATGTCCGAGCAAGACAAGTCTGAGTTGGCAGCGGCGGAAACATATAATGATAGACAGAAAAGCAAAGTAGCAAGGACACGTGCCACTCCAATCCGCGAAACCATGCCGCGACCAGCAATGCACAATGGTTGGTCGTCAACGGAGGCGGTTCCCCAAGGTTCGACACCATTTGGCGGCCAAGCATACACCACAGCTTGGTTGTTGGAGGGCGGTTTCCCAACGTGCGAAACCATTCCGCGACCAACGATACGCAACGTTAGATTGCTGGAGGCCTGTGCCGCAAGGTGTGAAGCCATTCCGCGACCAAAAGTGCACAAGTGTTGGTTGTTGGGAGGCGGCATCCCAAGGTGCGAAACCATTCCGTGACCAAGAATTCGCCAGCTTCGGTTGTTGTCGGGCTGCGCCCCAAAGTGCGAAACAGTGCCGCGACCAATAATGCTCAACTGTGGGTTGTTGGAGGGCGGTTCCCCACGGTGCGAAACCATTCCGCGACCAAGAAATCCCCACGTTTTGGTTGTTGGAGGGGAGGGAGGGGGGGGCGTTGCCGAAACTGCGAAACCATACCACGATCAGCAATGCTCAGCTGCGGGCTGTTGGAGGGTGGCGCCCCAAGTTGCGAAGCCATTCCGCAACCAAAGCTGGACACTGCTTGTGTTGGTTGAAGGCTTACCCCCAAGGTGCGAAACCATGCCGCGACAAATAATGCACAGATGCTGGTAGTTGGACGGCTGCGCCCCAAGGTGAGAAGCCAAGCCGCGACCAATGATACCCGTATGTTTGGCGGTTGCAGGGCTGTGCCCCAAGGTGCGAAACCATGCTGCAAGAGCAAAGAGCAGCGACGGTCCTGGCGAGACGGGTGCAAGGCAGGCAAGTTTTGACCACACTGATGTGTAGATGTTAAGCTTGAGCCAAAGATGGCACCAAGCACAGGGTGAACATCACTTGCACGGATTGCTATACAGGTGCATGTATGGAAAGGTGTAGGGATACTCTAACACCCCTCGACTGATGTCCAAACATCAAGTCGGCAAATTCATGCCAAACTTGATTCGATGCTTCTCTGCAAGACGATTTCAGGCATCTCTCACGTCACGATTCAAACGGCGAATTCCGACACGTCCATGCACCTTCTTGATCTCATCCGCGGGCGTGTACTTCGTAAGGGCATTCGCTGGATGTTCTGTCCCCTTCACCTTTTCGACTCTGACGACCGTGTCGGCGACGGTTTCTTGGACCCACAGGTACCTGGTCTCTAAATGCCTTACTCGGCCGACGCCCCTTCGTCCAACAATCGACTTTGCAGCGGATGAATCCGTCTTGACTTTCACGCACGCTCGTCTCGTACTCCATCCGAGGTCACTCATCAACGATCCTATTCCGATCGTTTCGGCAATACCCTTTCACCAGGGCATATAGCTCAGACTCCCCGGACGACAAAGCCACCGAACCTTGAGTCGACGACCAGCTCTTCACGCATCCACCTCCTACTACGACCACACCGCCACTCGTAGACTTTCTCGTCGACAGGCACCCCGCCCAGTTGGCATCGACATAGGTAACTATATCCCCGGCGTATGCGTCGCCATCGAAGGCTATCGACAGCTCGGGGTATTCCAGCAGATACCTCGCAATACGCTTCAACTTTGTCCAGTCTTCTTTACTTGGCTTCGACATCCTCCGGCAAACTTCCTTACTGGCGAACTGAATGTCCACCCTATCGGCCGCGAGGTAATTCGCAGTGGCAGCAAGCCCACGGAAACGCTTCTTCGCTTTCTCGTCAAGTTCCTCGGACCCGTCCTCCTCCACGTCTTCCTCCTTAATTCCAGAGCACTGCAATCCATTCGACGACTTACTTAATCCCAGCTCCTTGATCAATACCGCTGCGTGCTTCGCATCTGCCTTGCACTCGATAGCGTCTTGACCCCACTCCACCGTGCGATTCAAGATATCGATCTTCTTCATGTTGCCAACCTCTGGTCCTGTTACTCCTCTCAGGTTGATCCCATACCAACTCTTCATCTTCATCTCAATCCACTTCAAACTTTCGCTCGGACCAACAAACGTGAAGTCATCCACATGCACGACGCAAGCCAGCTCCTTCTCCTTGTGGTGCATGATGGTGGGTGCAGCCTTTCCTTTTTACGAAGCCGACGCTGGTGAGCTTACTGCCGTACTCAAGCTCCCAAACCTGAGCCGCACCCTTCATCCCACATAGCCACCTCTCCAGTTGACCGCACATGCCCTCTTCGAAGTCCTCGGCGGGAAGCTGAATGTACGCCTTGGGGTCATCACACTTGCCGTGCAAGTGTGCCTTTTCACGTCGATGAACATAATTTTCCAAGGAAATTTGACATCACCTCTTATCCACTTGTTCCACCTCATCGCCGCTCCAGCCATCAGCAACGTTTTAGCCTCCAGCGGAGGCATCGCCGCGAACAAGCCCTCCCTGTCTTCGTTCTTCTGCCTGAAGTCGCGGGCAACCAGTCGGCACCTGTAGCTCCTCTTCTCGTCCGTCCCCTTGTTCGTGTCGATCCACCTCACTCCCGTCGGGTCCTTTCCTGTAGCGCTCCAGCAGTCTTCCAGCGGAACCTTGGTGTACACCTTCTCCCTCTTCAAGAACTCGACTTCCTCCAATCGCACTCCTCACCTCCGCAGCATCCAGCTCCTCATTGTTCAGGTCGTCCCACGCGAAGTCCTTATCCTCCATGTCGTCGTTGACCCACATCTCCACGCCTCCGATGCGCCTGACCATGGCCACACATCGTTCGTGTTGATCGCCCAAGTCGCCTTCGTCTCTCTTTCTCTTCCCCTTCAAGACGGTCCCATTCGACGTACTTCCGCTCGCCAGGGCTGCATCTCCACCTCGTCCTTCCTCATCTCCTTGTCTCTTTCTCTTCTCCCGCTGCACCTCCATGTTTGACAAAGCTCCACTAGGTGACGATGACGATGATTATGATGATCCAGCTCCTTCCACCGTCGCCGTCTCGACCTCGTTGCCCCCTCGGATCCACGTTCATGCTCTCCTTAGTATTATCCTCGTCCTTCTCGTTCTTCTTCTCCATTTTCTTGCGTTTCTTTTTCATCGCTTTCCATCACATGTTCCAGGAACTCGAACTCCCTCTTCTTCGCAGCCTCCATTCTTTCTGTGCCCTCCAACTGCAGCTCAATTCGCTTCCGGCATGCTTCACTGTGTCCTTGCCTACCCCCTCCCCACGCAGCAAGGAAAAGGCATCCAGGACATTTCGGAGTGTACCCGAACTTGTCGAAATCTTCCTTCTTCATGTACAGCCGCTTCGGGACTACCTCAGTTGCAGCGGGCTCATGTTCATGCCGAGGTCCATGAGGAAGCATGGGCACCACTCCTTCCAGCATCGGTCCGTCTGCATCTTTGTCCTCCTTCGACGTCCTCCATGGTACTCCTCCTATGCGTCCTGCGTTTTCGGGGCTCCATACGCCTTCCTTCGTACCGATGATGCTCTCGCCACTTGCTGCACGATGTCCTAAGTACACGCCGTCCTCCCACAAGCTGCTGAGTTTCGCCATCCTACCGGGCACCGGCTTTCTTCTAAACAGCACGCCTTCTCCGAACTCAATGCCAAGGAGCCTGCCCTTATTACCCTTCATCCGCTCGTGCGCTGTCTTACCGTCGTTGCCAATTTCGCACTTGTTCATGATCACGGCCGCGTGCTCCACCATCCATGGAACTACTGGATGGTCATCTGGAATCTTTCCCTTCCATATTTCTTCCAGCGCCGTTTTCGAAGTCCTCAGCAACCCCTGCACCGTCTGGATTGCTCGCTCGACCACGCCGTTGCTTGCAGATTCTCCCACGGGCGACTGCTCGACCATCGTCTTAACGTTTCCTCGGGCTCGCCGCACATCCTCAACCAACGACTGTATTGCCGGCTCCTGGCCCGACTTGATCGCGATCGCCGCAAACTCGTACCCAAGTTCACGAATGAAAGCCCCCGTGCGCCTTGCAGCAAAAGCATCCGTTGCACCTTTATTCGGGACCACCGTGGCTGCAGTCATCTTCGTAGCCCGCTCCCTTGCAACCAAAATAATCATCGTCTTCTCCTCACTCTCCGCACTGCTGACAAAACAATAGTCGAGGTGAATCTCTGGAACTTATCTTTGTCCTTCTCCTTGTCGACGGTGCTGCATCTTCTTCCCTCTTCCTTTGCTACAAATCGGGCACCAGGTGCGGTACGGCATGTGCGTCAACTGGTGGTGCTCATACTCCTCCATGCTCGGCATGTTCGGGTCGTTCATCTTCCGGCTGGTCTTCTTCACTTCCTCACTCGCCTCGTTACCCTCGTCTTCCTCTCCGCTCATTTCCATTACTTCATATACTCTTTCTTCATCTTCTTCCGGTCTTACGGGCCCACATAGGTTCAGGTTTACTCTACTACCTACTCCTACGCGTTCACCTGCCTCCTGAAATCCTGCTCACCCGACTCGTTGACCTCCACCATGAAATCCACGTCCAGCACGTACGCGTCGCCCTCCACTTTGATCGGCATCTTCCTCTTCGACTTCACGTTCTGGATGTAGCAGTCCTCCTCCTTTTGGCCCAAACTGCACCAAGTTTCCCTTTTCGACAATCCTCTTCACCGACACCAACGGCTTCGTCACGTCACTCACCTGGAAAGCAATGGACGAAACAGGGATGAGAAACTCCGCGACTCTGGAACTTGACTTCTTTCTCTCCGTAATGCTGCATCTCCTCGCCGTTTGCTGCCACGAACCTTTTCTTCTTAGAACTCCTCCTCAAAGTTTCATCCGGCAGCATCCCATGTGGCCACACTGATTCCTCGGCCCCGCTGTCGATGGTCACTTTTCCGCTGCTCACCTTCCTGAGCTTCGACTTCTCGGCCTTTCACGTCCACACCGTTGATCTCGACCTTATTTTTCGATAATGTTCAGCTCGTCAGTCTGTGACCTCAACGCCCTAGAATGCTTACAAACATTTCTTGGAGAACACTATCGCGCATTTCCTGCTTCATGACGACTACATGTTGGGTATGCTCTTTTTTACGGCACCGGTCTTTTCGCTGGTCTGCTGCATCGGCTGCTTGCTGTGACCATCCTCCGCTTCCTCCTCTGCCAAAGCTGCGTACATGTCCCAAGTCATGACGTTCTTGGGCTTCAGGTCCGAGAGTCCAGGAGGAGAGCCCACCACCCGCACGCTTCCAACGGACCAAACTCCTCCAACTTCCACGGCGTCTCCTTCTTCATGCTCGCACTCAGCATGCTCTTCAACTCCATGGACACCACTCCCACAGTCAGCCGCTCGATGCCCCCACTTCCCACACGTGTTGCAATTCCCGCTGAAGACATTCGGCTTTCCCTTTCCTTCTCCTTTCCAGCCTCCCTTGCCGTACTCACCCTTGCGGTAGGAGCCCTTGCCGTAGTCACTCTTGCCGTAGTCACCCTTGCCGTACGCGCCCTTGCCGTAGTCACCCTTGCCGTAGACGCCCGTTCCTCCTCCTTTTGGCAGCATGCTTCCTTTGCCTTTTGCTTTGGCGGACGGGCATTCCCTCGCAAAGTGCCCAAAGCCGCCACAGTTATGACAGGTATGCCCCCGCCCCACAGCCGCAATCTCGTCCACCTCCTCAGCCATGTATCCAGCTTCTGCCACCTGCCCTATATCCATAGCATTCGGGTCCAAAGTCATTCTGTTCTCCACGAGGCTTTTGATCTTGCCCCGAACCGGCAGGTACTCATCCAGCTTCGTGATACCTTGGAAGACATAGTCCTGTATATCCGGGGGAGGGGGGCACATCGCCGTCACCGCCGCGATCTTCATCTTCTCGGACAGCTTCTCGTCGAAATCCCATTTTCATCGTCTTTAACTTCAGCTCCCACTTCTCGATCATGACAATGAGGTCCCTCGGCGCCTTCGCTCGCCTTATCGCCATAATGTCTATCATTGACTGATGAGCAGCCGATCCGAGTTGTGCATGTGCTATGGCGTGCACACGAACTCATCAGCATCGACATAGATATCGCGTGCAGCTTCGAGCAACGTCATGTAGACGTGGGCCGCGTCGAGCTCGATCGTGTCAGCCTCTGTACGGCGAGGATTCGCTAGCAGACGGAATGTCGGCCTGCATGGGCTACAATAGTGCAGCGCCACATGCAACCATATCTCCTGCACAGACACCAACTCTGACATAGGGATGGGATCGTCTGGTTCAGCATGTGCAGGCTTGTCCGCACACTGAATGCTGATAGCCACGTCACCATCGTCGAAAGGGCTGATTGCTCCATCGACGTTTCCCTCTTCATGTTTTCGGCCAGCCACATTACTCGACGCCAGATCCTGCCACACAAATAGCCAGACAACTCACACATACAAAATACTGCGACAGAACATGGTGGCTTTACCTTCTGGGCCCGACGAATGTTTGGCAGCGTGCATGAGGGAGGTGGGGCTGATGGTTGTGGAAGAAAAGGGCGTGCACCTTGTCGAACATGTGTTAGAAGAGCCTCGTACATCGCACGATACGCCGTATGGCCAAGTAGAGAAGCAAGACGTGGCACCTCTTGCTGCAATGGCGGTACCCAATCCACAGCACGCACACGCGTGTCCTTGCAACCACCGGTCAACGAAGACGAGCAAAGCGAAGACAGCGCTGGTAACAACGGCAAGAACCGATCACGACACCTGGCGCCATCACCCTTTTGCCATGTGAAAACTGTGTTCTCGTTCGCAGCATAGGCCTGCTGCCTGACACGGGTCACGATGCGTGCATCAGCACTGAGCTCATGAAGCATCGCACGATACGCATGTGCACTGCCATCATGCGGCACACGCCCACGGCCAAATGCGTCAGACGCCAGCAAGGCACGAACGCAAAGTAGAACTGTAGCACGCCCCATGCCACGAATCAAGTCGCGAGATACCTGGCCGAGCGAGATGTCACCTGCAGCATGTATATGACTGGCAGCCTGGCCCAACACCTCGAACTCATGACGCTCTGCAGGGTTCACTATCGCGTACTATTCAGAGAGCTCGCGCGTGAACAAGCGGCGCGCCAGTCCTTTTACACTTCGATGACACAAACGCTCGTCACGCACCTCCACCACAACGACGTCGTTGCTTGATGAACTGCTTGTCCTTATTCACGTATTGTTTGCGGCGCTTGCCCTTGCATCGCCTGTAATTGCGCGGTGGCTTCCTAGGCGTGAGCTCAAGCCTCAACAGCGCAGCCATTTGTTGTACGAAGGACGAGCGTAGACGAACCATCGCCAACACGAGCTCAGAGGACACTGTATGCACGTTCGGCTTCGTGATCTGCTTGGACTTGCTGACCACGATCTTGCGCAGCGTCGAATTCCTCAGCGCCAGCGTCGTGATCGACGTCTTCACCATGACTGTGACAATCGACAACTCAAAAGTCGTGACGGCACCGTCTATGTTGTCACCATACTAGTCCAATAACGATTGTGTAAGCTCGTCCAGCATCAATGGGCAACGCGCCTTCAACAGAGGCTTGTAGCGTTGTGGCTCACAAAGCAGCATAAACACCATGAAGGCAGGACTCCTGTGCATCGTCACAGGCAGCTCATATGCCACTGCAGCCTGACGAGACAGCAACTTGTACAACATATGGCACCACCTCACTGCTTTTCCATTGTGCTGGCAGCCCCCGCATGTGCTCTGCGCCATGCAGACCCGCACTTGCAGCAAGGCACTCTTCATCACGACGACCAGAGGCAGCCTCGAGCAGAGGCCACGTTCGATCAGCAAGCAAGCCCCGCACGGTGGTCTCACCCTCGACATGTGTCGCAACCTGGCTTGTCGAATACGCCTTACTTGCAAAGGCTAGCTCGTCAGTGGGGGTACTTGAACATGGGCGACCGAACACAACGCATGAACCGCATGAAGACTCCCACATCCCCTGATCTGCAGAACTTCAACGAATACTTCCGATTCGATGCATTCTTATTACGTTTATCGTCCGCATCGTCCTTCGATGCGGCCGGCGCTGATGGTACAGGTGCGCGAGCAGCTGGCGGGCCATACATATAAATATCGATGTCTCCGATCGCCATCAAGCCAGACGGGTTTTCATCCGCAGGCTCTTCCAACTCTTTTGCTAACAACGACGTCAGTTACACCTCATACGCTCGGGCAAAGACGTTGTGTATGCAAGCAGGTCGCCCTATATATCGAAGAGGCTGGTGTGTGCCAGTCCAACTCTTCAGCTTCAACACAAGCGGCATGTGCTTACACAAAGCTGGCACCAACAAGTAACGGACCATGCTTTCTGTGCCATCGCCAACAGGCACGAGCACGAAGGTGGTCCCCACTCGCCAGTCCTCAGGTGTCAAGTCAGCCACGACACGTCGCTCCACAACAAACTGCTCGTCATGGCCATGCTGCGGCAAGAAGGTATTCATAGCCAGCTTGCGATAGGCCTCCGCTTCTGCAGAAAGTGGCTCAGTCAGCGTGGCCCTGCTGCGAAGGATTAGTTTGACCACCGCCTCCACGAAATGGCACAGCTGACCAGAGATATGCAGGCTTAACGCGAGAGCGATCATCCCATATGTCGCCGACGCGACCAACGCGTACGTCGTTCGGCGGCAGAGACCACAAGCGATGTGAGCACGGCACAATATGATGATCTCAGCCCAAGCCTCATCTTTGCTTGGCATGACAATCTTTTTTTTCAGCCTTGCGGTGATTCGAGCCACAATATACACAAATGACTCGAACCTTACGCCTGCACCGTTGTCTGTGGGCCTTGTGCTCCTGGTGGTGTGCCAACATCCCATACAAACATTCGCTGGTGTGGCGATCGGCAACTTGTAGGTGATGCAGCTGTTCACCGGTTATGAGGCAGAGTTCGCCATCTCGCGCAAACAGCATGCCATTTGTACCCATGGACTGCAACACCGTTGCGACGGAAGGGCTGCTAACTGCACCAGAGCTGTCGGGGCCTGCGTCAGCCACGCTTGCACTTGGCTCAGCGACCGCTGAACCACCACTTAGATAACCAATGCAGCGGGCTGCAGGAGTTACATCGAAACGCCCTTGTGTACGCAGCGTCAGGTCCACACCATCGTACGCCTCGAACTCCACAAACACATGATGCACTACATCAGACGCTGCCCCGATGGTTCTCTCCATATCCTGCCACTGCTGCGCTGAATGCTTGACCGTTATCGCTGCAGTCACGAGGCGCAAACTTCTAAAGCGTTTGCGGTCGATGTTGCATCGTGACGCCGCGTCCGACCCTGTCGAATAGGTTGACTTGGTGACCAAACGATGAATGGAAGTTGCAAGGTCTGACTCGTCGAGGTCGTCGTCTGGGCAGCAGCGCGCTCCACGAGCAAGCGTTGTAGTGTCGTAGCCACGACGATAGGGTACAACAACACATGCTTCATCGTCGGCGACCTCAAGCCCAGCTGCGTCGCCGTCCATAGGCTCACCTAAACGTGATAAGGCATCCTCCCACACATCCTCGTCGGCACTGCCATCATCCATTGGCAATGCATCAAAAGCTTCGTCCAATGGCCCCCTTTTCTCGACATAAGCTTCTATGGCAGGAGACGCATCAGCATCAGGCAGGGCATTCAATGCAGCGTCAGAGTCGCCCATATCCCCTCCCAAGTCTTCTTCGCAATTCGGTAGCGCATCGAGCGCATCCTGCCACATGGGAGCTGCACACTGGATTATGGATTGCCCCACATGCAGCGAACTGAAATCGAATGTCTTGATTGTGAAACTGTAACGGATAAGATATGCTGCCTTACGTTTGCAAACGAACCGACCTATACTACTCTATGCATAGACACTCTGTGCTCTCGAGAATTAGGGATGTATGATCGTGTTCGGCTTCACTGTGATGATAGAACCACAGATGCAGCGTTGACCTTATTGACGGGCTGGGGCGTCATACACTGGCAGGTAGGCTGGGATAGAAACAGCTGAAGGAGGGTGTTGGATCCAATGGTGCTGATGTGGTATATTAGGATGGGCAGAGTGGACAGATATAGATGGGCAGGAAACATGTGTGACTGCTTTGTGCTGTGTTAGTGTGAGCTGGTGAGAGCACCCTAGCATAGCTTGCAAGCCTGACCGTTACGAGCAAGGGTACTGAAAGCAATGGCTGGCGGGTGGACTTGTGAGAATACTTCGATCATGGATTTGCGCGGTATGATTTTCGTAGGTGTGCGGGGACCCATGCGGGAACGGTTTTGCAAACAGTGGCGGCGATTTGCGGGACCCCTTTGCGGGATGGTTTGCGGTACCTAGCGGGAATGAGTTTGCTATTTGTTGCTGGGTGGGTCGCGGGGTGAATTGCGGGACTTTGCGGGGTAACTGTTGATTGGGGCCCTGTGCCAGACAAGCCCGACTCAAACCTCGTCGCGAAGGCTCATGATGGTGATGACGAGCGCGTCCGGAACTTCTTTCAAGGAGCCCATGGCTTTCTCTACCTCTCGCAATAGCTGCTGCTGCGCTGGCGCCTGCGCAATCGTTGGCTGTTGCTGTCTCGGCGTCAGCCCTGATTCCGCTGGCGTCTGTGGGTACGCGCTCTTGACTCCCCACTCGTTGACCTTGGTGTCCAGCTTCGCTTCGAAATAAGAGCCACATCCACGGCAGGCTGCGAGAGAAAACGAACACCTCCTCTTCCTCTTGTAGCATGCATGGCAGAGCCAATCTGGTCTGCGTTGCTTCCCCGTCGAGTTTGCACTCTGCTGCTGACGCTGGTAGCGCTGCTCTCGTAAGTTGTGAGCGGTTTGCCAACCTGCCAGCTCCACCACCGCATAGCTGGTCGGGTGGGACCCCTTGCTCCCACGAACCGGGCATGGGACGAACGCCGTGCAACGGGCGCTGTTGCGGCGGTGGCCGGCAAGGAGGTCGGACGCCTTCTACAGCAGGGACGAGCGCAAAACAGCGGCGTGCTAATAGCAGCTGGGCGGAGGCCGACCCCTTGTCGGACGCCCGACCACCGGCACGGCACAGTTCCCCGTGCCGATAGAAGGTGGTTGCTGTTGCTGTAGCAGTATGGATAGCCACGTTGTTGCTGCTGTAACTGGCGTTGTTGCTGCTGCTGTTGCTGCTGCTGTTGCTGCTGCTGTTTATTGCTTCTTTCGCCTTTCAAAGGGGACCGTCCACGTCGTGAAGCGATACTCCTGTGGCAGCGCATGGACTCATGAGCGGGTCGGCGGCCAGACGGAACGGTGGGAGAAAGGGGCCGTTCGCAACAGCAATTGGCTGGAGTGGCCCGGTCCACCGAAAACGGTGGGAAGCAGGGCCACGGGGAAAAACGACCGAATGGGCACGGGGCATCTCACGCTCGCCAAAGGCGTGATCCCGTTCCTGTGGCGCGTAAGGTCAGAAGACCGCGGGCTGGCACAAGGCGAGGCCGCCCCACAGCGCGGTCGTGTCATCGGCGCCACCTCTTCGGCACCAGACGGGACCTCGGACAGAGCAGCAAGCACCCGCGAGCAAAGGGGTACCGCTTCTTGCGATTTTTTTCGCGTAAACGAGTCGTCGCCCCGCGTAACACAGACCCCAACTCGGGGTTCCGTGGGGCGTCCCTTGCTCATCCCGAGCTTGGGCTTCCCGACGAACCAATTGGCATCGGAGATCGCCTTGATCATCCTTTTGGTGCCGTGCATGCTGTAAGCTCCCGCAGACAGCGCTGCCCGCGGTGCAACCTTGTTCAAACAACTCCGCTGCCCGTCGATGGCAGTTTCCGGGAGCTGGCACTCCGACACGGGAATCGCCTGCTGAGTCCTGTTCAGCAGAAGCTGGACGGCAATGCTGTTCCAGCTCGTGAGGTTGGCGAAAGCAGACGTCATGCGCGCCCTGCCCAGACATTTAGCCTTCCTCCTTCTGTTCTTTTGCCGGTACAACGGCTCATTAGCTGGGGCGCGAAGTAGAACGGGCTTATGCTGGCGGGGGCTGCCACGCCGAGTCTCACGGGGCACCAAGCACGCGTCTTCTGGCCATACATAGCAAGTACGTTGTTCGGGCTGCTTCCCCAGCTTTGCGTTCGGCTGCAAGTTCGTGCTGCGAAACTTGGTCAATATCACAGCTTTGTTGAGTCAGCAGCGGCGGCAGGGGGCCGGGCCTGCTCACGCTCTTCCTTGGCGTGCGCCCGCCCCCGATGCGCGTGAGGTTTGCGAGGCCACCACCCTTCGGGTTGGCGCATAGCAAAACGCGGCCCCTCAGTGCGGCCGTGCCGGGGGCGCAGCCATTCCCGCACCGTGCGCGTTCTCGGGCGGTGCAATCCTCAACCACATTTTGACCAACGGAATGTAGTTATGAAAGATAGCTCCAGTCGATCGCTGGAAGAAGAATTTGAGACCAGGTTTAGCGGCTTTGAGGATGTTGACAGCAGTGCGCCCCCGGACTTCCAAGGCAATCTGGCGCTGGCTTTTGTCTTCCGAAATGTAGTACGCGATTTGGGCTCCACCTGCCGTCTGGATTTGGGTAGGGCGCCAAGTTCCGTCGGGGGTTCGCATAGAGCCAAGGACCCTGAGAACTCTGTTAGCGGCTGTACTTTTATCGCCTTCAAAATGAATTTGGAAGTACCGTGAACGGTGGGCCGAAGAATTGTTTTATTGAATTCTGTGGGGATTCGATAAGGTCTTGGGGGACTTCGTCTTTAGTGTTGACCCGCATGATCGTGGGGTCGGGGATCCGGTCAAAGGCAAACTCGGGAAACGCCACCTCGGACTGTGTTTGCCACTTAGATATCGGAGACAGCAGCCTCCAGGATCCGAACTCTGTCTTCCACCTTCTCCAACTCATGACGTAGGTCAGATTCAGCTCGACTTCCGCTTGCTCCTCTGGACCACCTTGACCTGCTACTCGAGTGCTGCGATACGCGGCGAGACCCATTTCTCGTATGAGTGAACCGTTTGAACCATGAGCTGTTTTCCGTGGTCCTGGATTTTGCTGGTGAACTCGTTAAGGATGTCAGGGAGATCCGTGCGTCGAGTGAAGGTTTCGGTGTCGACGTCCGGGATGTCCAAGTCAGGCACGTCGTCGGCGATGGTAGGGCCTTGCTCAACAGCAGGGCGCTTCGCAAAGCACGTGGAACTTCACGGGACGAGTTCGCCATTTCGTAGACGATACCGAAGACCTGCACGAGGTGCTGGAAATAACACGCCCAGAAAGGGCCACAAAGAAGAAGTATACGAGCAACCAATTCACGTTACCAAAACGCTTGACGGGAACAAGGTCGTAGTCGGACTGTAACACGTTCGCGAACTCAGCACCACAATGGATGCAAAGTAAAACCACCAAAATTAAAATAGAGCAGGGCACTGCACCACGTTCGCCAATCCACCGCGGTAAGGAACCCTCCAGCCGGGCTGCGAGAATGCACGGAGAGCCTCGGGCGCCACGAGGATCCAGCCAGTGTCACGAGCCACGCGGCAAAAGCTATGGCGATGAGATGGCGAGTATAGCCTCGCTGAGCCTCACGCAGTGCCTGGAAAGGATTTGGATCGGGGGACCCAAACATACCTTGAGCCAAAATGGCTACGGATTTTTGATTGGAGTGTTGTGAGGTACAACTGGCGTTGGCTGAAGTAGGAAACCCTCCACGTTCCGCGAAGAGACTGGGGCTGGCGTGCTATGCCCTCCAATCGGCGTTTGCATTACCGAGGGACCGAATGGTCGTATCAGCAATTTCGTATGATCAACGTTTTCTCGATGATGTATTTGATTTTCGCACACCTGGCGGCTCGAGGTCGATTTCCGTCCCGATCCAATGGAAGCGTTGGACATCCTGGCCAATCTTGTTGCAACATCTTTCAAGCCTCTTGGTGTCGTTGGCGCAACAATGCCGTACGCTTCTATCGATATCGGGATGACTGTAGCGCCATACCTGTCTTGTTTGTCTGCACAACATGTTTTTGCCGCAAACCCTGGCTCGCGAGCGCCTTCCTCCTCTTCGCCCTGGTGTGGGCATCGCACAGTCGCATCCCATTTCTGTGTTGACGTGTCCGCCGGGAAGGAGGTGACAACGTCTATTACAGCGTCTTCGATTGTACAACGATTTGATTATCGATCTATGCGGCCTTGTGCGTGCATTTCCTCTTTTGCACAATTGCGGATGCCGCAGGGGCGAATCGGGGGCTTTCAGGCAACGAGGATCTGTATTGTTCTGGTGCGACTCATTTTTCTTTGCTTTGCCGCGGCAAGCGTCAGCTAACACTGCGCACCCCTCGGCGCCACAATTTGGTTAATGCGCATTCGCGCCCCGACGACGAAGTGCGTATTGTCCATCAATGCACTCGGCGGGGGCACGTCTGTCCAGAACCCTGTCCCTGGTCCACCGCGGGAATGCCATGGGCACAGTATATTGTTGTCATCAGCTGCTTCTTGTGCTCCTTGTGCGCATTCGGCGGCTTCTACCAGCGTCATGATACGACTTTGGGTACCTCAGGCCATTTGGGCTGCCAAAGCTTCTGGGTCGTCTAAACCCTGTTGCCGTTGCTGCTTGTGCTGGCTGTTGCTTTTGTGTGGCTGCTGTGTCGTGTGCAGCAGTTGTTGTTACTCCTGCCGCTGCTGTTGTCGTCGCCGTCGTCGTCGCTATTGCTGCTGCGGCTGCGGCTGCTTGCTGCTGCTTATGATGTTGCTGCTGCAATTGTTGCTGTTGCCTTTGAAGAAAACGACGGTGAGAAGACTAACGACACCGAGCATTACGTCGATGCTCTGGCTCGACGACTACTTCATGGGAGATGTGGCAAACCTCGAACATAATCAACGTGACAGGATTGCTGAAGTCCTTCGAACTCCCCAAAGAGGTGCTGAGGGGTGAGACCTACATGTCACACACCATAAATGTATAAATATATATCCAATATGTCAAGAAGAAATAGAGACAGAGAGAAAGAGAGCAAGTCAAGCCGAAAATAAACAAAAACACACGATTTCCGCGCCTGGGAGAAAAATGATGCAGCGCTGTATTCGTCCGAACCTCAGAACGATGCGCACTGGGTATGCGCGTGCACCGACGTCCGGATTGTCTACACAGCACAAACTGGCGTACCCCATTCGACGAGACACCGATTTACCACAGGCGCCAGCCAGTATCCGTGGAATAGTTTGGATCGACGATTGCTATATGGGAGATTTGGCAAGCATTGAACATCATCAACTTGACAAGATGGCTTTGAAGTCCTTCTAACTGCCCCAAAAAGGTTTACAGCCCTAGCACGGGACAAAATCTAAAGACACACACACACAATTGCAGAGCAAGGCGAGGAACACACTAAAATAGAAACAAAGACAAGACAATTCAAGCCCCAAAGAACCCCAAGATGTGAATGATGGTTGAAACTTTCTGAGAAGTGCAGCCCACAACCGACAAAGGACGAAAAGTCTAAATGTCGAGCTTAGTCGAACTCACGGAGACGATGGGCGCAAAATCGCACGTGCTGGAGGGGACTATTCTCGGCACCTCTGCTGATAAACCTGGCCAACTTCCCCTGACAAGCCCGTCTCTGAAAACAGGATCTGTCAGGATGAAACTGGCGCCACAGAACAACACAAAATAGATTCTAATCTCCATGGCGGGAGAACACGCAAAACAAATGAGCGACACAAACCCAAATCAGCAGTGACAGACAGTGTTCGGCTGACACCAACTCTGCGAGATTTTTTGTAGGAGACATGTTGCCCAAAATGACACCTCAAAATGCCTCCTGTGGAAAGCTCGACGATCAGAAGTGTTGGGCATACCCTGCGGCCGAAATTAGCCAATGCCAAAACACCATCATCACCTGCTGTTGTTGCTGAGCCTGTTGCTGCGGCGGCTGCTGTTGTTGCTGCTGCATTGGCACACCTTGATGCTGCTGCATCTTTTGCTGCTGCTGCAACTGTTGGAGTTGCTGCAACTGTTGCATCTGATGCGCAGCATACTGTTGTTGCGGCGCTCCCTGGTGAATGGGTTTTTCATCACAGCAGGCATTTCCATAACTCCCAGTCAAAGTTAGTAGACCCCCCAAATTAGAAACCACAGGGGCAGGCGGGTAAAATTGAAAATCCTCCCACTACCTCCGCCTGGGCCTTGTGCCCTGAGGCGTTTAGACACTCCTTGAATCATCAAATCATCCAATTTATCAATTGAATCATCAAATCATCCAATCAATCAATCACCCAATCACCAAATCACTCAATATGAAGATGATTGCCCCTACCCCAACCCCTCCCGCGCGGCCTCGGCCCAGCCAACTGAAGTACTGGCCGGGACGGGGCTTCGAGGGCCAGACACACTGTAAAAACACATTGATTTTTGCACAAAATGGAAAACCAAGCTCTTCGTTTTCGATCAAAACGATTGCATTTGTCATAAGCTCGGGATCCGCAGGAGTATAAATTGCCGGGGAAAAGTTGCTAAATCGCGCCGTGCCGCCGTGGTCTGCTCAAAAATGTCGGCACGAAGGCCGCGCTGCGTCACTAAACAGGTGTCCACGGGTGGTGCTCTGAATCTTTTCGGTCATCCTCGCGCTGCTGTCTGCTGTCTGCGATCTGCTATCTGCTATCTGCTATCCGCCTGGGCCTCGCTGGCCCAGCCGATCAACAAGTACTTCAAAGAAGCCTTTTTGGGTCCACTTGTGCCAGTCTTGTATAGTTGTCGCTCACGCTCGCATACTGGAGCCTAGATGTGCCCCGCACCATATTCTTTGTCGCAAAGTATCCCATTTGAGAAATCCAAGGGGATAAAGTGCTGTAAAATACCGGACGGACGACACATCAGGCCTCCAAAACGCGAGCGTCGTGATCATCAATGTTCCAAAACGCAAGCGTGAGCTCAACTTTTGAAGGCATTCTTATCCCCCTCCCACACAAAATGCTCACTGCTTCTCCGCCTGGGCCTTGTGCCCTGAGGAGTTGAGACACTGCTAGAATCATCAAATCATCCAATCAATTGAATCATCAAATCATCCAATCAATCAATCATCCAATCACCAAGTCCCAGCAACCAGCAATCAAAAACCAACAACGTGGCCCCGACTTGGCCCAGGCGGGAGCCGCGAAGCGACAACAATTAGAAACCACGGGGCAGAAGGGTAGAATAGAAAATCCAGCCACCACCTCCGAGTACTTAAAGCACGAAGATCGATTCCCAGCGTAAACCAGCGTTGGGGCACCTCGTACCCATCGAAGGTTCATGATTTGCACTCAGGCCGCCGTGGCCGATGGATGCATGTTGACACCTTCCAAACGCCCCCGCGGGTACCAGA
>JACLAC010006964.1_pt1 | contig 23738 bp, 24 predicted proteins | sample 8027881 | NCBI WGS metagenome assembly JACLAC01 (sample SAMN15725517, study PRJNA655200) | protist metagenome | isolation source: fluorescence activated cell sorting (FACS) single amplified genomes of... | place: Spain: Blaines Bay Microbial Observatory, Mediterranean Sea | collected 2016-01-19 | reverse complement strand
GCTACGCCCACTTCGCCTATGTGGATCGCATCGCTATTGCTTCAAGTTTTCAACGCCAAGGCATTGGTCGCCGACTCTATGCTTCAGTGAATAAATTGGTCCAGAGACGGTACCCAACGCTAGCCTGTGAGGTCAACCTACGCCCACCAAATCTGATCTCAGAGACGTTTCATGCACAACTTGGCTTTGTGGAAGTTGGAAAGCAAGATACCGAGGATGGAGCAAAGCGCGTAGTGATGCTGACTCATGACGTCGAAGCTCAATTAACCAAACCTTCCGAGAGAGACGATGGAAAACAAGACCGTCAATCGCAGCGATTTTGACCACTTCATGGTACCCAACTATGCCCCTATGTCCTTTATTCCTGTGCGTGGAGAGGGCTCAAGGATCTGGGACCAACAAGGACAAGAACGCATTGATCTGACCGGAGGGATTGCAGTGACTTCCCTCGGACATTGTCATCCAGCCCTGGTCAAGGCACTAAAGGAACAAGCTGAAAAACTCTGGCACATCTCGAACATCTACACAAATGAACCTGCATTACGTTTGGCTCGAAAACTCTGTGAAGCGACCTTTGCCGAACGGGTGTTTTTTGCCAACTCCGGAGCAGAAGCCAATGAAGCCTGCCTCAAGCTCGTGCGCCGCTATGCCCACAATACAGTCGGTGCTGACAAAGATGAAATCATCGCAACCTTCAACGGATTTCACGGGCGTACCCTCTTCACCGTCAGTGTGGGTGGTCAACCGAAGTATGCAGAAGGCTTTGGCCCAAAACCAGGAGGCATCAACCATGTGCCCTACAATGACAGTGATGCCCTGAGAACCGCTGTTTCTGAAAATACCTGCGCAATCATGGTGGAACCAATCCAAGGAGAAGGTGGTGTCCTACCTGCCAACCAAGAATTTCTGCAAACAGCCCGAGATCTTTGTGACCAGTACGGAGCCCTACTAATTTTTGATGAGGTACAGAGCGGCATGGGACGCAGTGGTCATCTCTTCGCCTACCAGCATTATGGAGTCACTCCAGATGTTCTCTCCAGCGCCAAAAGTTTGGGAGGAGGATTCCCCATCGGGGCGATGCTAACCACCGCGAAAGTAGCTGAACACTTCAGCGTAGGAACGCACGGTACTACCTACGGGGGCAATCTACTAGCAAGTGTAGTGGCTGAGGCAGTCCTTGATGTGGTAAATCAGCATGAGGTCCTCGAGGGAATCAAGCAACGGCAGGAGTGGTTTGAAAGTCGTTTGAAACAGATCGGGGAGCGATATGGAGTCTTCAAAGAGATCCGTGGACTGGGCCTGTTACTTGGTTGTGTGATGAGTGACAGTTGGGCAGGTAAGGCAGGAGAAGTCATGAAAGCTGCCCACAACGAGGGTGTGATGGTCTTGGTGGCCGGCCCCGATGTGCTGCGCTTAGCCCCAAGCCTAGTTATTACAGAAAAAGAGGTGACGCAGGGACTTGATTCATTGGAGAAAGCTATTAGCAAATTAGCCAGCCAATCCAAAGCTGCCTAAGCCGAGAAATGAGAAAAGATCTAGACAACAAGAGGCCTGTTTTAGCATTTCTAACCAGGATTCCGCCAAGCTTTTATGAGCCTATTCTTAAAAACTGTCAATTCGTCCCTGAATTTCTTGAAGGCAGTTAGAATGTCATTCATAAAAGAATTATCTCCTACACTTCAGGAAACTATTGAGCAAAGCCCCTTTCTTCTTCATCCACTGCGCTACGCAGTGCTCAAGGTAGCAAAATGCCCCAACCCCAAACCTCATTTTCTTGTCACTCATGAGACTGAAGAAGTAAGTGTGATCACCACAGAGGAGAAGCTTGACATGCTGACTTCCCAAATTTTAAAGCAGCAGCATTGGTTCCGCTTGCTGGAATTCAGGATGTCCACTCCATTTGAAACACCTGGTTTCCTAGCAGCCATTGCATCAAAGTTGTCAGGTCGTCAACTCAACATTTTGCTAGTATCCACCTTTTCGAAAGATTGGTTGCTACTGCGAGAGGAAGACTTGGAAGCTGGGCTCAACAGTCTACATGAGTTGGGATTTCAACAAGTCTTCAGCTAAGCCCTCTAATATTACTTTTTTGAAATACTACTCACCAAATCTTTCTCACTGGAGTCCATGATGTCACGGGCTTTTGTTAAGGAACCCGATGGTGACGAAGTCGCTGATGACCTCCCAGAACGCAAAATCAGTCCACATCCGAATTATGTGACTCCCTGTGGCCATCAACTCCTACAGGAACAACTTCAGCGAGCGGAGGCAGAACGTAAGCTGTTGCAAGGCAAAGAGGAGATGTCCACCAAGCAAGCTCTTGCTCGTGTTGGAAGAGAACTGCGTTATCTTCGGAAACGAGTTACGCAGGCAATATTGGTAATCCCACCAGAAAATGCTTCGGAGCAAGTATGCTTTGGGATGTGGGTTAAGGCGCAGGAAGGTAAAACAATCCGCAAGTTCCAGATTGTTGGAGAAGATGAGGCGCAGAACAATCCGCAACTGATTAGTTGGGTCTCACCACTAGCCAAGGCCGTATTAGGGGCTGATGTTGGTGATCTGGTCCAGTGGCAAAAACCTGGTGAGAGTGTGGAGCTAGAAATTCTCTCAATTAGCTATATCTCCATGATTTAATTTAGCCTCGTTTCCAAAAAGCTTTAATCTCTAATTGAGTGAGTATTCTCAAGCGATCTTTATCTCAAAATTCCCCTTCTCCGTGGCGAGTTAGATACATATGGTTGAATCAGACTTCCTAGCATTCTGCTGTGAGTTTGTTTGCAGATCAAAATGAGACTTTAATAAAAAATTAGGTTTTTTTGGTAGAGCCAGCAGGCTGGATACGTTATCCCGCAGCACTCCGGACAGGGTAATAGATTGCTTGAAGGGAAGCTTGACTTCAAATGCCTGTGGTGAGATGTGTCAGCAATCCTACCTTTTTGCGGGAAGTTATTCTGTTGCTGTTTATCTGAACAACTGATGAATTTGAGGCGCGTATGATCAAGCATACTGGTGGTTGCTATTGTAAGAATATTACTTACTCAACTGAATATGATCCAATGCTAGTCTTTAACTGTCACTGTCTCACCTGCAAAAAATATCAGGGGAAGCTATAAGTACAGCAGTGACTTTTTATGAGTCAGAAGTTGAATTTTCTGGGGATATGAAAATATTTGAATATAAGGGAGGAAGCGGGAAATCTATATATAAGTACTTTTGTGAAAATTGTGGTTGCAGGCTGATAACTAAAGTGGATCTTATTGAGGGATTCATCTACATTCCTATAGGTACTTTTGATGACTGGAATTCCTTCAAACCAAAGGTTGAACTTTGGAATGAATTTAAATCTGATTAGGTAGGAGAGTTTGACTGTGTATCAACAATCTTTAAAGACAACGGAACATTGGATAGAATTCAAATCTGTCTAGAAAATCTAGATCAACGTGAATAAAAGATTTCTGAATTCCTAAGACAAATAACTAATGCAAAAGTAGCTCATTACCATGAGGAGAGACTTCTTGATAAGACCCCTTTTTATCTGCAGAAAATTTTTAAACCACCGAACACAGCCACCAGCCTCTTGAAATAGGTTAGGGATTTCATGGGTTACTCACTCACAGTCTTCCCAGTTCCTGCATTTACTAAGATGATTTTCCTACCAGATAGTCCATCGCTGTCACGACGTTATGGTATAAATCTACAAACCCATTTTTCATATATCTTTGCAAGCCCAACAACTCATCACTCTTGTGGATAATCCGATAGGGTCCGTGAAGAAAAAATTTTGTGAATAGACTCAGCAACCCTCTTGTCAGTTTTTGCATCGGAGTGATACCAGCACTCATCCAGTAGCAAACCGTGCTGAAAAGGCTGCAATACAAGCGATCCAAAAGAAGATTCTACGAACTGCTGCGTATTCGCTAAACTCCAGAATACAGATCAATTGTTTGAGAGTCATCTGGGCCTCAGAAATTTAGTTAGTAATTTGAACTCTGTGTGGTTGTTGTGCTCCACTACCAGGTCTTTCAATACCTAGTAGGTTTACCAAACACGGCTTACAGTCGCGACGCCCCGACCAAGCAAGTAATCGTTCGACTGCTGAATATCCTGGGTAATGATCCCGTTTGTCGCAATTAGCAGTGTACTTTCCATCAGCGGTTTGGACTACCCGAAGCAACATCTCAATCCCTAAAAAGCTCACTAGGTAGAGACCTTCTTTGCTAAAACCTTCTGCTGGTCTAATCACAGCAAGATCTCAAGATTGTAATCCCGGAGCCATCGAGGCCCCAGAGACCAGAATTGTAAAGTCATCAGCCCCAAAATTGAACTCGGTCGCGAGTCTATACTTAGTGCTTTTGTGTGGGGGCTATTCAATATTTTCTTTGCCATATAGCTTTTTGTAGTAGTGCAGACAACAGGCTTTCAAGAATACGATCTCTTTTTTTAAGATCATCGAGATATTCCTGCGATCGAATGCGATTAGCTCCCAGCCTACAATTGGGATGTCCCATGTGTGGCTTTACGGTGTACAGATCAAACCAGGGGATAAAAAATCCCACCAAGGCCAAAATAGCCAACATCTTACAATCAATAAAATTAATCATTCCAGCATCTTATTTTGATTTGTTGTTTGCTGTTAATTGATCCCACCCGTGTTTTGTTGCCCACATTTACGACTTTTTTGCTACCAAAATTCAACTCTGATTTTGGCGATTTCCAAACTCAATTACGACTTTTTTGCTACTTTTTCTTCTTATTGGATGAAATATCGCTTAAAATTGAGAATAAAAAGCATTAAATTCACGGATTTTTGATCCGTTGGTTTTTCTGCTGTCATTATTGAGATCGACACCTAGCATGAAGTCATCAATTGTTTCAATCACAAAAATAGAACAGGCATCATGGGAACTATTCTCGAGATCCCCCGCAAGCAGGGAATCAGCTACCGGGTAGAAATTCGGCGTAAGGGTCACAAGTCATTATGCAAAACATTTCAGCGTAAAACCGACGCGAAGCACTGGATGGAAGAACAGGAGGCGATCATCTACAAGGGGGGCATCGTCACCATGGAAGTCGATCGAAAAACGGTTGGTGATTTGATCCAGCGCTTCCTGGATGAAAGAGTCAGCCAAATGATTCCCTCCAGTCAGAGTGATTATGGGATGCAGCCACGCTATTGGGGAGAAAACATTGGGCATTTGACACTGCGCCAGTTGACCCGATCGAACATCATTGGGGTCCGTGAAAAATTACGTAAAGGTACCTATAGCCGTGGTGTAGAGGAGAAACAACGAAGTCCCTCCACCGTCAACCGCTACACGGCAGCTTTGAGCACCTGATGTAGCTATGGAGTAGAGATTGGGATGTTAGAAAGGAATCCTTGTACGGGTATCAAAAGGCTGAGTGAACCCCGCGGGCGGACACGTTTCCTCACCGATGGAGAACGTGATCGTTTACTGCAGGTAACGAAGTTGTCTTCCCCCCAACTCCATTTGGCTGTCGTTCTTTCACTAGCTACCGGTGCAAGGCAGAGTGAAATCTGGGGACTGCGCTGGCAGGAGATAGATCTCAAGGATGGATTCTTGAAATTCGAGCACACCAAGAATGGCCACATCCGTGTGGTGCCTGTAATTGAGGAAGTACTTGATTTACTTCGTGGGTATCACAGTCAGCATCGCATCGTTGGAAGAGATGAGCTCTTCCCTAGTCGGACAAAGGGGAAGTCTCTCGACCTACGCACACAATGGGAATCAGCGTTGAAGCAAGCAGAGATCAAGGATTTTCGGTGGCATGACCTGCGCCACTCTCGTGCGAGCTACATGGTCCGGCAGGGTTTAAACTTAAGGCTGGTGGCCGAGTTGCTGGGTCACCGTACACTGCAGATGTCCATGCGTTACTCTCACCTGGCCAAGGAGCACCTCAAGAGTGCAATCAGCGAGGCGATGGAACGCTGAAAAATGAGATATCCTTCTGATTCTTGCTGAAATTTTGCTCTCCCCCTTCCAACCTACCGGGGGGAGCAACCGCGCCCCGCCTTTTTTAGACTGGGACTCCGACCCCGATTTTTCGTCACACAGTTCAAATTGAATCGGTAGTGGAGTAGTGACTGATAGCAACGATAAAGTCTATTTAGCCGGACTTACCGAAGGTGATCTCGACGGCAACGGAAACGCTGGCAGTGCAGACATCTTCCTGATGAGACTTAAATAAGCCAAGCCCACCGCATCAGTCTGCTGGTGCGGTTCTACCCTTTCCAAACAGCTTTGAGGAAGAGTCAACTCATCTCCTACCCACGACTGCTGTTGCAGGTCTCTGTAGCAATGTGGGAGGTCAGGTGAATCCCTGATGGTATGGCTAATCAATAGGGTTCACTCAGAACCAACGATGCTCTTCCCCAGATCCCTCCTCTATAATTTTCCAGACTGATTGCTGATCCTTTAAATCTCAATTTTAAGCCCTGCCCAAACAGTTCTTCCCCCAATCCTCCTCTTCAAGCGAGGATAGTCAGAGTAGCGTTAGATCATTGGATTTAAAAGGGGGGTGTTAATCACTCTCTTTCGGGACCAGGCTGGTTTCCAAATCCAACAGTCTGTTACACGACGAGGCAATTATACAACGATGCTATGCGTGTGCAGTTCCCGAACATTAACTAATTACTGAAGGAGGGAATCATGGACCAGTCCAACAAACCAAAGTTCAAACTAGTTGTAGAAAGTAGAGATCCAATACATTTCCATTCTGGAACTGATGCTGGGAGAGCCTATCAGCAATTGGATAAATCGTTAACTGCAATGATTATGATTAGGTCTAAAAAGAAATGGCAAAATTACATGGGAAGGACCGGACACTTTCCGACAATATTCTACGAAAAGGCATTACTCAAAATAGGTTCCCCGATAGATACCGATACCAACGTGCTATCCAACTATAATTCTACCTTGGGTGATGGATTTGTATGAACCTGCACTAAAGATTTAAAATCAAACTAAAGAGGAACTATGACAGATGAAAAAGCGGAAGAGTTATTTCAAAGATTCGTAAAGGGTTGAAAGGTAATCTCCAAGATAGGTGGCTGTGCGCTTGCCGGCGTGGGGATATTTTGGACCGTACAGATTATGTCTTACAACCCAACTTTCCTTGATGCATTCTTTTCCTCAGACACATTTTATTTAGCAGGCTTTATTGTTCTGTGGATAATTTGTCGCAACTCATATCGAAAAGACTTCCCTCCAAATGACGGCAAAGCAGAACACAGCAAGAATGAAGAGGTTAGAGCCAAAAGCCACCAATATCGGATGCGACCAGTTCGCGATCTTACTATCTAGAGTCAATGAAATTGATGAAGACACTTTGGAATCCCATCATAGACAACCTGGGGCTTGAACTCCGGCCAGGCCGGAACCAAAGGAATCCAGCATGAAAAAAGCAACTCAAGTGAAGAACTTTTTAGCAATACTCTTTTTACTGATGAACTTCAGTAGCACTTATGCTGAAGAAGATCACGATCACCATGAGGGGATACACCCCCTGCATGAAGCGATGCATAAAAATCGGGGATATACACAGATTGTAATTGGGGGACTAGCCTACGCAGATTGCTCCCAACGAATTGGAGTATGCGAGCTTATTTATCATGAAGGACATGCGAATCAGGAAGCGAAGAGATGGGGTTTCTTCCTACCCAAGCTGCCTGTCAAGTTGGTTGAATTTAAAAACGAGATACTCATTGGGATTAACAATAAATGTTATTATATCGATTTCTGGAAGAAAGACCTCTGGGCTAAGGTCGTCGAGAAGATTAAAAAAGCTGATGAAATCGAAGTCTTTAGATATAAATTTCGACGGATGATGGATGGATACCTCTATTTAGATGAGAAGCCCCTCATTGAAATTATGGCTGAGATTAATTCGCAGGAGTTTGGTGAAACATGTTAGTTAATACGAAACTCCTCGTTATCAGGTAGCTCCAATTATTTGATAATGTACATACCTTCACTTTCAGGCCGAACTAAGGCAAAATCAAATTTTTCATATAGTGCAGGAACATCAGCCATAAGCGTGATATAACAACCTGCGGTTGCTTCCTTATCAAAATATGCCATGATATGTTCCATAATAACGCGACCAAACCCTTATTTTTGATACTTAGGATCGACAGCAATATCCACAATCTCAAAATTAAGTGCTCCGTCTCCAACTATTCTTCCCATGCCTATCGCAGCTCCATCAATAATAATGTGTACTCCATACAAACTTCTAGTCAACGCCTTTATAGCCGCTTCTAATGGTCGTTCACTAATTCCAGATATTTTCCTTAGCCTAAGAAAATCGTCTACCGAAGCTACTTCCTCAACAATCTGGATTTTTACTCGTAACATTACACGAGGTTAGAATTAAAATTATTAAAAATATTCTCATCTTACCTCCATTTATAGAATAATACAGAATCATATTAATGAATGATTTGAATAGTTTTTTTCTAATAAATGAAGTTAAATATTACATACAAATGGTCTAAATCTAACATTTATCTCTTTTGAGTAAAAACAGTGATATTGCGTTGGACAAACATCTAGATTAAATTGTTTAGAAAATTGATCATCAATATTTATGACTTCAGCTTCTTTAAGGTTCCAGGTTGGATGAAGAACATCACCTCTGGATACTTTTTCATCTACAATATTATATAAGCAATATCTTTCAGCGATCCAATTTGACAAATCAGTCTTTATTTTTTTGTCTTTAATCCTAACTTTTAAAGACAGAGAGTTCTTTGATTGAACATTATATACATTGTTATCAATATTAATATCTAGAATTGCATACCTATATGGTAAATTAAAGATTTTTTGAGCAAGAAAGTTTCCTAGTCTATGATCTGAGTCTAATGTAAAAAAGTAGATTCCTGGTTTATTTTTATATCGAACATAGGTTCTTAAGTTTAATTCACTTAGTTTTGAAAAAGGTAAAGGAGGTGTAAAGAAAAATCTAATATCAGACATTACAAAGGGTACAATACTTAAATATGCTTTACCATTAAAAGTATCGACCTCTAAATCTTTTGGTAGTTCGCTTCTTAATAGATCATAATCTACTTCAAAAGAAACAAATAAAACATCACTCCACTTTTGTTGTATAATCCATTGGGCCATTTAATGTCCTTTGAAAAAGAGACCAAAAAATTTGTACATTCTTTCCCCTTTATACTGCTAACGCTTCCACTACACCGCCTCAAAATATTGATACCGACTAACTGGTGCACCATCATACACCGCTTGCGGCTTGAACATGGACCGGGCTGGAATCCAGGCTGCTAACCCCAAAGCCATCACGGAGTCATCGTGAGAACCAGAGGCGGCCTCCAACCTACCTGTGGCCGTCACCACAAACGTCTGCAATTCATCCAACGTCTGGTCACAGTGGATCAGGAGTGATTCATCCCGCAAAGACTCTTTCAAAGTGTCAATCAATAGTGGCCTACTTTTGAGAGTTGTTAAGAATCCAACCCTCTTCGTTCGCTTCTGGGAGGATCGCTCATCTACCCTCGTTTCAAAATACAGCTGATGCCACCCATGCTTGTCCAGCAATGAACGGAGTGTGAACAAACCATGATTGTTGCGCTCCACACAAAGAAATCCTTCATTGTAGTACTGGCCATCAAATACAACTAGTATCAACGGATACGTAATCGAATACGGTGGAATGCCCAACGATCCAATTCTTCAGCTAGCTGCAGCCGCAACGGTAGAAGTCCTCAACTCTTCAATCAATCTAAACTCCACCTCTCTATTCAGCAAAGCTGATTACGCCACCGGAAGTGATCCGGTCAGCCTCAATGCGGAGGATCTCGATGGAGATGGCAAGCGTGACCTGGTGGTTGCCAACACCGGAAGTGGTCCCTTGTCAATCCTACGCAACACCAGTGTCGCTGGTACTGTAAGCTTTGCATCCAAGGTTGATATCAGTTTGCCTTGATCAGAAGAGGGAGTCAGCTTCTACTGGCTCCAGATTTTGAATACTAGCTATTTGAGAGGTTAGTGAATCGACCTACCTTGGCAAATTCAATTCCACTATCGCAATCATCATTGCGATTATGCTTGCGATAGATAAAAGGCCCCACGCACAATAGCAGAACGCTTCGTTTTTTCGTCACTACCCTAGCAATGGCTTCAACTCCTAACCCACATTTCCTAATTTGAAGAGGAAAATAATTCTCTTCAATCTCCATATTCGCCAACCAAACACAAAAATCCCCCACACTCTCTAATTCTTGTACTGATTGAATGAGCATTTGCTGATTCCCACAACCTTTTACATTGTGAAAAAAACGGTATGATCTGTCTCTGAGCCCGGAGTTCGCCGGGATCATCCATAACTTCTAATAAGGAAAAAATTGGAAACTAAAGCGAAACCGACCCCACAATGGGAGCGGGCGTCACATTACATTGCCAGCGGCAAGTGTCCATTGGATCTGCGTTGGCTCCTTTTCAATCGTAAACCAGATATGCTTCGCCATGGATGTGCAATCCAGGTCGGCAGGAGCGTGTTGGTTGACCACCAGCGGTTGATGCTGTTTTTGGAGGAATTGTCCCAACGCAACGAAGGATTGGTCCCTAGGCATTGATACGCTGGGATTCTTAATCTTTTGTAGCTAAAGGACATTCGTCCAAAAACAACAAAACCCCGGTCGTGAGAGGTAGGAACTCTGACGCCGGGGCTCAAGTTATAATATTTAAATATTGGATTAATATGTTAAATCAACATAAGAGAAAAGTCACGTCCAAATCAGGGTCTGACGACAATCCAGGAGCCAGTGCTGATCCAACGGCTGATTGGAGAAAACGCCGGGATCAGGCGATTCGGCAATACCATCAACTTGGGCTCTACCCGATACCTTTATCTGGTAAAAAGCCCTATCAAAAGCAATGGCAGAAGCTGGAAAAATACCAGGGCTTGGATACGGAAGCAGTGCTGAGGTTGTTTTCAGCAGAGGACAACGTGGGCTTGCTTTGTGGCATCCCGATGGTAGAGGGAAGGTTCCTGCGAGGAATCGACTACGACGATGATGCGCTATGGGAAACACACCTGCAAAAGTCTAATGATGACGAGGGCTATGAGTGGCTGAAGGGAGGTCCCGTCGTCGAAACCGGAAGTGGTAAACGCCATCATTACGTCCTTTCTGATACACCTGCTAAATTTGTTTTTGCAGGCGCTGGGGGTATTGCTGATCACGGCGGAGAAATTCAAGGGGAAGGCACCCAACTGGTGGTTCCTCCCTCAATGCATCCAGTCACTAGGAAGGAATACCGCTGGCTCGATGAAAGTTGGCAGGATATCCACTTTGTTGATCACCTAACCCTGGCAGCAAGTTACCCGGCCAAGGCCGGTAAGCAAAAGTTCAACGGGCATTCCAAGAAAAAGGAGAAGCAGGGATTCTCCAGCAGTGATACGGGAGATTTTGGAAATGATTCCAATTTCTACGATTACTCCACAATTGACTTCATTGCACTGTTCCAAAGTCGTGACTGGGTGATTGAGGACAAGGGAGAGACTGTCATTGTTCTCTGTCCGAATCGAGAAAAGCACACCGACAACAGCGATGGGACAAGTTCCACCGTCATCCTGCGTACGCCTGCAGGGGGACAACGATTCAAATGTCTTCACGGACATTGCGATCACTTATCGGATCGGGACAATCTTGTAGATTTATTGGGTGGTCCTTCGATTCTCGAAGGCTTTGCTAAGAAGCGGAACAGTTCAGCAGGCTCTCAGGAATCTGCGTCTACAGAGACGAAGGCACCACCAACAACTCCCTGGCTCCGGCTTGATCCACGCAGCGGACTCTATCACGTTCGTCAGATAGAGGCTGCCAATGCGTTTCGCAGAACGGATATCCAACTCGATGATCCGGAACTCGAGCAGAAACTGCTGGGTTTTCTGGAATCGCCATCTGGAGGAGAAGACATCAGCAGCACCCTGAATGCGCGCACCCTCGCTGATGTCCTCAAGCTGCTACGTACACAAGGTTCTTCAGGAGAGAAGGTCCGCTTACGGCAGGCCAGCGATATCCCCATGGAATCAATTCAATGGCTTTGGAAAGACTGGCTGGGACAAGGCAAGTTGCATTTATTGGCAGGGCAGCCCGGCACTGGTAAAACCACCATTGCGATGCAGATGGCAGCGATTGTCTCTACAGGGGGCAACTGGCCTGACGGAAGTCAAGCGAAGAGGGGCAATGTCCTGATTTGGTCCGGAGAAGACGATCCAAAGGATACGTTGGTCCCACGCCTTGCTTTAGCCGGTGCCGACCTGCAACGAATCAACTTCATTGACAACGTATTTGATGAACAAGGTACACGCGGTTTTGATCCTGCCAAAGACCTACGGATGCTGGCTGCTGAATTGGAGAAGATTGGTTCGTTGAGTCTCTTGATCGCTGATCCCATCGTTTCTGCAGTGAGTGGAGATTCTCATCGCAACACCGAAGTCCGAAGAGCCCTACAACCACTGGTTGACTTGGCTGAGGCACAGAACTGTGCGGTTTTAGGAATTACACATTTTTCCAAGAGCAACCAAGTTCGTGATCCGCTGGATCGGGTTATTGGTTCCGTTGGGTTTGCCGCAGTTGCCAGAATTGTCCTAGGTACGATTAAACAGACTAATGTGGACAGTGAAGACAAACGTTCTTTAATCCGACTCAAATCCAATATCGGTGCCGACAGGGACGGATATGCTTACACGCTGGAGCAGAAACAAGTTCCTGGTCATGAAGAGATTTCCAATTCAAAGATCCAATGGGGGGAGGCTGTTTATGGTTCTGCCCAACAGATCTTTGAAGACGTTGAGGCGCAGCAATCTGATTCCCGAAGACAACCGCGGGATGAAGCGCTGGAATTTCTACGTGATCTGCTCTCTGAGGGTGCTAAAGCTGTCAAACCGATCAAAGAAGAAGTCAAGGCTGCCGGACTTGCCTGGCCGACAATACGGCGTGCTGCTGATGAACTCAAAGTCATCCAGCGCAAGGTGGGTGGTCCCAAAGAGAAATCATATTGGGAGTGGAGTTTGCCAGAAGAACCCACTGGCTTTTCTGCTCTCTGAAGGTGCTCACCCAGGTCGACGGTGCTCACAAATATAAGTGAGCATCTTCTGCTTCAGTGAGCATCTTCACCCTTTTCAAAACGATGGAGGCATTGTTGAAGATCAAGTTTTCGACTGTGCCTTCCATTCGTAAGTTTGGCTACGTTAGATAGGAGAATTGCAATGAAGGAGATCAACACGATTTCAGCGGAAGTGTACCGTGAACGAAGAAAGCATTTGAGTTGTATGGTGCATGGTGATCTGATGCAGCTGCTGCGGCAAGTGGCGAGGCAACAACGTTGGAGTTTGGGTCGGACCACTGATGAAATTTTGCTGCGTGGGTTCCGGGTGACCGGACACCTGCCAGATGAGAACTAGGGGCGTAGGGGCAGCAATGCTGGCGGGAAAGGTGTTTGTTTAGAAAACTAGTGAAATGCTTACTTTTCGATGTTTTCTAGTGGTGACGACAAGAAGTATTGCAGGGGCGGGCTCGGGGGCGAATTACGACTTTTTTGCTACCAATTTTATTTTCGGAGTTCTTTCGGGGAGCTTGTAACATCTAAGTAATTAATATTATTTGTATTATTCCAGTGACTCGAGCCCTAAACCGCCTGATAAAAAATCAGATAGTCAATCAAATCCAGCTGAAACAATTCAGGATTTTATCAAAATTGGATTTACGCTATATTTTTAACAACCTTTATCTGTGAATCGATAAGTTCAATTTTTTTAAAACAATCCTGCTTTTGAATACGAGATCACTATTAATATCGGAGCAAAATGAGAGAAATCACAAAAGGCTATTGGTTTGTCGCTGTTCAGGACGTACTGAAACCGGATGTTTGGAAGTCATGCCTGCCAGCATGGGAACAATATGTGGCAAGTTCTAAAGGTATATGCAATCCCATCTATTTCGGCCCTCCAGCAGCAATTTTTGAATCAGGCATTTCAAAGACTATGGCTATTGTGGAGTTTCCCTCTTTGGAGCAAGCCGCAAATATCCGTGCTGAAGACAAAGCATATAATCCAGGTGTGATTGAGGCTGATGGTACTTCTGTAGAAAACAAAGTCATACGGGACTTCCGGATTACAGATATACCTTCAGGCTGGATGAAACCTGGCCATGGCTACTGGATCGTCTGGGTTAGAGAAATTAAAGATAAAGAAAGTTTGGCAAAAGTAATGCCGGTTTGGGAAGAATATGTCGCGTCTGGCGCATGCATTGTTCACCATCTCAGACCACCCCATGCGATTTATGAAGATGGCCGTATGCTTCCCTTGGCAATTTGTGAGTTTCCATCTTTACAAGCTGCTATTGACGCTAGAAATAGTAAGGAATACAATCAAGATGTTATAGGTGCCGCTGGCAAACCCGTTGAAGAAATAGCTACGAGAGACTTTCGCATAATCGAAGCACCTAACACGAATTAGTTTCATCTAGATTGTTTCCAACACAGGCGGATGATTTTATAATTTTTTGCACGAAGTGAACATTGGGGTAGTAAGTTTTGGACGATATTATCTCTACTTTTTTACCGCACATCTTTTAGCGAAATGAATTTTTCCGTTTCATATCGCATCACTGCACACTTTGAAACGAAGCCTCTTGGATAATGTGAATCTCGCATTCCAATTTGCAGATTTTGGGCGTATTTGTCCCTCTAATAACCAGTATTTATCTAGGTTATTCCAATCAGCACATCGGATTATGATTCCGTTACTCTTAAAGAGCAGAATATAAATTATAATTTAGATCTACTTATCTCCTTAAAATTATAAACAGATCCAAAAGATAATTTCGCCGTTACCTCACAATTCTAGAATAGACTACCATCTTCTAAAAAATCCCCTAAAGATAAATAAATTTATAATATCATTAATTATTTTTAATTTAATGATTATTTCAAAGGCTTCTTCAACTTAAACTATTCAAATTGAGTTCACAGAACATGACTCATATAGCATTAAAGTCGCACATATCAATGTTGGAGACACTATCGAATGGTTGCCAAAGAATGAAGGCCACAATGTAGAATTTCTGACAGGTCCTAATATGAGTGTGCTTCCACTGAAATCAGAAATGGACGAGATGCACTCACTAGTCTTTATAGTTCCTGGAGTTTATTTATTCGGTTGCACCCCGCATAAAAATATGGGGATGTTGGGCTTGATTATTGTTGGTAACGATTTTCACAATTTGGAAGAAGTCAAAAATATTCAATTACCTCACGTTGCAGCTTCTGTTTTGAAACGATTAATCAAAATTTCACAGTCAGATGGTCTAAAGTTGTAATCTTACGAATTATCTGTATTTGCCAAACTTTCTGTCATTAAATTATAAAAGTAATATTTATAATTCAGTAAATCTGGTAACAATTGATGCTTGTTTTAAGTGTTGATCAATCGGAACCTCTTTAGGCTTGATTCTCCCTGAGATTGCCGGAATTTCACAATGTACTTTTTCTCAAAAATTACACATTGGGACTGAGTGATTTGACTCAGCATCCAAACTTTGCATGTCTTTTGACTACCATCTGAAAGATTGTTATTGAGACTCAAATCTTTGGTCAATTTCCAAGTAGCAAAATCGAATAATACAATAACCTCAAGAAGCGTTGCGAAGCCACATGTCTACAGTATTATCAGCAACCGTTGAAATGAAAGATCCAGAAAAGTTTAAGGAGTATTCGCCCAAGGCAATCGCATCAATGGAGCCATACGGTGGTAAATTGATACTACGTGCAAAAGTTGAAAAGGCAATTCATGGCCCAATACCCCATCAATTTATTGCATTATTTGAATTCCCTGATTCTGCGACTATAGATACTTGGTATAACTCTGATGAATACCAGGCACTCGTTTCACTACGTGATGAAGCTGCAGTTATTCGATTTGCCATCGCAGAATCTTTCTAACTGACACCTCAATATTGACTCCACTAGAACATTGGTAATCAGGAATGTTGTGGAGTCAGCCACCTTCATTTAACCCACACTACTTACTGAAAAGATTCCTCAAAAGTATAAATTGAGACAATCTCACTAAGTGATCAATTCAGCCTAATTCAATTTTATCTCAGCAAAAATAATTAGAAGATCTACCAACTCAATTTAGCCTGTAGCTATCAGTTTCATGTTGTGAAAACCTTTTAAACACTGTAGGCATCAAAATCACTTATCTCGCCATGCCAGCAGTACCTATCTACTTTTAATTTATGGAGTACTGTTAATACTCTGTGCTTAACTTTCAAGTAGCTAACTCCAAAGAATTCAGCATCTCTTAATAGTTCAAATCACCCTTCTCTTCTCTAGCAAGCTTCACCTTCAGTTCATGAGCCCTCAAAACAGACGACCAGTTACCCAGAGAAAGGTTGATCCACAGGAATTAATTAACCAGCCTTTTGAGGTTATCCAGATCCGTCTGCATTGCTTCCAGCAATGGTATCTCATGATAAGGCTCGAAGATTTTTAGTTGTTTGGCGAACTGATTTGTAATCTGAGTGATTGCTCTTATTCACTGGCCTTGAAGGTTATCTCTTTCAGTTCAACACATTGTTGGACAGTCGAATTGCTCACATTTACAAACAATCTCTGCGGACGTTCTGAGCATCTTGGAAGGAGGATTTCAACATAGCACTTCTGATTAGTTCGTAAAACATTTCAGCGGGATGCTTGTTCTGCTCGCCAGTTCGGAGAACAGCCTGTATTCCATTGGCGTCAACTTGATACTCTTAGATAAACTGCGGCTGTTGGATAGTAAGATTCGGGGATGCATTCATCACAATTCGCCTCAATAGGAAATTGAGTTCGGGTAAAAAATGAATTAACGAGGGTAACAAAGAAAGGATGTGGCTCTTTGGTCTACATCCCCATTGCCGAGGGTCTGCTTTTTTATAGTTTCAAAAGAATTATCTGATTCCACTTGGTTTATTTTCCTAAACAAATACTTTTTCCCACCAGCAGTCAGATTATCTTTAAGATTACTCTCATAGGTTTTTTCAAACTGTTCTTGGCTTAACCTCACTGACCATAAATCTAACCAGTGCAGAACCAGATAGTTTCAAGTTTTTTGCATCAAAAAGAATGCTTTCTAAAATCGGTGTTTACTCAGTGTTTATTGACATCAGAGAGTAAGTGAGAGTTTTCATTTCCAGTAGCTAACAATTCTGGATACAAGAGGGATTGTATGCAAGCGTATATGTTAACTGGCCCCAGCACTATATTCGTCATCTTTCATTAATTTAATGAAGAAAAGTGCACTTAATGCCCAAACAACACAAAGTACATACATATTAAAAGTGAGACCAATATTTTTGGCTGTATAGCCAACCACAGCAGGACCAAATATAAAGCCGGAAAAACCAAGCGTTATTAAATTTGATACTGCTAAAGAAATTGGTTCATTAGTTACTTTAATTGCCTGCCGTATTACAATAGAAATAAAGTTAGCTGTAAATAGTCCAAATAAAACTAACGCAGGTATAATTACATATAGGTTTGAGGTCAATATACTTAGGAACAAAACTATAGATCCAATAACTGGCAAATATCCTCCCACAAACTTTTCACCAAATATTTTAATAATAGAAATAGCTGTTAATCTTGCAATTATTTCACCTGAATTAAAGAAAACAATAACTAGGCCACCTAGGAATAGTGGTGCCATTAAATCTTTTGTTAACCATAGTGCAGACCAGTCAATAATAATACCAAGAGTAGCAAAATTCATCATAAGCAATGTACCAAATATTAATATCTTTTTTTCAGGTATTTTAAACTTATCTACAAGATCATCATCTTCCTCAACCCTTGGCATTCCCAAAAAATAAACTACAATCGCAGACATTAAAATTATAATACCCATTACAGAAAATGTAATCTGTGGATCGATATCTTTTTTTATCACATAAGCCGCTAGTAACGCACCAGATAAAGATCCTGCGCTTGTACAAGCCTGATATAAAGGTGTATAAATTTTATTTGTTTTACTCTCTATGTATGAAACTAGACTCTGATTAGTTGGAAATACAAAGCCAACAGCTATTCCAAATGGAAAAGCAACAAGCATAAACATTGAATAAGAATTGACTGAGACAAGTAAAAGAGGACATATAGCAAGAATAATCGTACCAATTATAATGATATTTTTTGCACCGATTTTCGGAGCAATTATTCTTCCAGTTATTTGGTTGCTCAAAAGATTGAAAATACCAAATATAAAAAGCCATAATCCCAAATCAGTCTCTGTAATATTCAGTCGATCTAAATTCCAAGGAATGTAAACAAAATAAATCCCAATCGTAAAAAGGAATACATACATACTTTGCATTGATGATATAATTGAGTTTCGGTAAATTTTAGATATTTTCATTAGATTTTAATTAATTTTTTCAATTGAATGTATCATTTAAATATCCAATCTGAATTATGAATAATCTATGTTAACAGTATTCCTTAATAACATTGAATCAAGCCAATTTAAAAAGCTACTAGTTGGTATAAATTGTAAAATATGTTAGCCTGTCCTCGTATTAACCCCAATCACATTAAATCTTACTAACGCTGGTTCAGAGAACTTCCGGGCTTCCTCTTCAAAAATGCATCATACCAGATCACCAGCTATCCCTGCTCTAAACACATCGTCTCCTTCTCCACGTAATTTCATCCGAGTGTACTCCCATTCATAGGGAGCCTCACGCAGTCGAGTTGGTCCATTACGCACATCCATTCCCATCTTGGCAGAGGCTGGATAGTGGCTGTAGATCATCATTCGGCGGGCTTTGCCCGAAATGTTAGGTCGAGAATTATGAACAAGTAGAGATGAAAAGAAAGCGACTGAACCCGCAGGTAACAGCAAGTCTTCTCCACCCTCAAAATCAAGTAAACTTGGTTGGACCTGCAGACCAATATCAACAGATTCATGCTCAAGGTGAGACTTATGGGTTCCAGGCCAGATGTGAATCGGTCCAGATTCAGTGGGACAATCATCAAGAGTGATCGCTGAGGAAATGATACTCTGTGGGTAGTTTTCAGCTTGATAGTAGGCCCAGTCATTATGTACTGGGAAACGATCCGTGTAACGGGGAGTCGTTTCAAAGCCGAAAGAAAGTCCCGGCATCGGTTGCTTGTAATTCAACTTTTCTTCCATCAGGATTGGCTCTTCGTTCATCAATGTGCGCATTGGGTCTAGCAAGCGAGAATCTTCTGAGATTTGGGCGAGGTAGAGTGAGAGATCGATAATCGGCTGAATCTTACGAACCAGATAACCTGAATCATTCTTGACCAGATCTAGACGTCTACTCTGGCGCTTGAGGGAATTCGAGGAGTTAAGGATCAACTCCAGGATCATATCGGCTTCCTTGCGCATGCGTTGCACTTCCTGATCAGAAAAAACTCTCTCCATCACCACGTAGCCATACTTCTGGAAATATTGGTTCCAGTTATCTTGATTAGTTGTCATGATCTACCCAAATTTGTTATGTTTGCTAAAAAACCTAATTTGAGAAAGAAAAGAGTTTCATTCTCGCTTATTAGAGAAGCAACGCCCGTACTTTAAGGAAAATAAACATGAGCCTAACAGATTTTTTCCAGACCCTCTTCAATAAAGCCCGCTTTGCCACTTGGACTGAGGACGAACAACTCGCTTTGTTGAAGATTGTGGACGATTTATACCGAGCCGACGGGAACTATGCTGCAGAAGAACTGGAAGATTTTCGCAAGAAATTATCTATCTCTGCGGTCTATCAGGAGGATCTCGAACATATGTCCGTGGACAAGGCAATGGTTATTTTGAAAGAAGATCTTGGCAAGCTCGATCTTGCTTATACGATCCTAGCAGAAGCTGTTTACAGTGATGGACGTTTCGTCCGGGAGGAACGAGAATACCTGGATCAACTTATCAGTCGATATCAACTGGATGGAGCACAACTCGAGAAGCGTCTGAATCGTGAGTTCCGCAAGGATGGCAACGAAGATTTGACTTAAAATCCACACTTACAAAATTGACAGCAGTTTACGCTGAAAAAAAGCTTTTAGGGATGTATCAAATCTTAAATGCCTTCACATTAACAATTATATAGTTTTACAGGATGTACAACACTGTTTTCTTGAACCTCTTAACAATACATTTAGTCTATTCAATTGCCCTGCACTCTTTCCTGACAAAAATAAGTTTAGCTCAATGCACAGCCAATAAGCGAAAAGAAGCTCTCAAGAAAGATTGCTGTTATTCCTTTGATGCTCTAGCGAACAATTGAATCTAGCTCGTTCAAAGAGTTCAAGAGTTTACAAAACAAAGCTAAGTCTGATCTACGATAACTTATTTTTTCTCGGCTAACCCTTCTCTTCAAAAGAAAAAATCAATTACAGTCATCTCAATCCATCAACTTTAATTGTAAACAATTTTTCCAACAGTTTAGAGGTGACATGGATCAATTCAAAAAAATCTGCGGTTTGAATCATCAAGCATATCAGTTTAGGTAGTTTGGCTCTAGCAATCTTGGCTCCTAGTGTAGCCTTTAGAGAAATTTCTGAAGTTGACAGTTTTTGTCCAAATAAGTGGTCAATTTCTGAAGTTGACTATTTTTTGAAATTCTTACCTTGGGTGCTGAAATGCTAATTCCCAAAATTAGCAGATCCTGTCCAAGCTATTGGAGATCATCCGCAGGTTTTTACTGTGCAAAGTTTTTCTTGAAGAACTGAATAGAGTTTAACTCAATTCAGTCTTTTTAATGTTAGCTTAATTGAAATCATGAAGCAGCATTTCAAAGACTGGAAAAATTCTGGACTGATTTTAAAGCAGACTTCTTCAGAGAAGGTTCAGTCGAGAGATTGAGTTTTGTTGTTGTTTGGTGGGGGCTATGATTTCTTCCCCATTTTTGCTTCTTTTGTCTGTATCAAAAGCAATCAGCCCCCTCACCCTTCTAAATTGAGGCAGGATTAGTTTATTTTCATCAGAGCCCCTTCAAAGGAGCAAAGAGAACCAGCTCTATGTATGCTGGTAGCATTGATTCTACAAACGTTATCACTTTTTAATTTGGACAAGCTCGCCGAAAAAACATTAGATCATTCTTTGGGCCTTCCCTGGGCAAGTGCTAGTGGCCAAACTTCACCACTTCCATTTTTGCGCAGTAACCATGACGAAATCGCCAGAGTCCACCCAGACAAGATAACATCATCGACAAGCAAGACAGGACCAGAGAGAATTTGATCTCTGAGCGGAGCAAGTGATCCATCAACGTTTCTAGCTTGCTGGAAGCTGTTGTTGAATTTGTTTTGTTCGGGCCGTGAGTCAGTCTTCTCAATTGCTACTCTAAAAGATAAATTCAAAGCCTGCGCAAGTCTTTTAGCAAAATCTGGAACCAGCGTTGGATTCCGTAAAGATGGGACACAGGTTACCCATGTTGGAGCTGGCTGGGGGTCCCACTCCTTGAGCATAACTACGCAAGCATCGATCAACTCATCAGAAAAGTACTGTTGTTGATTTTTGCTAACATTCACCAAATCTCCTAGACCTGCATCCCCCAAAAGACTTAATACTTTCCCAGAGTTGGCTTGGTAGCTTTTGGCAATCTTACCGTGGTTGTTTGAATGCTTCAGTCCACCATTAGGCCATTGCTTACGAGGATTAATTGGCAGGTGGTATCTTTTGAGAAAAATGTTTGCTTCTCTAAGTCTATCTTTGGGAAAATCTTCAGACAATGCTTGCAGAGATGAAGTAATGACATCACTCGGATCGCCGTCTAATTCGCTAATTAGAAATGACATGTGTTGGCCGAATAAGAGATGCACGTATTCGCGCATTCGCTGCTGTTCTCTCCGACGAAGTGTTGTAAGGCGTTCGGCCCGCTCCCAAAAATCCTCAGACAAGGGGACCTTCGTCTTTCGCCAATGCCTTCCATTTTTAGTGATCGGTGGGGGCGACTCCAGTGCAAGTAACGATAGAGTTTTTTCAACCCTACCTTGGCTAAGATTAACTTCTTTCAGCAACTGGGGCACTGATAAACCTGCAGGATGGGCCTCAAGTTGAGCGACTACTTCTTTAACCTCTTCATTTGTGGGAAAGGCACTTTTAATAAACCAATTAGCAATGTCATCCTCTTCTTTTCCACTTAGCAAAATTCCATAGGCGGCATTCAAGGCACGACCTGCTCTTCCCACCTGCTGATAATATGCAACCACTGAAGATGGCATTTGATAGTGTATTACAAAAGAAAGATCAGGCTTGTCGTACCCCATTCCTAGTGCCGTGGTGGCAACCAAGGCTTTGATGCGGTTTTCAGAGAGAGCTTGCTCCAACTCCGGACGGCGGGCACCCGATTCCCCTGTGTAGGCTTCAACATCAAAACTCTGACTTTTCAACCAATTGGCTACTTGGTTGGCGTCTCGCACCGTTAGGGTGTAAATGATGCCATGGCCGGCTAATACAGAAAGTTGATAGGAAAGCCAAGCAAGCCGCTCAGCCTTACTTTCCAGTCGAATGGTTTGGAGAGTGAGGGATGGCCGGTTGAGATCACCTCTTGAAATTCTAAGATTTGGGCCTAATACATTTTCCAGATCCTGCACTACTCGGTTGTTTGCGGTAGCAGTGGTGGCCAACAACTTAATGTTAGGAGGCATATTTCTAATAAATCTTTCAAGCAGGCGATAATGTGGTCGAAAGTCGTGCCCCCAGTCTGAAATGCAGTGAGCCTCATCAACCACTACCAAAGACACATTTAGTGAAAGTCCGCCCAATATTTCTGTCCGGAAACGCTCATTAGCCAAGCGCTCTGGTGAGATGAGCAAAATGTCGATTTCATTTTGCTTTATTCTCGCTTCGACTTCAGTCCACTTTGATATGTTGTCGGAGTTGATTGTCGCGGCTCGGACACCCATCCGCTCTGCTGCAGCTATCTGGTTCCGCATCAGTGCGAGCAATGGAGAAACCAACAAAGCTGGACCACACCCAGCCTCCCTCAATATTTTGGTAGAAATGAAATAGACAAAGCTCTTACCCCAACCGGTCTTCTGAACCACGAGCAGACGATGAACACCATCGGTTATTTGCTGGATTGCCTCTTCTTGTCCATCACGAAAAATGGCATGAGCTTGACCTGAACCAAGACGCAGCAACTCTAAAGCTCTGTCAGCAGAATAGATTTTTTCTGTCATCAAATATTTTGGTAGCTAGGGTAATTTGTCATGCATTTATTTGATCAGTCGAAATAGTTCTCAAATTTTACAGATAAATAACTGAAAACAAAAAATAGAGATCTATCTATTTATGGTAAAACATCCCTCTCAGTAATCTTTGAATTCCCTTTGAGTCCTTTCAAACTGCAGTTCAACTCAATAGGTATCGAAAAAACCATTCAATGGTAGAGATTTAATCAGTTCGACAAAGCAAGGGCCTTTCAGGAGTGTGGTTGTAGTAGTGGACACTATTGAGAGTGAATTTACTGTACGACAAATTACTGGTGTTGGGACTCTTAGGAATCTAAACCTTCGGTATTCATCTAATTTTTGTTATCTTTTTATTGTATCTATCCTAGTCAGAAGAATAACTTTTCGAACGAATTCAAAATAACCGCATTACTAATCAAAATTAATAAACATTTTCAGAAACAGTTTTTTTCCATTCTATTCTGAACCGAACGATGAAATTTGAAGATTGTGGTCAAAAGT